>ENA-ORMO01000963-ORMO01000963.1-human-gut-metagenome-genome-assembly--contig:-NODE-963-length-35469-cov-8.267465_pt1 | contig 35469 bp, 37 predicted proteins | sample MGYA00242106_ERZ509001 | MGnify/ENA primary metagenome ERZ509001 (study PRJEB26280, sample SAMEA2338736) | human gut metagenome | biome: human gut; feature: human-associated habitat; material: faeces...
TCATTATAGAATTAATACATGGTGGATGCCATCCACCCTAAAATTAGGCGCTTACGTTATAGAGAACTGCTATAATGTGAATATGAAGAAAGTGACAAACTGGAAGTTGACGTGCTATTTAAGTTGATATAATTAGAAGTTTTTAAATAAACAGATTAGCTTGCGTAAAAATGTTATAATATTTGAGATAATAAAAATGCACAAGTTCACAAAATTAAATACTAAAGGAGATGTAAAAGATGAAAGTTCTATCCTTAAATTGTAATAAATTTGGTGGACAAGCTTCAAATGGAAAAGGAAAAATATATGATGATCTGATAGCAGAAAAATTAATTGCCATAATAAAATTTTTTTTAGATACAGATGATGAAAATGTTGTTTTTTTAAACGAGATAAATAATGCAAATGAAAACATGACAAAATTCGAAAAAAATATGAGGATAAAGTCTATACCATTCATAGCCCTACTCGTTTTGATGAATTTAACAAAAAGAATCATCCTTATGGATGTACCATAGCAATTACAAGAAATAATTCATTTTGGAAGAAATCTGAATCAATAGATTTAGTTGATTATGAAAATAAAGATTTATCCTTTGCTAATAAAAGTGTAATTTTGAAAAATGAAGATCAATATGTTACATGTATAACAGATAGAGGACGTAGACTTGATTATGTATTAACTTCAACTATTGGGTACATGCCTATTAAAAAATGAGTTATATTGATAGTTTTAGATTAAGTGAGATGTCTGATCATTCTGGAATTTTTTTTGAAATATAATTTTTTAAGGAATCGTGATAACCAAAATTGTAGGTTAATTAAATTTACAAATCCCGGTTTAAGATAACAAAATTAGAAGTTGATGGGGTTATAAATGGTAGATGTAAAGTTTTATGATAGTATAGATGATGGATTATTGAAATTGTGTAGACGCTCTGCACAATTAGGAAAGATTGGATTATAAAATTATGAAGGAGGTAGGGGATGTGGAGAAAGACCCATTTAAGGAATATCTAAAGGAGTTTGAACCAGATAAAATCAGTAAGGGTTATGCGTGGAGTACGGCAATCGGACTTCAGGCCGTGGATGGATTGAAAACCTCTCAGTATTTGATTGATACAGCTATTCAAAATATTGAAGGGAAAATTACAATACAAGAAGCACAAAATCTCATAGACAGTTATTATAAGGAAAGACCGGTGCATTTATCGGACGACGAGCGTACAGAAGAAGCAGATAAGGTATCTTCCCGTATCGCACAGATACTCTCGGAAACCGCATTTTCATTTTCACCGAATGAATACATTTCTATTCATCGGAAATTTTTTCAGGGTATATATAAACATGCAGGAAAGATAAGAGATTACAATATTACGAAAAAAGAGTGGGTACTTGACGGAGCAACTGTTCTTTAAGGCAGTGCTTCGGAACTAAGAGCAACTCTCGAATATGATTTTTCACAGGAACAAGACTTTAGTTACAAAGGGCTTTCGATGGAGGAAATCATTCATCACCTTGCAGTCTTTGTTTCAAGACTGTGGCAAATCCATATTTTCGGGGAAGGCAACACAAGAACAACGGCAGTGTTCTTCATCAAATATTTGAGGGCACTTGGCTTCTCTGCAACCAATGATATTTTTGCGGAAAATGCGTGGTATTTTAGAAATGCACTTGTTAGAGCAAATTATACCAACCTGCAAAAAGGCATTTACGAAACGACAGAATATCTTGAAGTGTTTCTTAGAAATCTACTTTTGAACGAGAAAAATGAGCTTAACAATCGAAATCTTCACATAAGTAGACTTTTGAACGAAGAAAAAGTGGACATTGGAGATACAAAAATGAATATTGGAAATGAAAAAGTAGACATTCAAGATGTAAAAGTGGATATTGAGAGTGTACTTTCCGAAAAAGGCAGTGATTTCTCAGTGAAAACGACTGTTCATATCCATAGGCTTTTTGATAAGTTTGGTTTTGATGAAGTGTTTGGAAGAAGCGCCGTTATGGAATTGCTTGAACTGAAAAGCTCAGGCGCTTCCAAATTTCTTTCAAATCTGGTGCAGGCGGATATTGTCGAACCAGTCTCCGGTTACGGAAAAGGAAAATATAAATTCAAGAGGTAATGATAATACATTCGGATAACTTTAATTTTTAACATTAACAAAGTAAAAAACTGCACCTTTTTTCTTTGCAAAATTCTATTGGAATTTTGCAGTGAGTACGAATTATATTGACTATACTCCAGTTATTGTGATAATCATAGTGTTAAAGGAATTATAGAGCATTGCAGGTGTGGATAAGATGGCAAATGCAGAGAAGCTAAAAAGCTATTTTGTGGCGCCTACGGAATAGAGATTAGAATGTAAATTCTTACATATATAAAGAGTCTTGGAACAGCTGTTCCAAGACTCTTTAAGCACAAATCCCTATTAATATATATCAGGATTTTCCTTTAAATTGATAAATTCAGCTACAGAGCGGTCGAATGTCTTGATATGGCCGAAGAGCCAGTCTATAACATTAGTCTTTACAAGCTGAATAAACTGATCGTCAGGTCCTTCATTTTCATCAAGATATTCATATAATTCCTTGATGGTTTGCTTAAATTCCTGATGCTTTTCCTGATGGTGAGACAACTCTGGATATCCTGCATTTTTCTGCAGTTCTTCTTCCTTTCCAAAGTGGAATTCAGTATATTCATCAAGGTAGTCCAGCATTTTGATAGCTTTTACTTTGTTATCGCCTTCTCTGCACGCAGTTACAAATTTCTGTATACGGTCAATGAGTTCTTTGTGCTGTTCATCAATCGTATCATTGCCTGTGATTAAATTATCATCAAAAATTATAGTTAATTCATCCATTGCTTTGTCCTCCAATGTTCAGATTTCAAATGCTTATACGTAGAAAATCAGTCTTCTGGTACAAATACATCTTTTCCCATTCCGCAGAGAGGGCAAACCCAATCATCAGGAATATCTTCAAAAGCTGTTCCAGGAGCAATTCCGCTATCAGGATCACCTATTTCAGGATCATAAACATAACCACATGGTTCACATACATATTTCTTCATTATACACATCTCCTTTATTGCTGTTTTTTTAGATTATATTATTTTTTTAAAGCTTTATCAATAATTCTTGCAATGATTTATTCTTCTTAACAATTTTTTAATAAATTATGCTTTGCGAAGTGTTAATACGCGAAGGCTCACAAGCGCAATTTTTTAATATCACTTTGCATTATTTTATTATGCGAGTTTATTAAAAAATTATTTTGCAAAATTATTTTATTATACAGCTTTACGATACTGTTATTGTTAATAATATTGTATTTAATTTGCAGTTTTTGTTATTTTTTCAAAGTCAGATGCAGGGTGTTTGCATATTGGGCATATAAAATCGTCAGGAATTTGTTCACCGATGTATTCATATCCGCATATGGTACAGCGCCATATTGTCTGCCCGTCATCTGTTTTTCCAACTTCTTCCGGCTTTGGTTTTATATTATTTAAGTAATATTCATAAGTGGCTGACATATCATCACTTAAAAGCACCATGTCCGTGATTTCACCGATAAACATGGAATGTGAGCCGAGGTCAATGATTTTGTCAACCTTTACGGATATAAATGAGTTGGTTCCTGCTGTTATATAAGTGATTCCGTTTTGAGAGCGGTTGAAGTGCTGATAACCGTCAAATTTATTTACATCTTTTCCGGATTGGAAGCCAAAGTGCTTAAAAAGCTCAAAGTCTGCGGATTCACTTATTGTTGAAATGTTAAATGTCTTGCTTTTGACAATCATATCGTGCGTGTAATTTGCTTTATTGACACAGATGCTTAACTGATTTGGCGATGATGCAGCCTGAATAGCTGTGTTTATTATGCAGCCATTGTCTTTATCACCGTCTTTTGACGTTAAAATAAACAGGCCATAGCTTAGTTTGTACATCGCTTTTTTGTTCATATATTTACCTCATTTCTGCGCTGCTTTTTGCGCATAACAAGTTTGCTGTCAAGCAACGCGAAAGACACAAACCTGCGGGCTAAAGAACTTACAAATATTCTTTCGCTCTTAGTTCGTCGTTCTTGTAAAATAATCGGCCTTACATTATAATATTTGTATAAATAAAAATAAAACATTGATTTGGCAGATAAATCTAAAGATGAACTCTATATTGATTATACTAAAGCAGCAGCGGTTTTAAGTCAATAGAGTGCGATGAAAATTAAAAAATTCCAATATAGTGGAATGTAAATCTAAAATATGATGCATGGTCTGCAACCGGAATGTGTAATTTAAATAGAAACATTATCAAAGGTGAAATGGTGCAATACTATAAATATATATTAAATCAATAAAAAATAAGAGTTATTTAGTGCTACAATTCTCCATTAATTGACAAATTTTTAACTTTATAGTACTATTGTATTATACTATACTGATTGGAGGACGTGACTTATGGCAACTTGTGAGAATTTACCTAAGTGTCCATTTTACCAGGGCAAGATGGATATCAATACAGGGTTGGGAAGTATGTATAGGAAGAAATATTGTGAGGGAGATAAAATGCAGTGTGCACGTTATCAGATTGCTACTCAGGCAGGTCCTGAATTTGTAAATAATAATATTTATCCTAATATGCTTGATATGGCTGATAAAATTATTGCTGAACATAAAAAATAAAAAGTAGAAACAGAGATGTAAAGCGTTATATTAAGGCTATTATATTGAAACCGGAAGAGAAATTTTTAATTTTTCTTTTTGGTTTCTTTTTTATGTGATAGCAAACTTTGATGAAAATCCATATCACATAAAAACACACTGCGCGTGAGGATGCGCAGCCTGCAGTGATGAAATTGTCGCTTTGCGAACCGCTCGCGCTTTAAGATTGCGTAAGCGCAATATTTTTTGCTTTATGGAAGAAAATAAATATTTACTTGAAAAATGAGGTACAAAGTTGAAAACAATAAATCTGACAAATGGTCCTATATTTAAAAAACTGATAAGTTTTTCGCTTCCAATGATTGCAGGGAATCTGCTGCAGCAGGTTTATAACCTTGCGGATACTTTGATAGTGGGAAGATGTATAAGTGCTGATGCGCTTGCTTCTGTCGGTTCTGCATATACGCTGATGATTTTTATAACATCAGTGATTATCGGGCTTTGCATGGGAAGCGGTGCATTTTTTTCGGAAGACTATGGCAGCGGAAATGAAAAGAAATTAAGGGAAGATATTTATCACTCATTTTGGTTTATTTTTATTGTCTCTGTTGCGATATATTTTATAATTTATCCGGGGATGGATATAATTCAAAGGCTTCTGCAGACGCCGGAAGTGCTTATGGGTATGACAAGAGAGTATGTCTCTGTCGTGTTTGCAGGGATAATATTTGTATTTTTGTATAATTTTTTCTCATATCTTTTGAGGGCAATGGGAAATTCGATTGTGCCGCTTATTTTTCTTGCGGTGTCATCAGTGGTAAATATTGTGCTCGATATATGGTTTATAGTCGGATTTGATATGGGCGTGGCAGGTGCGGCGTTAGCCACTGTGATTGCGCAGGCATTGTCCGGAATAGGAATTATGATTTATTCTTTCATTAAATTGCCGGTGCTGCATTTTGGTAAGGATAGGATAAAATGGAACCGCCGCAGAATGAAAGAGATCATTGTAAATGATGTGGCAACGGGGCTTCAGCAATCGGTAATGAATTTCGGAATTCTTATGATTCAGGGTCTTGTAAATAGTTTTGGAGCAAATGTTATGGCTTCATTTGCGGCAGCGGTAAAGATTGATACGATTGCTTATATGCCTGCTCAGGAATTCGGAAATGCTTATTCGCTGTTTGTATCGCAAAATTATGGGGCAAAAAGACACGACCGTATTAAAAAAGGAACGAATATATCATTTATATCATCGGTCGTGTTTTGCGCAGTTATTTCTGTTTTGATTTTTGTTTTTGCAGAAAATTTAATGCAGTTATTTGTTGGGCCATTTGAAACTAAGATAATATACGAGGGGGTAAGGTATCTTAGAATCGAGGGCGCGATGTATGTTGGTATTGGAGTGCTCTTTCTCTGGTACGGATATTTCAGGGGTATAAATAAGCCGCATATTTCGCTTATTCTTACTGTAATTTCACTTGGTACGAGAGTTGTTTTATCATACACCTTTGCGCCTGCTACGGTTCTTGGAGTGACAGTAATATGGATATCCATTCCTATCGGGTGGATTTTAGCCGATTTGTCAGGATATATTTATTATCGCAGAGTACGTAAATGATTATTTTTCGGCAAGCTGAAGTATTTGTTTCCAGCGCTTTGATAAAAAGTAGCACAGCATTGCAATCATGCCGAAGGCAAAGCTTATAGGAAAACATGCCATAACGTAAGTACCGTCGAAGAAATATGCAATTGCATAGCCTACAGGAATTCTTACAGCCCAAAGCATCAGTATGTTGACGATAGTAGGGTAACGTACTTCGCCCATACCATTTACGAAGCTTATAATTCCGTTAAATACAGCGTATAACCATGTAAATGGCAGAACAACCCTGATATAGCGTACAGCAAAGAAAAGTACCTCAGGGTCTTTTGTAAACAGACTGAGTACCGGTTCGCAGAATATTGTTAAAATAAGTCCGGCAGTCATGGTGATGATGCCTGAAAATGCAGGAATACGTAAGCCACCTTGCTTTAAGCGCATATAATTTCTGGCACCGAGATTTTGGCCTGAAAAAGTAGTTGCTGCAGATGAAAATGATGTGATTGCAACATTTGCTATACCGGTAAGTTTAGTGGATACAGAGCATGCGGCTATGAATGCCGAACCCTGTGCATTTATAACAGACTGCATTACAATATGTCCAAGTGAATAAAGGGAGTTGTTAAGTCCTAAAGGCAGTCCGACTTTTATGATATCGGAAAGAATTTTTTTATCAAAATGGTGCGGTAAAATTGTGAAATCAAGCTCTGCATATTTCTTTTTTATGTAAATGATACTAAAAATCCATGAACAGTACATTGCAATTATAGTAGCGAGTGCTGCGCCGGAAACGTTCATTTTAAATACTGCAACAAATAAAATATCAAGAACTATATTTACAACACATGAAATAGCAAGAAATATAAGAGATGAGCGGCTGTCGCCCATACCTCTTAAAATTCCGGCATTAAGGTTATATCCCATATTGCCGAGGATTCCCAAAAAGACGATGCTTAAATACGCACATGAATAGCCAAATGCATCATCGGGAACCTGCATTATTTTTAAAACAAAAGGACCAATTAAAAGACCTATTACTGTAAGAGGAATTGCGCAAATATACAAAAATGCAGTAGCGGTAGCCATTACATTTTTCAGTTTGCGGATATCGCCGCTTCCCATACACTGTGAGACAATTATGGAAACGCCGGTTCCGATGCCTAAGAATACGCAGAGCAGCAGTTCAACAGGCTGTGAACTTGTTCCTACGGCAGCTAAGGCAGCAGAGTCGCAGAAGTTGCCTATAACAAGCGTATCTACTGTGTTATAGAGCTGCTGCAAAACATTGCCTGCGCATATAGGTAGTGCGAATAATATAATTAATCGCATAATTGGTCCTTTTGTCATATCAATTTTTTTGGTGGATTTCATAAATAACACTCTTTCTTTAATTTGTAATTAGTTTTAACAGATGATGTAAGGTATATTTTGGTACCTTAATCCTATTATGTAAATAATAACATGTTTTCTGTAAAATACCACCGTAATTTTGATGTGTGACGGTCTAAATAAAGATTTTTTGCTGTGTTTTTAGATTATTTAAAATTCTTTTTTATTGATTACTTTAATGCTGATACGGTATGAAATTATTAAAATAATAAATGAAATTAATAAGTATAACAAAAAGAATGTCTGCATACCAAGCTTTGAGACTGCGTTTAGCAGCTCATATAAGTTAATATTCATGACTTCGGCAGTCTTTACGAGGATTACGCTGATAACTGATACTCCTCCTAAAACTGCAATTATTGCAATACGTCCCTTTTCAGCTCCGAATTTTAATTGAAAAGGAAGCATAAGCGACAAAATAAGCAGTTCAGCCGGAAAAACAGTCAAGGCTGTTATAAATATCTCATTAATGGATACTGTGTTTTTTATTACTGAAATAATCAGGCAGACTGCTGTCGAAAATATGAGTGCGGAAATACTTAATATTAATCCGAAAATATATTTTTCAAATACATAACCTTTTCTCGTTATCGGAAGTGAAAAAAGAAAAGCGTTTCCGTTGTCAAATTCATCATAACTGATTGAGCTTAGTACGAACATAGGACAGACAAATCCCAAAAAGCTTATGGCAAATAAAGTGTTAGAAGATGTCACAGCAGTTAATATTGAAATAGCGATAATGGCCAAAAAGAAAGTCCTTTGTCCTCTCATAAGTCTGAAATCTTTAATTAGTAAACCTTTCATAGTCTTTCACCTCTAATCATCATTGTAATAACTTCATCAATGTTTCCGTTTTCAATAACTGTTTTAGGATAGTTTTCCATATAATACTGTTTTTGGTTGGTTAAGCAGCTATAGCCGTAACTTTCTTTTTTGACATGGAGTATATACTGTTTATCCAGTTTGTTATAGGCGGATTCGTCGGCCTTGATTACTGCATATTCGCTTAGCAGTACATCAGTATCTTCGTGAAGAATAACTTTACCGTCATGTATCATATACAGATCATCGCACAAAGCTTCTAAATCACTTGAGATATGAGAGCTTATTAAAATTGCATGTTCACTGTCGGCTTCCATAAAGTCCCTTAGCATTTCCAATAATTCGTCTCTTGCAATAACATCCAGACCTGCAGTCGGCTCATCAAGAATTAATAATTTGGCATTATGTGATATGGCAGCAATGACCTTCAGTTTGGCTTTCATTCCGGTTGAAAAGTCTTTTAATCGTTTGTTTAACGGAAGCTGGCATTTGTTAACCTGATTCATAAAAAATGATTTGTCAAATTTGTCGTACAAATTATTCATGATCGGGATAATGTCATTAACGGTTAAATATCCGCTGAAACCGGAATCTGATAACACAACTCCCAAGTCCTGTTTATCCTTAGCGTTAAAACCACTGAGAGGTTTTCCAAATATTTCTATATTACCTCCGTCAATGGAAATCAGACCGAGAAGTGCTTTGAATGTAGTGCTTTTGCCTGCTCCGTTCTGACCTATCAATCCTGTGACATGCCCTTTTTTAACTTCAAGTGAGCAGTTTAGTGAAAAATTATCATAGTTTTTTTGAATTTGTTCAATTTTAAGCATATTCAGCCCTCCAAAATCAATTCGAATAAATTTTTAATGTCATCATCGCTGATGCCATATCGTCTGCCCTTTTGTATGGCCATTTCTAAATCTGTCTCTAATTCCTTTTTTTGTTCTTCAAAGAGAAGTTCTGTGTTTGCGGCAGTTACAAATGTTCCTTTTCCATGCACCGTAGTGGCAAAGCCCTCGGCTTCAAGATTGTCGTATGCTTTTTTTACGGTCAGTGCGCTTATTTTTAATTCTTTGGAAAGAGCGCGCACAGAAGGCAAAATATCATCTTTTTTCAGTTCGCTGTTGCGAATTAAGAGTTTAACCTGCTCAACTATTTGTTCGTAGATAGGTACCATAGAAGAGTGGTTTATTATTATTTTCATTATTTTTAAAATACCTCCTTTTGATAAACAGTGTATAACAGTCAAAAACTGTTGTCAAGTGTTATATGGTGTTTATTTGCAAAAAATATTTGTCTGATTTTAAGTAATTTACTAAAAAAATGAGGTTTTTTTAGTATCTAAAGATAAATGACTGCTATAGTATATCTATATAAATTTTAAGGAGGAGCTTGAATTATGAAGCACAATAAGACACTAAGAAAAATCAGCTCATCTATTCTTGCGTTGATGCTTGCTTTGAATTTTATGCTGCCATATTTTGAGGGCAGTCTTGAAATTGTTAATGCGGCAGAAAAGCAGACTATAGAATATCAGGGGCAGACAGTTACATTATCAGACAGTGCATTGTATGTAGATGCATCGCTTGAAAGCAGCGGACAGTATAGTTTTAAGACACTGCAGGATGCTGTTGCAAATGCAAAGCCGGGAACAAAGGAGCAGCCGACAGTTATCTATCTTGCGCCAGATGTATATTGGACAGATGATTATACAAATCCGGCAGACAGAGAAAAGGATGATTTGATTGGCTTGATTATCAAACAGCCATATATAACTCTTATTGGTATGACAGGTAATCCGGAGGACGTTGTAATAGCATCAGACAGAGGTCAGAATGCAGGAGCAAACGGAAACTTTAATACAATCGGTGTAGGTGACGGTTTCCATGCAAAAGATTTGACAATAGGTAATTATTGTAACGTAGACCTTAATTACAAACTTGATCCTTCTAAGAATCATACAAAGAGACAGGAGTCTATTACACAGGCACAGGCTGTAACAAAGGCACCTGATGTAGCAGATATGGATGAATGGTTCTTTGAAAACTGTCATATCATCTCAAGACTTAATCTTTTCTCAAGAGATGAAAGACCTGACAGAGCACTTTATAAAGACTGCTATATGGAATGTACAGATGATTCACTCGGAACAGGATATATCTCTATTTTCCAGGATTGTGAATTTAAACTTTTCTCTAACACACCATGCGGCGGAGCATCTTTCTATATGCAGGCTTATCTTGGATGTAAATTTACAACAGAGCTTTCAGACAATAAGACAATTACACTTTGTAAGAATACAAAACCATTTGCGTTTATTGACTGCGAATTTGGCGGAGATATGACAGGAATGGAATGGAAGCCAAGCAACTTATCAGATGATTTAAGACAGATTGTATCTAGCAATACTTTAAACGGAAAACCTCTTACAATCAGCCCGTCAAGACCTGAACTTTCAGTTACTCCGGATGAAGAGCAGATGAAAGCTTTCAAAATAGACGGAGAGTATAATATATATAATCTTCTTAATGTAGGCGGAGATGAAGAATGGGACCCATTAGGACAGAAGGACAAGGTGCCTTTAAGTGTATGGAACATACAGTTTGATTATCCTGGTATTACAAAGGATGTAACACCTGTTCTTCAAGGAAATCGTTCAGATTCATTGGAAGTAACACCTGTTGTTCTTGGCGGAACAGATAAGAGCATAAAATGGTCATCAACAGATTCGACACTTATTCTTGAACCACAGAGCAACGGTAATGTTATCGTAAAGGCTGACAATACAGGCGTTGAAAATAAAAAAGCATGTCTTGTTGCTACAGCATCAAATGGAATGCAGAAAGTTCTTCATTTCGAGGTAACTCCGGAAATTACGGAAGCACCTGAATTTACATCTGCGCCGGTACTTAAAGCACCGACAGACGGAAAGGTAGAAGTTGATTACGCTATCAATAAGGGTGAGGGACGTAAAGACATAAGTACGATAAACTGGTATCGTGCCGCAAAGGAAGACGGTTCAGACAAAGTGCTTGTAGCAAAAACAACATACGTTGAGGAAGATGCAAAGCCATATTCATCATACGTATTAAGACCTGATGATATAGGTTATTACATTATCTGCGAAGTTATCCCTCAGGATTCAACTTCAATAGCAGGTGAAGCAAAATTTACAGGGGCATCAAAGCTTATAGAAAAGTCAGATGTCAATACAGAAGAATTTAATACATATAATATAGACCTTGAACATCTTGCATATATCCAGGCTGAAAATGATACAGCAGAGAATAATTACGAGTGGAAGAATGAATTTAAAGACGGTTATTGGTATGGCGGATATTATCTTCCTGTTGAATACAGAGAAGGCGGTATCTGGAATGACAAGATTTACCTTCCAAAAGAAGGAGAAGATGCATATACATATGCAGCAGGAGCTTCAGGAGCAGAGGGAACATATGGACTTCAGACAACTACTCAGGGTGCAAGACTTGTATATGTAGACGACACATTAAGAAAAGATATGAAAATGGTTGTCAGTCTTTCACCTCATAAGACAGGTGCACAGGGCTTCGGAAGTGCAAAGCAGTTCCTTGATATTTACTTTAAATATGATGCTGCAACAATGACAGGTTATGGTTTAAGAATTGCAAGAGTTCCTGAAATTACAGAACCTGAATTAAAGGATTATGCAGCAAAGTCATGTACATTTACATTGATGGAATTTACAAACGGAGTAGCTGAACCAATCAGTGACAGCGTAGTTTCAACAGCCTTCCTTCCGGGATGTACAGTTACATTGGAAATGGCAGACAATGTACTTACTGCTGATGTCACAACAACGACAGCACAGGATTCTGCTTATCCGGATGCAATGTCGCACGAAGTACATTTATCACATACATTTGACGAAGTAAATCTTTACAGTGGTATCGGTTTCCAGCATACAGGAACAGCCGGTGCGGGAAAATCAGGCAACAGAACAACAATACATTCTGTAAATATTACTTATGGAGAAGAGATTGTTGAAGGAAATGCTGACGATAATACACAACCAGATGATATTATACAGACAGGCGATACGATGCATGATATGATATTCAGACTCTCAGCACTTTTATTCTTAAGTGCAGGTGCAGGCGCAGCGGCAGTTATATATAAAAGAAAAAAGCATAATGCATAACAAATAAAACTTAAAGTTGCATATCTCTTTGCCTAATATATATATTAAAAAATGCAGGCGGTTCACTTACTAAAGTGAGCCGCCTGTATTTTGTGCAAGCATAAGTGGGGAAATTACTTTTTGACACTGTAATCTTTATATATATGTCTTGCGATATTTGCTTGGTGAAATTCCATTTAATCTGTAAAAGGAATCTCCAAATGAATTGCCGTCGGAGAAACCACATTCAAGAGCAATTTCTGTTATAGATTTATCGGAATTAATAAGAAGATGTTTTGCAGCTTCCATACGTACATATATTATGTATTCTTTCAGCCTGTAGCCTGTAAAAGCCTTGAATTTTTTTGACAGAGCGGATTCGCTTATATTAAAATCGTGGGCAATCTGCTTTATTGAAATATCATTCATGTATTCTTTCATAATGTAGTTAAGAATGTCCTGTATAAGCCTGTTTTTCGTATCCATTTTTTGTATTACATTATTGTCATAGCGTTGGCAGCGAAGAATAAACAGTATAAGCTGATACATATATGCATAGTTAAGTGGAAGTGAAATTTCATCAAGATTGGTATTTTCATATGCGATTTTATCCATAATGCTGTTTACAAATTCGATTCTTTTTTCAGGTATTTTGGTTATCTTTTTTGATAATAATTCATCGACTGCATTTTTACCAAGCATATATTCGAACCATGAAAAAAAGTATTCGGACATATATACATCTTTTCTGATATTTTCTTTTTGGGAAATGTAAGTTGTTCTGTGGCAGCAGCCTTTTGGGATTATTATGATTGAACCGGATTCAAGTTCATATAAGTCTCCGTCAATTTCAAGCATGCTGTGACCTTTGACAATGTAATATAATTCATGATAATCGTGGTAATGTGTGGATGACATTTTGTAAGTCGCTTTTCTTAATTTAGTTGAGGTAGTCAAATCAGCTCTTATTGGTTTAAACATAAGCTTTATCTCCTTTAATGTAAAAAACTATTATGCGACCTCTCATTTAAGTGTTTAAAATCTCTGCCCTATTGTAATCACGGGTAAAATCATAAATTTTTATACTGTATTTATATTACAAAATTATACAAAAAAATATTATAAAAGCAATATGTAAAATACATTTTACATATATTTCCGTTTGTTGACATTTCAACAAAGCTGTGCTATAGTTTCAGAGTTGTTGAAATGTCAACAAGATTATGACACAAATGAGATTTAAGAAATGAGGATTAGTGTGAAAGAAAGGTTTGAAACATTTACTGTGTTGATAAACAGAATCAGCCGCAATATCCGTAAAATTAAAAACGGAGAAATGTCAGAGTATAATCTTAGAAGTTCTCATATTTCATGCTTATATTACTTATATTTGTCAGACGGGCTGACAGCGACAGACCTTTGTGAACGTTGTGAGGAGGATAAGGCGACTATTTCACGCTCACTTGATTATCTGGAGAAAAATGGTTACTTAATATGTGAATCTTATGGTACTAAGAGATATAAAAGCGCGTTCAATTTAACTGATAAGGGGCTTGAGACAGGTAAGAAAATTGCGGATAAAATTGACATGGTTATTGATGATGTAAGCTGCTATCTTACAGATGAAGAAAGAGAAGCATTTTATCACAGCCTTACTGTTATAAGTGAAAGGCTTGAGCTTATAAATAAAAGAGTAAATAAAAGAAATTAAATATATAGAGATTAATAAAGATGACGAGTGAAGAAATATTAATGCTGCTTGAAAAACAGCAAAAATTTTATAAAACAGGAAGTACAATTTCTGTTAAGTTTAGAATAGAACAGTTAAAAAAGCTGTATAATGCAATTAAAAAATATGAGGATGAAATAAGTGAGGCATTAAGAGCGGATATCGGAAAAAGCAGTTATGAGGCATATATGTGCGAGATAGGACTCGTTCTTGCAGAGATTTCTTATATGATTCGGCATACAAAGAAATTTGCCAAAAGAAAAACGGTACATACACCGCTTGCCCAATTTGCTTCTTACAGTTACAAAAAGGCTGTTCCTTATGGGAATGTGCTTATTATGAGTCCGTGGAATTATCCGTTTCTTTTAACGATGGAGCCGCTGACTGATGCTATTGCGGCAGGAAATACCGTTATTGTAAAACCAAGTGCTTATTCAGCAAAAACAAGCATAATTATTGAGAAAATTATTTCTGAAATTTTCCCAAGTGAATATGTGGCTGTTGTTACAGGCGGAAGAGAAGAAAATAAAGCTTTGCTTGACCAAAAGTTTGATTTTGTGTTTTTTACGGGAAGCAGGAATGTTGGCAGAGAAGTGCTTATGCATAAGGCGGAAACGCTCACTCCTGTAGTTTTGGAACTCGGTGGCAAGAGTCCTTGTATCGTGGAAGCAGGTGCCGATGTTAAACTTGCGGCAAAGAGAATTGTGTTTGGAAAATATCTTAACTGTGGACAGACATGTGTGGCTCCGGATTATATTCTTTGTGAAAAGTCGGTTAAGGATGAGTTTGTAAGTGAAGTTAAAATGCAGATTAAGCTTCAATACGGCGATAAACCGTTGGAAAATGAAAGCTACGGTAAAATTGTTAATAGAAAGCATTTTGAAAGACTTTGCAGTCTGATTGATTATGACAAGGTAACTGCAGGCGGTGAATTTAATGAAAATAAATGTCAGATTGCGCCTACTGTCATGGAAAATGTTACAGAATCAGATGCGGTTATGGGAGAAGAAATATTTGGGCCTATTATGCCTGTTTTAACGTATGATAATTTTGACAGGTTAGTTGATGAGCTGAAAAGCAAAGATAAGCCTCTTGCACTGTATATTTTTTCAAATAATAAAAAGCATATTAAACGGGTAACAGATGAGCTTTCTTATGGAGGAGGCTGTGTAAATGATGTTGTGATACATCTTGCAACAAGCTCAATGGGCTTTGGAGGTGTAGGTGAGAGCGGCATGGGAACTTATCACGGTAAGGATGGATTTGATGCTTTTTCGCATATAAAATCGGTCGTTGATAAAAAGACGTGGATTGATTTGCCGATGCGTTATCAGCCATACACAAAAAAATTGTATGAAAAGCTGCTGCATTTATTTTTAAGATAACAGGCGGCGGAATGGAGATTGAAATGAAAACAAGAATTATAGTGGATTCTACTTCGGATTTAGCTGGTGATATTAAAGAAAGGGTCAGTGTAGTTCCTCTTACTGTGCATTTCGGTGATGAGGAATACATTGACGGAGTTACTATCGACCATAAAACATTTTATGAAAAGCTTATAGAAAATAATATTCTTCCCACTACAAGTCAGGCTACTCCTGCTATGTTTGAAGAGCAGTTTGAAAAGGTAAAAGCAGCAGGTGAAAGTGCTGTAGTTATTACGCTGTCTTCAAAGTTTTCAGGCACTTATCAGAGTGCAATGATTGCGGCCTCAGACTATGATAATATTTATGTGGTGGACAGCGAAAGTGTTGCTGTTGGCGGAGGTATTCTTGCAGAACTTGCATTAAGATATCTTGATGAAGGAATGGAAGCCGTAGAAATTGCGGCAAAACTTGAAGAAGAAAAAAAGAAAATTGTAATTGTTGCCTTAGTTGATACGCTTGAGTATTTAAAGCAGGGCGGACGAATATCAAAAACGGCAGCTTTTGCCGGGACAGTGTTAAATATTAAGCCTGTTCTTTCGGTTATTGACGGTGAGATAAATGTGTTGGGAAAAGCGCGTGGTTCAAAGCAGGGAAACAATCTTTTAGTAAAGGAGATTGAGAAAGCAGGAGGTGTGGATTTTTGCAAACCGATACTGCTTGGCTATACAGGGTTATCTGATGATTTATTGCTGAAATATATTGAGGATAGCAGGACCCTTTGGGAACAGGGTGTTGAAAATGTAAGATATACCACAATAGGAAGCGTTATCGGTACTCATGCAGGTCCGGGAGCTATTGCAGCTGCATTTTTTACTTTATAGGAAATTAGTATTGATATTTAAAATTAAAAGTCACTTGACAAATTATTCTGCATAAATTATACTAATTAAAGTTAGTGAAGGCTAACTTTAATTTTTGGTTTCTGGTTAGCAACTGCTAATTGAATAGCAGCACTATATATCAAATTTTTTTAAGATTAAAAGTATATTGTATCAATGTAATTCAGACTGTATTGGAGGTGGTGTAAATATGACGTTAAAAGATGCTTTAGAAGGAAAAGAATATACTGTTGAGCAGATAAACACGGATGATGAAGAACTGAATGCATTTTTGCTGTCACTTGGCTGTTACAGCGGAGCAGCTATTACAGTTGTTTCACATTTAAAAAACGGTTGTGTGGTTTCCATTAAAGACGGCAGATATAATATTGATAATCAGCTTACTGAGGCAATTGTGGTTACATGATTGTCAATGTGCTGCAATTTTTTATACTTGAGTTAGCTTAGACTAACTTAAATCATAAGATGTGCTTCAGAATACATTTCAAATTTAAAATTCAAGGAGGAAAAAATCGATGAGAATTGCTTTGACAGGAAATCCTAATTCGGGCAAGACAACAATGTACAATGCGCTGACAGGACGCAATGAAAAGGTTGGTAACTGGGCAGGCGTTACAGTAGCAAGAAAAGAACATGCGATCAGGAAGGCATATAGTTCAGGGAACGAACAGCTTGTGGCTGTTGACCTCCCGGGTGCATATTCTATGTCACCGTTTACAAGTGAAGAGAGTATTACAAGTTCATATGTAAAAAAAGAGAAGCCGGATGTGATTATCAACATTGTTGATGCAACAAACTTAAGCAGAAGCCTTTTTTTTACAACACAGCTTTTGGAACTTGGAATACCTGTTGTAGTGGCATTAAATAAGAGTGATATAAATGAAAAAAAGCAGACGTATATTGACACTAAAGCACTGTCAGATAAGCTTGGATGCCCGGTCGTAAATACTGTATCTGTTTCTGAAAAAGGTCTGAAGTCGGTAATTGAGGCTGCTGTTTCACATGCAGACACAATACAGAAAGCACCTTATGTTCAAAAAGATATTGATTTATCAGATAAGTCTGCAGTTGAGGCTGCTGACCGTAAGCGTTTTGAGTTTGTAAATGATATTGTTAAAGAAGTTGAAACACGCAAAATCCTTACTAAGGATAAAAATTTCGGAGATAAAATCGATGATATTCTTACAAATAGGTGGCTTGGTATTCCGATTTTTGCAGTAGTTATGTTTTTTGTTTTTCAAATTTCGCAGGTATGGGTTGGTCAGCCTATTGCTGATTGGCTTACTTCATTGCTTGAGACATTTCAGGAGTGGGCAGGAAGTATTCTTGAAAATGCTAATCCGTTGCTGCAGGCATTGCTTGTTGATGGCGTAATTGGTGGTGTGGCAGCTGTTGTAGGATTTTTGCCGCTTGTAATGGTTATGTATTTTCTTATTGCATTGCTTGAGGACTGCGGTTATATGTCTCGTGTTGCAGTTGTGCTTGATCCTGTTTTTAAGAAAGTCGGACTTTCAGGAAAGTCTGTTATTCCGTTTGTTATTGGTATAGGATGTGCGGTTCCGGGAGTCATGGCAAGCCGAACAATCAGAAATGAACGTGAGAGAAGAGCTACAGCAATGCTTACTCCGTTTATGCCATGTGGTGCAAAAATTCCTGTAATTGCTCTTTTTGCAGGTGCATTTTTTGATGATGCGGGCTGGGTCAGCGCAGTTATGTATTTTACGGGAATAGTGCTTATTTTCTTATGCGCTTTGCTTATAAATGCAATTACAGGTTACAGAGCAAGAAAGTCTTTTTTTATTATAGAGCTGCCAGAATATAAAATACCTTCATTTATCGGAGCCTTCAAGTCGATGTGCAGCAGGGGCTGGTCTTACATAGTTAAAGCTGCTACTATAATTCTCCTTTGCAATACAGCAGTTCAGATTATGCAGACATTTACATGGAATCTCGAGGTTGCACAGACAGCTGACACATCAATTTTAGCAGGTATTGCACATCCTTTTGCGTATGTGCTTTTTCCTATAGTTGGTGTGCTCAGCTGGCAGCTGGCAGCGGCAGCGGTGACGGGATTTATTGCAAAAGAAAATGTTGTTGGTACTCTTGCGGTGTGTTTTGTTGGTCTTGAGAATCTTATTGATACGGAGGAGCTTGCCCTTATGGAGGGTGCAGGCGCAGAGGTCGCCGGAGTAATGGCAATCACTAAGGTAGCGGCGCTTGCTTATCTTATGTTTAATCTTTATACACCTCCGTGTTTTGCGGCTATAGGAGCAATGAATTCAGAGATGAAGAGCAGCAAATGGCTTTTTGGAGGGATTGCTCTTCAGCTTAGTGTAGGATATACAGTAGGATATCTGGTGTATACAATAGGAACTCTTATCACAAATCCAAATTCTTTGAATGTTGCTGCAGCGATGGCAGGCCTTGCAGTTATAACAGTTATAGCAGGTGTGCTAATATATCTTATAAAGAATGCCGATAGAAGAGTGAAAGCGGAATATGCATCAGACAGTTCAGCACAGAAAGGCTGTGCTTAAGTTAAATGAAATAAGGTGAGAATTATGGCGAATATTATAATTATTTTAATTTTGTTGTGCATTACAGGTTTTGCGTTAAGATATCTGTATCGTGCAAAAAAGAGCGGAGGAAAATGTATTGGCTGTCCGTATTCAAAACAGTGCGGCAGCAGACGCAGCGGTAGCGCGGGTGAGAGTTGTTCAGGCTCAGATTCTGCAACTTAAGACTAATCAGTTTCCTATATAATTGACCAAAAGTCCATGTGATGATAAAATATTAAAATGCAGTAAAAAAAGAGAAAATACCAAGTTTTTAAAAGGAAGGATAAAGTACTATGAATTTTCTGGAAGAACGCATTGTAAAGGACGGAGTTGTCAAGGAAGGTAATATTTTAAAGGTTGACAGTTTTCTTAATCATCAGATGGACGTAAAGCTTTTTAAGCAGATGGGAGAAGAATTTAAGAAAAGATTTGCAGAAAAAAATATTAATAAAATAATGACAATCGAGGCGTCGGGTATAGGTATAGCTTGTATAGTTGCAGAATGTTTTGATGTTCCTGTTGTATTTGCAAAGAAATCAAAGAGCGTTAATATTGACGGAGATGTATATTATGCGGAGGTTGAATCATTTACTCACAAATGTAAAAATCAGGTTATAGTTTCTAAGAAATTTTTAAATCCTGAAGACCATGTACTTATTATAGATGATTTTCTTGCAAATGGCTGTGCCCTGCAGGGACTTATATCAATAGTTACTCAGGCAGGAGCCGTTGTTGAGGGAATAGGAATAGCTGTTGAAAAAGGCTTCCAGCAGGGAGGTAAGATTATAAGAAATCTTGGATATCAGCTTGAGTCTATAGCAATCGTGGAAGGTATGAATGCTGCTGACGGAAGTATACAATTCAGAGAACAGTAAAATAAATATACAGGAACGGAGAAATTTATGAAATCACATACAAATGATGTCTCGATAGACAATATATATAAGCTTGATGGAAGAGTGCCTGTACATAAGGCGGTTCCATTTGGAATGCAGCATATACTTGCAATGTTTGTTGCAAATATTGCGCCTATTCTTATTGTAGGAGCGGCGAGCGGTCTTGATAGTCAGAGTATAGCATCACTTATTCAAAGTGCTATGCTGATTGCCGGAATCGGTACGTTGATTCAGTTGTTTCCATTGTTTCATCGTATAGGTTCAGGATTGCCTATAGTTATGGGAATAAGCTTTACATTTGTTTCGGTATTTTGTTTTATAGGTGCGCAGTATGGATACGGAACAATTATGGGAGCAGTTCTTATCGGCGGATTAATAGAAGGATTTCTTGGACTTTTTGCAAAGTACTGGTTAAAAATAATAGCACCGATAGTATCAGCAAGTGTTGTTACTGCTATAGGTTTTTCGCTGCTTTCTGTTGGAGCAACTTCATTTGGAGGCGGAAGCGGAAGCCAAAGCTTTGGTTCGGCAGAGAATTGGATTCTTGGCTCAGTTACACTTCTTTGTTGTATACTTTTTAATATTTTTGCAAAGTCACATTTTAAGCAGCTCTCAGTTTTATTCGGCTTAGTTGTCGGATATATTCTTGCAATTATAATGGGGGTTGTTGATTTTTCATCACTTGAAGGGACTAAAATAATATCAGTACCTCAGCTTATGCCATTTAAGATGGAGTTCAGGCTTGATGCTATAATTTCTGTTGTACTTATATTTTTGGTGTCTGCAACAGAGACGATAGGAGATACATCGGCACTTGCCTCATCGGGGTTGGGAAGATATGCTACAGAAAAAGAGACATCAGGCTCTCTTGCGTGTGACGGTCTTGTAAGTGCATTTTCTTCACTTTTCGGATGTCTGCCTATTACTTCATTTAGCCAGAATGTCGGGCTCGTCGCAATGACAAAGGTAGTTAACAGATTTACCATAGCTACAGGTGCGGTTATAATGATACTTGCAGGAGTCTTTCCTGTGTTCGGAGCTTTGCTTGCAACACTTCCGGAGGCTGTTCTTGGCGGATGTACCATAATGATGTTTGGTACTATTGTAATAAGCGGACTTCAGATGATAAGCAAATGCGGTTTTTCACAGAGAAATATAACTATAGCGGCGCTGTCACTCAGTATAGGACTGGGATTTACGCAGTGTGCAGACTTATTTTTAATATTTCCTCAGATTGTTCAGACAGTATTTGCACAGAATTGTGTGGCAGTTGTGTTTATAGTATCGATATTCCTTAATCTTGTACTTCCCAAAAACATGGAAGCAAATAAGTAAAGTATAAAGCCATCAGGGACAGATGATGATATGATACCTCCAAAGCGGACAAGGAGCATATCATAAATGCCCTGGTGGCTTTTTATGTAATTTGTGCAATTCGGTTGCCATGGTTCGACAATTTTTTGTTCTATGGTACATCTTGAAATGCAATAAGATGTAAAAAATGCACAAAAATATTAGGATAAAAGGGATAACAATAGAAGAAATGTACGAAAGTACTATTGACATGTAAATATATTAAATGTACGATTGCAGTGTCGCATAGTGCGGCAAAAATTAAAGAAAAGCGAGGGTGCATCATGCAAAAAGCAAAAAAAAGGGTTTTGGCACTGGGGCTTACATTAATGATGATTCTGTCATCAATAATACCCGGTGTCGGTAATGCAGCAGCAGTAAATGCAGCTACAACAGCGCTTGCTATCAGTGAATCGAGCGGATGGTTTGAGAGCGCGTATGTTGAGTGGAAGCCAGTCAGTGGCGCTAAGCGTTATGACGTGTATGTAAAGGCTTCATCAGAGACAACGTATAAGAGACTTGATGACGAGCTTGTAAGACAGTATCCGGGATACTGGAGAGCAGACGCAGTAGGTCTTGCAGCAGGTACATATGACATGAAGGTAATTGCCGTTATGTCAAACGGTACAATGTCAGCAGAAACAAAGGGAATTGTAGTAAAACCATATGACAGAAGCGGTTTTGCTTTCTCAAAGGACTCGACATTAAAGACAGCTTCAGGTGCTTATAATGATGACGGTACACTTAAGCCTAATGCCCAGGTAATCTATGTTACAAAGGATACAGCAAAGACAGTTACAGCCACATTAAAGAATGGTTCAAAGACAGTTACGGCAACAGGCATACAGGCAATATTAAAGGCAAAGGACAAAGATCCTGAGACACCGCTTGCAATCCGTATTATCGGATGTGTCAGTGACAAGGATGTTGATTATTTCGGAAGTTCTTCAGAGGGTATCCAGATTAAAGGTGCCAAAGCATATCAGCCGATGAATATCACTATTGAGGGTATCGGTGAGGATGCAACAGTAAACGGATTCGGATTCCTTGTAAGAAATTCAGGAAATGTGGAATTCAGAAATTTTGCCATCTTAAATTTCATGGATGACGGTATATCAATGGATACAGCAAATACAAATATCTGGATTCATAACATGGACTTCTTCTATGGCTCAGTAGGAGGAGACGCTGACCAGGCAAAGGGAGACGGTACTGTAGATTTAAAGGGAAATACACAGTGGACAACAGTTTCATACAATCATTTCTTTGACTCAGGAAAGATGTCACTTTGCGGAATGAAGAGTGAGTCAGGTCCTAACTATATAACATACCATCACAACTGGTTTGACCATTCTGATTCAAGACATCCGAGAATCAGAACAATGTCAGTGCATATTTATAACAACTACTATGACGGAAATGCAAAATATGGAGTAGGTGCGGCACAGCAGAGTGATGCATTTGTAGAGTCAAACTATTTTAACAACTGTAAATATCCGATGTTAAGCTCAATGCAGGGCTCAGATATAGCAGACGGAGCTGTGGGAACATTCTCAGGAGAGGATGGAGGAATTATCAAGGCATACAACAATAAGATTGTAGGTGCAAAGAGACTTGTTTATGCAAATTCAGCTTCAGGAACAACAGGAGCAGCGGACAGCACACAGTTTGACGCTGTACTTGTAAATTCAAGGACAGAGACAGTAGCCGGCTCATATAAGGGAGTTAAGGGCGGTCATGTATACAATAACTTTGATACAAAGGTAGATTTGGGAGTAAGTGCATCAGATATAGATGATGTTAACATGATTCCTACAATAGTTAAGGCAGAAGCCGGACGTATGAATGGAGGAGACCTTAAGTTTACATTTGATGCTTCAGAGGATTCAAATTATGCAGTAATTCCTGAATTAAAAAATAAGGTTGTAAATTATAAGACAACACTTTACTCAGTAGGCGGTTCAGTAGACGGAACAGCTCCGGAACCGGAACAGCCGACGGATCCAGAGAAGCCAACAGATCCGGAACAGCCGACGGATCCAGAGAAGCCAACAGATCCGACACAGCCGACGGACCCAGAGAAGCCAACGGATCCAACACAGCCGACAGATCCGGAGAAGCCAACAGACCCAACACAACCGACAGACCCGGAGAAGCCAACGGACCCAACACAACCGACACAGCCGGATACGCAGGCACCATCTCAGCCAGATGCAGAGAATCCTACAGAGGCACCAACGCAGCCTCAGGAAGAAGTTCCTGCTACAGGGGATACAGCTCCGGTATTATTCTATACTGCACTTTGTATAATGATACTTGTAGGTACTTTGATGTTTTATGGCAGTAAGAAAAAAGCGTAAGCTTTACAATATGAGAATATATGAGCGGATGGTGGAAGTGCGAAGCATGAAATAATCCGTGTAATAAATCAATTCACTCAATCCGATTATGGCAGGACTGATATCTATGCAAAAGGATATTGCCTGCCGTAGTCGGATTTTTGTTTGCGCTTAAGACCCACGTAAACGTAATCTTTTTTGGTATTGACTTTTAGATTTAAAGTGTTATATTAAAGGTAATTAGAAAATTTTCTAAATAGATTAAGAAAAGAGGTGGTGTAATGAGTTTTGCCGATACATTCAAGGCGCTTTCTGATCCAGTACGACGGGAGATACTTGTAATGTTAAAAAGTGGAAGGCTGTCGGCAGGAGAGATTGCGGATAAGTTTGATATGACAAATGCAACAATTTCTTACCACTTGAGTATTTTAAAGAAGGCTGATCTTGTGTGGGAAACAAAGGAAAAGAACTATATTTTTTATAATTTGAATATTTCAGTGGTAGAAGAGATTATGTTATGGCTTAGTGATTTAAAGGGAGATGGAAAGAATGAAGGAATATAGAAAGAAAATTATAATTACAAGTTTAATCACACTGTTTCCGATTGTTATTGGTTTGTTATTATGGAATAAGCTTCCGGACAGAATTGCAACACATTTTGGTGCGGACAATACCCCGGATGGCTGGAGCAGCAAGGTATTTGCGGTATTCGGTCTTCCTGTAATTCTTTTTGTGCTGCACCTTATGAGTCTGTGTGTAACATTAAATGACCCGAAGAAACGAAATGTCGGAAAAATGCTTTTATCAGTTATATTTTGGATGATTCCGGTGCTCTCAATTGTTATGAATTCAATAACATATGGAATAGCACTTGGAATGAAGATTGATATCAGCGTTATTGCCACACTGATGATTGCGGTGTTATTTATCATACTTGGAAATTATATGTCCAAAAACAGGCAGAATTACACTGTTGGAATTCGTCTTCCATGGACGCTTGCAAGTGAGGAAAATTGGGATAAGACACATCGCATGGCGTCAAAATTGTGGGTTGTGGGCGGAATTATTTTGTTTGCCAATGTATTTTTCAGGCAGTTAGCGGTAATGTTAATAGTAATCATAGCGGCCACAATTATTCCGATTATTTACTCTTTTGTGCTGTATAGAAATGAAATGAAACAGAGTAAATAAAATGATCGAAATCAAGGGGAAATTATAGGATTTTGGGGTATCACTTTGAAAGGGGTACCCCAAAATGAATTTATATTATCGTTCCGCTTTTTATTCTATCACTTAAATCAATCATTTTTTTCTGGATTAAATAAATTGTATCCTTAAATACCTTATCGTCCATTCCGGTAGGGTCGTTTAATCCCCAATCTTCTCTGTATTTACAAGGAATTGCAGGGCAATTTACATTGCATCCCATTGTAATTACGATATCTGCAGCTGGGATATCTGATAGAAGTTTTGAATATTGAGTTTTTTCCATATCTATATTATATAGTTCTTTCATCAAACGGACTGCGTCCTGATTGATTTGAGGTTTCGTTTCTGTTCCGGCCGAGTAACTTTCAAAAACATCTGAATAAAGGTGTCTGCCTAATGCTTCTGCAATCTGACTGCGGCAAGAATTATGTACACATACAAATGCTACTTTAATTTTTTTCATACTTTTAACTGCCTTTCCATTATTGAGTATTTAATTTTTTTGTTAATAATGCTTTGATTTCTTCTACTGTCAACACTTTGACATATGATATAATTTCATCGTTAAAAACCAATGCAGGTGTAGACATTACTCCATAGCTTGCGATTTCTGCAAAATCAGTAATATGTTCAATAACATAATCTAATTGAAGTTCAGATAATGCAGTTTTTGTTGAATTTTCCAATTCGATACATTTTGAACAACCGGCACCGAGTATTTTAATGGTATTTTCCTGCTTTTTATTTTCTGTTTTCTGCATATTTTGTGTTGTGCAATTTGAATTACAGCAGCATGATTTTGTTTCTTTTTTCTTTTTAAATAATCGCATGTTTTATTTACTCCTTTTAAATAAATAGTGTACTGAAAATATTAAAGATATAGCCAACAATTATAATTCCAAAGGTACAGATAATAATAAATAAAGTTAATAATTTAGGCTTTACGACTTTTTTCAGCATAATTAAAGACGGTAAACTTAATGTTGTTACTGCCATCATAAATGATAAAATTGTACCTAATAAAGCACCTTTAGAAAGTAAAGCCTCTGCGACAGGAATTGTGCCAAAAATATCAGCATACATTGGAATACCGACAAGCGTCGATAAGATAACACCAAATGGGTTGCTGCTTCCTAAAACATTTTCAATCCAAATTTCTGGTATCCAGTTATGTATAATAGCTCCAATACATACGCCTGCAAGAATATATGGAAATACTTTTTTTAATGTTTCTGTTACTTGGTCTTTCGCATATTTAACTCTGTCTTTTTTTGTTAATGCGGGAGAGCTGATGTCTACGCTGTTTATATTTTTTACAAAATTTTCTACGTACTTTTCCATGTGCAATTTTTCAATCAAAGTTCCGCCAATAACAGCGATTATCAGTCCGATAATTACATATGCAAAAGCAACCTTTGCCCCGAAAATACTCATTAACAACACAAGACTTCCTAAATCAACCATTGGGGAGGAAATCAAGAAAGAAAATGTTACTCCAATCGGTAGTCCTGCACTTGTAAAACCTATAAATAAAGGAATAGAAGAACATGAGCAAAAAGGTGTAACTGTGCCTAACAGTGCAGATATAATGTTTGCGGCTATACCATGAAATTGCCCCAATATTTTTTTGTTTCTTTCAGGCGGGAAATAACTTTGTATATACGAAATAAGGAAAATTAATAAGCATAGTAAAAGCGTAATCTTTGTTACATCATACAGAAAAAATTGAATACTTCCGCCTAAGCGACTGCCAACGTCTAAATTTAATATCTCCAAATAGTTTCTCCTTAAATATGTAAGTTTTTTTGCTGTTTAAGAGTATTGTAAAAGTATATTACCATACTCTTTATTTGCAGCAGTGTGATTGATTTTCTGCACTTGATGACGTTAATTCAAGCAATCGTTTTGACGCATACTCACTTCCGCTTTTACTAATACTGTAATGTGTCCATTTTCCGTCTTGCCTTGCAGTAACAATACCGGAATCACAAAGTATTTTCATATGGTAAGATAAAGCGGATTGAGCTATATTCATATTTTTAATCAGAACGCAGGCACATTTTTCGCCGTTTTTTAAATGTTCTAAGATAGTCAGTCTTTTTTCGTCACAAAGAGCTTTAAATATTTTAGCGTCTTTAGAAAAATCAGTCATTATTATCACTCCTCATATCAAATTATTTTGATGTAATATATGATAATTAGTTTGGAGAGTTTTGTCAATATACATATCAAATATTTTTGATATGTTTTTAATCTTTATTTTCTTTTAAATTTTTATTCGAAAATATATGTGCTCACATGGTATAATGACTCCAGAATCCAGATGTGCATAGCACATCTGCTGCTGTCAGAGACAGCTCATTGATTCTGTCGTTACCATATCAGGTGAAATCAAATGTCTGCTGTGCAGCCGCTTGATTTCCTGCTGATATTGATATGGTATAATAATTGCACAAAGTGCAATCCAAGGCGACAAGTCGCCTTGCGCCGCTGAAGCGGCGATTATACCTGTGACCCATGGCTCGCTGTGACCCATGGCTCGAAAAGTAAATGCCCTTACGGGCGCTTCCTTTTCTTCGCACATGGTATAATGAAAAAAATTTGAGAAATTTAAAAAATGTAATTATGAATAAACAGGGAGATTTAGAAATATGGAGTGGAGTGATTATTTAAAAATATTACATCAGGCTGAGAAATTAAAAAATGCGACGAGACATTCATGGACATCGGCAGGACGACATGAAAGTGCAGCAGAGCACAGTTGGCGTCTGTCGCTTATGGCATATTTTATAAAAGACAGATTTCCTCAGGCTGATATAGACAGGTTGATAAAAATGTGCCTGCTTCACGATATCGGTGAATCGTTTACAGGGGATATTCCTTCGTTTGAAAAGACAAAAGAGGATACGCATAAAGAAGATAAAATGGTTGATGAATGGATTAAAGGGCTTCCTGATAATGTGAAATGTGAGCTTACAGACATTTTTAGTGAGATGAGGAAACAGGAAAGCTTGGAATCCAAGCTGTATTTAGCTCTTGATAAGCTTGAGGCGGTAATACAGCACAATGAGGCAGATATACGCACATGGATTCCGCTCGAATATGAGCTTCAGCTTGAGTATGGAAGTGAGGAAACAAATTTCAGCGATTTAACAAGACAGTTAAGAAATATCTTAAAATGTGAAAGTATAGATAAAATAGAAAAATCCAAGTCGCAGGGATTTGTAAATGAAAATATTAAAAATGTCACGGAAAATGGCGGCAGAATGGGAGTGATAAGGCTTGTACTCGGAGCCTGTTATACTAACTGTTATCTTGTATATGATAAAGAAACTAAGGCCTGCATGATAATAGACCCTGCCGATAATGCTGATGAGATTATAAAATGTATTGAAGAAAATAACCTTGAACCGAGATATATTGCAATTACGCACGGACATACTGACCATATTCTTGCAGCATCAGATTTAAATGAAAGATATCATGCACCTGTGCTTGTAAGCCGCATTGATGCGTGGAGGCTGCTTGATGAGGATTTGATTAACGAGCGTCCTTATGTCTTGGAGCCATATAAGGTTGTACGTCCTTCAATTCTTCTTAGTGAGGGAGATGAGATATGGCTAGATGGAATAAAATTTTCTGTTATGATTCTTGCAGGACATACGCCGGGGTCAATGGCTCTTATAGCTGAAAATGCAATATTTACAGGAGATACTATGCTAAAGGGCGGACATGGCAAGACGTCATTAAAAGGCGGAGATGAAAAAGAGATGCAAAAATCGCTTGAAAGGATTAAATCACTTGACGGTAATTATACAATTTATCCCGGTCACAAAGAAATTACAACTTTAGATGAAGAAAGAGAGGCAGATAATAAAATATAGAATATATTAAGAAACAGAAAATGTCATAATGATAATAAAACAAAGTATTGCATAATATAGTAGAAATTAATATAAATTGCGTTGGCAGGAAAGAGTCTGTGGAAATTTATGTTGTGCAAAAAGGCGATACTGTAGATAAAATAGCATCAGCATATGGAGTATCAAAACAATCGATTATTTACAATAATCAAATATCGGGGCCTGATAACCTGGCAGTAGGTCAGGCATTATTGATAGGTGAGGTAAGTCAAGGGGATAAGCCTCAGATATTTGTTAACGGATATGCTTATCCTTTTATCAGCACTTGGGTTTTACAGGAAACGCTTCCGTATTTATCTACATTGTCAGTATTTTCATACGGATTTACCCCGAATGGAGATTTGGTTGCACCGCAGTTAAACGATATATGGATGACGCAGTCTGCACGTGCGGCCGGAACGGTTCCGATTCTTACGCTGACTCCGTTTGGTCCTGACGGACAGTTCAATAATATGCTAATCAGTAACCTTATAAATAATGAAGAAGCTCAAAATAATCTGCTTGGACAGATTGCTGCTGTAATGCAGGAAAAGCAATTCGGCGGAATGGACATTGATTTTGAGTTTATTCTTGCAAGTGACAGAGATGCGTTTACGTCATTTGTCAAAAAAACAACACAATTTATGAATAATCTGGGATATACGGTGTCTGTGGCACTTGCACCAAAAATATCATCTGAGCAGAGAGGTCTGTTATATGAGGGTAAGGATTATCGGGCATTGGGAGCCGCAGCAAATTCAGTGCTTCTTATGACATATGAGTGGGGATATACATATGGGCCTCCTATGGCGGTTGCACCTGTAAATAAAGTCCGCGAAGTTATTGAATATGCGGTTACACAAATACCACGAAATAAAATAGATATGGGAATTCCGAATTACGGCTATGACTGGCCGCTTCCGTATGTTCAGGGTGTCACAAAAGCACGAACAATCGGAAATGTGGAAGCTGTGCAGATAGCGGTGAGAGAGGGGGCGCAGATACAATTTGATGAGGAGTCGCAGAGTCCGTATTTTAATTACAATAAGGGCAATGTGCAGCATGAGGTGTGGTTTGAGGATGTAAGGAGTTTGCAGGCTAAATTTAATCTCATAAAAGAATTTGGTTTAAGGGGTGCTGGCTACTGGCAGATTATGAGGTTGTTTCGTGCAAACTGGCTTCTGCTTGCAGAGAATTTTAATAAAGGTTATACTCTAAAAAGACAGACTGGACAGAAAAATATATGAGGAAAGAGGTTTATACATGCAGATTCAGTTATCTGAACATTTTACTTATGGGAAATTAATAAAATTTACAATTCCTACAATTATAATGATGATATTTACATCTATATACGGAGTTGTTGACGGACTGTTTATATCAAATGTGGCCGGAAGCAGTGCATTTGCATCGGTTAATCTTATTATGCCGGCTATTATGATATTGGGTTCTATAGGGTTTATGATAGGAACAGGCGGAAGCGCACTGGTTTCCCTTACTCTCGGAATGGGGGATAAGGAGCGTGCGAACAAAATATTTTCAATGCTTATATATGTTCTTATTATAGCCGGCTTAGTTTTTAGCATAGCCGGATTTTTTGTTATGGAGTCGATAGCAAAGCTTTTAGGAGCTGATGAGACAACGCTTGAAAACTGTGTTATTTACGGACAGACACTTATGTTCGGACTTACTCCGTTTCTTCTGCAGAATGCATTTCAGAGCTTTCTTGTAGTTGCAGAACGCCCTAAAATGGGACTTGTTATATCTTTGATATGCGGTGTTACAAATATGGTGCTTGACTTTTTATTTGTATATGTATTTAAGTGGGGGGTATTTGGTGCGGCATTTGCGACGGGAATAAGCCAGTTTATAGGAAGTATAGTTCCTGTTATATATTTCTTAAGGCCGAATAAAAGTCCGCTCAGGCTTGTTAAAACAACTATAAAAATGTCATATCTTATAAAAACATGTACCAACGGTTCAAGTGAAATGCTTACAAACCTTTCGCTTTCACTGGTAAATATGCTTTATAATATACAGCTTATAAAGCTTGCAGGCTCTGACGGAGTAGTTGCCTATGGAATAATTATGTATGTGGGATTTATATTTGCCGCAACATATATAGGCTATTCGATAGGAGCTGCGCCTATAGTCGGTTATCATTATGGAGCAGGCAATATTAAAGAACTTAAAAGTCTTTTGAAGAAGAGTGTTATTCTGCTTGCAGTTTCATCAATAGTTCTTACCGGGATTGCAGAGATATTAGCATCTCCTCTTGCCGGAGTATTTGTAAGCTATGATAAAAATCTTCTTGATATGACTACGGTAGCAATAAGAATATATGTTATATCATATATCTTTGCGGGATTTAATATATTTGCGTCGGCATTTTTTACGGCCTTGAACAATGGCTTTATATCTGCGCTGATATCATTTTTAAGAACGCTTGTTTTTCAGGTATTAATGATTTATCTTCTTCCATATTTCTGGGAGCTTGAAGGAATCTGGATGTCAGTTATATTTGCAGAAGTATTGTCACTCATTGTGAGTGCTGTATGTTTCATCATAAACAGAAAGAAATATCAATACTTTTGAGATTGTGGGAGTGAAGGTGCATTATATAAGCATCTTCACTTTTTTTGTTTTCGCGCGCTTAAGATTGCGTTTGCGCAATCTTAATTTAAATCTTTACTGTTTCTTTACCGCTATGATGTTATAATCACCATTGTTTGAAAAATGTAAAAATTATGTTAATTAATAACAGAGGAGATAAATAATGAAACAGATATATACAACAATTAAAAATGTACTATATACTGCGGGCATTTTAGTCGTATTTTTTATTATTGGTCTTATACTTGAGAAAATTTTTGAGGCAGATGCGCTTGTACCGGCAATATTTACGCTTGGCGTATTTATTATTTCGCTGATTACGGACGGATTTATATATGGTATAGCCGCTTCATTTTTAAGCGTTATGGCACTTAATTTTGCATTTACATTTCCGTATTTTAAATTTAATTTCAGCATACGGGAAAATATTTTATCTGCTGTAATAATGCTCATTATAACGATAATTTCCAGTACGCTGATTACAAAAGTAAAGCAGCAGGAAAAGATGAAAGCGGAAACTGCAAAGGAAAAAATGAGAGCAAATCTGCTGCGTGCAGTCTCGCATGATTTACGGACACCGCTTACGACGATTTACGGGTCAAGCTCCGCAATAATTAACCAGTACGACAGTCTTTCAAAGGAACAGCTGCTTGAGCTTGCAAACGGTATAAATGAAGATGCACAGTGGCTTGTGGGAATGGTAGAAAATCTGCTGTCAGTTACAAAGATTGACAGTGACGGAGTAAAGCTTATAAAGACACCGATAGTTTTGGAAGAGTTGATTGATACGATACTTATAAGATTTAAGAAACGCTATCCTAATCAGAAAATAAATGTCGATATACCGGAAAGTTTCGTAAGCATACCTATGGACGCAGTTTTAATAGAGCAAGTTATGTTAAATATACTTGAAAATGCAAGACAACACGCAGTAGGCATGACAGAGATAACAATTAAGGTATTTTTGTTGGGAAATGAGGCAATATTTGAAATTTCAGATGATGGATGCGGTATTCCAAAGGATAGGCTGGAAGGCATCTTTACAGGATATTTTGAGAAAAAGGAAGCTCCGGCAGATAATCAAAAGAGCAGTATGGGAATAGGATTGTCGGTTTGTGCGTCAATAATAAAGGCTCATGATGGCACTATAAGTGTTGAAAACAGAAAAACAGGAGGCTGCTGTTTTAGATTTTCATTAAGTATGGAGGAAACTGGTGATGAGCAATAAGTACAAGATTTTGATAGTTGAAGATGATACTAATATCTCGAATTTTGTCAAAACAATTTTAGAAACAAGCGGATATCAGGTTATAAGGGCAAATAACGGAAAAGAAGGGCAGATGATGTTTTTATCTCATTCTCCTGATATTGTTATCTTAGATTTGGGCCTGCCTGATATGGACGGTATTGATTTTATAAGATCAGCGAATAATAAATCGGATATATCGATCATTGTCCTGTCTGCGCGTGCAGATGAAAAGGATAAGGTTGAGGCACTTGATTTAGGGGCAAGCGATTATATTACAAAGCCTTTCGGGACTGAAGAGCTTTTGGCGAGAGTGAGGGCAGCGTTAAGAAACAGCAGGCTGCGCAGCGGAAGTGATGAGCAGGCAGACAGCAGATTCTGTGTAAAGGATATGGTCATAGATTATGACAGACGTACAGTTATGGTATCTGATAAAAATATAAAGTTTACCCAGACGGAGTACAATATTGTTGAGACGCTTTCAATGCGCCCCGGAAGAGTATTTACATATTCTGAAATCATAAAAAAGGTCTGGGGGTATTCTGATTCGGGAAGTATTAAAAAGCTTCAGGTAAATATGGCAAACATAAGGAAAAAACTTGGTGAAAAGCCGGGAGAGAATCGTTACATTTCAAATGAACTCGGCGTCGGATACAGAATGACAGGAGAGAATTAAAGAATAAGATAAAAGTGTAAAAAGCACAGAAATGAGGAATTGTATGGAATTAAAAGATATTATGGGACTTCTTGGAGGTCTTGCTCTGTTTTTATACGGAATGCAGATGATGAGCAGCGGTATGGAGGCAGCTGCCGGAAACAAAATGAAAAGTATACTTGAAAAGCTTACTGCCAACCGCTTTTTAGGAGTTTTGGTTGGTGCGGCAATAACAGCAGTTATACAGTCGTCATCTGCAACAACGGTTATGGTTGTCGGTTTTGTTAATTCTGGAATTATGAATTTGCGCCAGGCAGTATGGATAATCATGGGTGCAAATATCGGTACTACTATCACAGGACAGCTTATAGCTTTAGATGTGGGAGAGATAGCTCCGTTAGTAGCATTTCTTGGTGTAGCGGTTATTGTATTTACCAAAAATGATAAACTTCATCATATAGGGAATATCTGCGCCGGTTTAGGTGTGCTTTTTATCGGTATGGATATGATGGGTGCAGCGATGAAACCGCTCGGAAATTCTCCTGAATTTGTAAATCTTCTTACTGAATTTGAAAATCCGCTTCTTGGTATTTTGGCAGGTATGGTATTTACTGCGCTTATACAGTCATCATCAGCCTCAGTCGGTATTCTTCAGGCTTTGGCAGGCAGTGGCGTAATCGGTCTTAACAGTGCTGCATTTGTGCTGTTCGGACAAAATATTGGTACTTGTGTGACAGCACTTCTTGCTTCAATAGGTACAAACCGTAATGCTAAGAGAACAACTATTATACATATATCCTTTAACGTTATAGGAACAGTTATATTTACTCTTTTGTGTATATTTACACCGCTTGTTTCCTTTATGCAGAATATCACTCCTGATAATGCCCCGGCACAGATTGCAAATCTGCATACATTATTTAATGTTGTGACAACAATTATTTTAATACCATTTGGCGGTGTTTTGGCAGCATTTTCTGAAAAGATGTTAAAGGATAAGCCGGAAGACGACGAAGAGGTGTCTTTACAGTACATTTCCAATATAAGAAACATAAATGAGGAAAAGCTTGGAGTCTCTGCAATAGGAATGGTGACTGTAAAAAACGAAATATTGCGTATGCTTGGAATGGCAAAAGAAAATGTGCGCATGGCATTTGAGACTTTTGAACATAATGATACAGAAAAGTTTGAAGAAATAAAGAAAAGAGAAGATTATGTAGATTTCTTAAATAAAGAAATTGCAGGATATATTTCAAGAGCAATAACGCATGAAAGAACAGAGCAGGGAAGCAAGGCATTTAATTCTTTCTACACGATTGCAGGCAATATTGAAAGAATAAGTGACCATGCATTAAATGTTGCAGAGTATGCACAGACTATAGATGCAAAGAATATCAGGCTTTCTGATACGGCAACAGATGAGATTGGCAAAATTAAAGAAATATGCGATAAGCTTTTGGGCAAACTTTGTGATTGCAGCGGAAATGTGCTTGACTGGTACAAAGAGATTGCCTGTATGGAGCAGCATATTGATGACATGACAAAAGAGTACAGAGATAATATGTTTGAAAGAATTCAGAACGGAACATGTTCTGATGAGGGAAGTATTCTTTTCTCAGAAATGCTTACTGATTTTGAAAGAATCGGAGACCATGGTCTTAACATAGCAGATGAGATAGTAAAGAACCAAAAGACAGTGGACTTTGTATAAAAACAGGTTTAAAAACGCGATATTCTATGCTACAATACATATAACATTTAGTTTTATGTTTTAGATTTTATGTTTAAGTTTTATTGTTAAAAGGAGTACAGTGAGTGTCAGGTCAGGTAAGTTGTGATTATTGTAATAATCTTGTATATGACGAAGAATTAGAAGAGTATGTGTGTGATGTTAACATGGATGAGGATGATTATGCCAGACTTATGAGTTCTTCGTATAAGAACTGTCCTTATTATCAAAGCAATGATGAATATAAAATAGTAAGACATCAGATGTAGTATTTTGTGCAGAATGGAGATAGTGTGAAAAATCATGTTGATACGATGATTTTTCACACAGCTATT
>ENA-ORMO01000972-ORMO01000972.1-human-gut-metagenome-genome-assembly--contig:-NODE-972-length-35238-cov-4.312907_pt1 | contig 35238 bp, 40 predicted proteins | sample MGYA00242106_ERZ509001 | MGnify/ENA primary metagenome ERZ509001 (study PRJEB26280, sample SAMEA2338736) | human gut metagenome | biome: human gut; feature: human-associated habitat; material: faeces...
TGAAGCATTGGAAAAATGTCTGTCGGCGCGAAACGCCTCCTGCCGCAGAGCGGCAGCGCCATTTTTCGCAGAGATTATCCTATGTGCGTAAGCTTCAAACAGTTTGTTTGAAGCATTGGAAAAATGTCTGTCGGCGCGAAACGCCTCCTGCCGCAGAGCGGCAGCGCCATTTTTCGCAGAGATTATCCTATGTGCGTAAGCTTCAAACAGTTTGTTTGAAGCATTGGAAAAATGTCTGTCGGCGCGAAACGCCTCCTGCCGCAGAGCGGCAACGCCATTTTTCGCAGAGATTAGCCTATGTGCGTAAGCTTCCAACATTTTGTTTGAAGCTAGAGCGTTTTTGCACATATGGTAGATAGCCTCACGAACCTCGAGCTTCGGAGAACATGGAAGCATACCCGTTCGCACTTGCGCGCTTGTGGATATGTTGCATTAATCTAAAACCGTTTTGAAACATCATCTTTGTTTTCCCGCATATATCTAGAGAAGAGCAACTTTGCAAGCGGGGTGTCAGAGATGAAGAAAAACAGGCTGATTTGGGCGGCTGTCGCCGCGGTTTTGATCTTATTTTGTATTTTTGCAATCATTGTGGAGCGAAAAAACCAGGATGCGCTGCAATCCGTTTCCGCTTCAGGCGTTTCCGGGCATCCCACAATCCTGATCGACGCAGGGCACGGCGGCGTTGACGGCGGCACAGTCGCAAAAGACGGCACAGTGGAAAAGGGGATCAATCTGGAAATTGCGCTGAAGCTGGAAACTATTTTCCGCATGATGGGGTTTGACACGGTCATGACGCGGCGGGAGGATATCTCCATCCATGACGATTCCGCCAAAACGATCCGGCAAAAGAAAATTTCTGATTTGCACAACCGCCTGAAGCTCATCAATGAAACGCCGGACTGCCTGTTTATCAGCATTCATCAAAATTCTTATCCTTACCCGAATAACACAGGCACACAGGTATTCTATTCGCCCAATCACCCGGAGAGCCAGGCGCTTGCGGCGGCTATTCAGCAGTCCGTCATCCATTTGATCCAGCCGCAGAATACCCGCAAGGTAAAAAAATCCGGCACAGAGATCTATTTGCTCTATCAGGCGAAAACGCCTGCCGTTATGGTGGAGTGCGGCTTCATGTCCAACGCGCAGGAAACGGAAAAGCTGCGCACAGAAGCCTATCAGAATGAATTGGCGTTATCAATTTTTTACGGCGTTTTATCCTACCTCAATGGAATCGGCACTGCCGACGCGACGCCGGCCGCCCAATAATCAAATGGTCTGGAAAGGACAGAAGCATCTATGGCACAGAAGTCAAAAAGCGTATTCGTATGCAGCCAATGCGGCTATGAAAGCCCCAAATGGTATGGCAAATGCCCCGGCTGCGGGGAGTGGAACAGCATGTCCGAGGAAATGCGCGCCCCGGTTTCTGCTTCCGGCCCCAAATCCGCATCGGGCGGGCGGGGCGCGCCTCGCGTGGTGCAGATCAATGAGATTTCCGCCGACGCGGAGCACCGCTACGCAACCGGCTTAAAGGAGCTGGACCGGGTGCTGGGCGGCGGTGTCGTCAAAGGGTCGCTTGTGCTGCTCAGCGGCGATCCCGGCATCGGCAAATCAACGATCCTGCTGCAAATCTGCGGCTTTTTAGGGGAAACGCTGCGCGTGCTCTATGTTTCCGGCGAGGAGTCGGCGCACCAAATCAAGCTGCGGGCCCAGCGCTTGGGCGTGGCAACACCGAATCTCTATATCATGTGTGAAACGGATGTGCAGCTTATTTCAGAATTGATCCAAACGGAAAAGCCGGATCTTGTGATTATCGATTCCATCCAGACCATGAATCACTCCGACGTTGCCTCCTCTTCCGGCAGCGTAACACAGGTCAGGGAATGCACCGGTTTGCTGATGCGCACGGCAAAAAGCGTGGATATCCCGATTATCGTTGTCGGCCATGTGAATAAGGATGGCAATATTGCCGGGCCAAAGGTGTTGGAGCATATTGTAGACGCCGTGCTTTATTTCGAAGGCGATAGGCACCTTTCCTACCGGATTCTGCGCGCAGTCAAAAACCGCTATGGCTCCACCAATGAAATCGGTGTGTTCGAAATGCTGGATAACGGCCTGCGCGAGGTGGAAAACCCCTCTCTGATGCTCCTTTCCGGGCGGCCGCAGAATGCTTCCGGCACCTGTGTCGCCTGCGTGATGGAGGGCTCCCGGCCGATCCTCGCGGAGGTGCAGGGCTTGGTGGCGCCCACCGGCTTTGGAACGCCGCGCCGCATGGCAACAGGCTTCGATTATAACCGGATGTCGATGCTGCTGGCAGTGTTGGAAAAGCGGGCCGGGTATTTCTTCGGCAATATGGACGCCTATGTTAATGTGGTTGGGGGCTTCAAGCTGGACGAGCCTGCGGCGGATTTATCGGTCGCGCTCGCATTGGTATCCAGCTTGAAGGATTGCGTTGTGCAGGAGGATGTATTGGCCTTTGGAGAAATCGGCCTGGCCGGAGAAATCCGCGCTGTGGGCAATACGGAGCAGCGCATCAGCGAAGCGGCTCGTTTGGGCTTTCGCCGTTGTGTAGTGCCGCGGCACAACCTGAAGGGGCTGGCATCAGGCGTTCGGGATAAGATCGAGATTATCGGTGTGCGCACTGTCCGCGAGGCGTTTGAAGCAATGATTGGTTAGCGCAGCCCATCTTTTTGCGCTTTTTCACGCGGTACAAAATAGACGCATCCCTTTTGTACGCTGTTGACTGCTTCCGCCTTGTGCAGCGTGCAGCAGCCCTCTACCTGATAGCGGCATTGCGCATTGCATGGGATCAAATTCATAGCTTTGTTCCTTCTTCCGGCGTGATAGAATGGCCTGTGTAGGATAGTGTAAAAAATTTTTTAGCAAATATACGCTGAGCAGAGAAAAACATTGGTTTCAAAAGGGCTGTTTCACGGCCCGGAAAAGGAAGCGTGGAGAAATGATTCCGGTTTACAGCCCAAATCTTCCAACCGAAAAGGTATCCGCCGCAGTAGTGGGAAGCGTTGATCCGCGTGTGATTCGTTCGCTGGAAGCGCTGGGCGTCTGGACGATTGCCGCAGGCCCTAACCGCAGCCTGCCGGCCGCTTTGTGCCGCCATGCCGATATGCTTGTGCATCCGTTGGGCAATGGGGAGGTGCTCGCGGCACAGGGGGAAGGCCGGCTTTGCAATGCGCTCAGCGGTTTTGGTTTTGCCGTTACTTTTTTGAAAAAGGAGCTTGCCCCGCACTATCCAGGAGATGTGGCGCTGAATGCAGCGCGTATTGGCAGCCGCTTGGTCTGCAATGAGCAGGCCGCTGCGCCGGAATTGCTGGAGGCTGCCCGGCGGATGGGGTTGGAGCTGATTCCCGTTAAGCAGGGGTATGCCAAGTGCAGCTTGTGCATCGTATCGGAAAACGCCGTGATCACAGCGGATGAAGGGCTGGCATACACGCTGTGTCGGGCGGGGCTGGATGTGCTGAAAATTATTCCGGGCTGCATCCGTCTGCCGGGCTATGGTTATGGCTTTATCGGCGGGTGCTGCGGCAAGCTGGATGCTGCCACAATGGCATTCGCGGGCGATCCCTTGACACACCCGGATGGCAAAAAGATCCTCTCCTTTATGGAGCGCCATGGCGTAAAACCTCGCAATTTGCTGGGCCAGGGGGAAAAGCTGATTGACATTGGCTCTATCCTCCCCGTAATGCAAGAGTGAAATGATAGGGCGCGTAGATGGGTGGCGGGGCGCTGCCCAGGCCAATCTGCCGCCGGCAATCCGATCTGTGCTTTCCGTATAGGATCGTCTGCAATTGAACCAGTGGCTTTTTGAGGAGAGCGGGGCTTGAATAGCGGAATTTATTTGACAAACCCTATTCGTTTTTGTTAAAATACAAGATAAATATCTGCCTCACAAGGCCGGGCCGGCCGGTGAATTTTAGATCGGATCAGAGGAGAATACTATGGTGAAAAGCATGACGGGCTACGGGCGCGCCGAAGATGTGATCGACGGGATGCAGATCGCCGTTGAGATGAAAAGCGTCAATCACCGTTATCTCGAATTCAGCGCGAAGGTGCCGAGAAGCTACGGCTTTTTGGAAGATAGGCTGAAGCGGTTTGTGCAGCCGCTTATCTCCCGCGGCAAGGTGGATTGCTTTGTCCAGATCGATACGCTGGAGGATGCGGACGTTACCGTGCAGGTCAACCATTCCCTTGCAGATGGATATGTTGCCGCGCTGCGCGAGCTGATGGAGCGGTATGGGCTGCGGGATGATATTTCCGCTTCCGCTTTAGGGCGCTACAGCGATGTGTTTTCGATCCATAAAGCTGAGGCGGATGAAGAAAAAATCTGGGGCGCTGTGCGCACGGTGGCCCAGCGCGCTGTGGACTCCTGTGTATCCATGCGTGAGCAGGAGGGCGCCCGGTTGCGGGCTGATATCTTTTCTCGGATGGATACCATTCTCCATTGCGTTGCATTCATTGAGCAGCGTTCGCCGGAAACCGTGCGTGCCTATCGCGAAAAGCTCTATGCCAAAATGCAGGAGGTGCTGGCGGATGCGCAGGTGGACGAGCAGCGGATTTTGATGGAAGCTGCAATCTATGCCGATAAAGTTGCCGTGGATGAAGAAACGGTCAGGCTCCGCAGCCATATCGATCAGCTGCACGCTTTTTTTGAAGCGGGCGAGGCAATTGGCAGGAAGATGGATTTCCTGGTGCAGGAGATGAACCGGGAGGCCAACACCATCGGCTCCAAAGCGCAGGATGTGGAGATTGCCCGCAAGGTTTTGGATATCAAGGCGGAGATTGAAAAAATTCGTGAACAGGTGCAGAATATTGAATAATCGCGTTTTTCCAACAGAGCGGCTTATGGCAGGAACAGTAAAAATGCGGGAGGAGAAAGTGAATGAAGCTCATCAATATCGGCTTTGGCAATATGGTCAACGCCAACCGTTTGGTTGCGATCGTCAGCCCGGAATCTGCGCCCATCAAGCGGATTATTCAGGATTGCAAGGAGCGCGGCACACTCATTGACGCAACGCATGGGCGGCGGACGCGCGCTGTGATCATCACGGATAGCGATCATGTGATCCTTACCTATCTGCAATCTGAAACGGTTGCAAACCGCCTCAACGACGATGAGGATGAAATTGATACGGAGGAGGGTGCGCCGGACGATGAGTGACAAAAAGAGGGGGATGCTTTTTATCCTGTCCGGTCCGTCCGGTTCTGGGAAGGATACGATTTTGGAGCAGCTTGCAAAGCGCGATCCCAATGTGCAGCTTTCCATTTCCCTAACGACCCGTGCGGCACGGGATTGGGAGATCGATGGGTTTCACTATTATTTTGTAACGAAGGATTATTTTCTCAATAAGCTGGAGCGCCAGGAAATTTTAGAATACGCGCAATACGGCGAGCAGTATTACGGCACGCCCCGCGATCCGGTCGATCAGTGGCTGGAAGAGGGGAAAACCGTCATCCTGAAAATCGAGGTGCAGGGAGCGGAAAAAATCCGCCGGCTATATCCGGATGTGGTGAGCATTTTCCTAATGCCCCCCTCCATGCAAACGTTGGAGGAGCGGCTGCGCAACCGCGAAAGTGAATGCGAGAAGGATATCAAAACACGTATGCGGATAGCGCAGGATGAAATTGGCCGTGCGCATGAATATGACTATGTTGTGGTGAATGATATTGTAGACTATGCGGTCAGTGATATCTGTGCCATTATCCAGGCGGAAAATTTGAAGGCCGCCCGTATGAATTCATTTGTAAAAGAGGTATTGGAGCATGTTTAATCCGGATTTGAGCGTATTGTTGAAAAACCATGTCAGCCGTTATTCTCTGGTAACGGCCACTGCGAAGCGCGCGCGTGCCATTGCGGACGAAGCGCACTTCAATGGGGATCATCTGACGGAAAAGCCCGTGAGCATCGCCCTAGGCGAAATGCTTGCTGGGAAATATGAGATTATTGAGCCTGAGGAAATCCGCGACCTGTAAGCCGCCTCAGGCAGCAGGTAAAGGAGAGATCCCATGGCCCCGGTTCTCATCGCAAAGGTGGCGTTGGAAAACGTTTCCTATCATTTTGATAAAGCATACGATTACTGCGTTCCGGAGAGCCTGCGGGAGCGTGCGCGGCCTGGCTGCCGCGTCAGCGTTCCCTTTGGCAGGGGAAACCAGAAGCGGTTTGGTATGCTTTTTTCCCTTTCTGAGGAAGAACCGTCCGGTAGGCTCAAGCAGCTTTCCTGCGTGCTGGATGAAGAGCCTCTTTTAAATGCGAACATGCTGCGCCTGGCAGTTTGGCTCAAGGCGCATACTTTTTGCACGCTTTATGAGGCGGTCCGCACGATTTTACCGTCCGGAATTAATCTCCGGCACAAAATGCAATATCGGATCGCTCCGGAAATAGGGGATCTGGTTCTGGACACATTTCCGTCGGATGAGCGCGAGGTGTTGCAATTGCTGCACAAGCGGCAAGCCTATGTCGGCGAGGAGCGGATTATGCAGCTGACAGGTCTTGAGAAAGGCAGCGATGTTTTCAAACGCCTTTTGAAAAAACAGCTGGTCGTTCGCAATGACGAGGCCGCGCAGCGCATTGGGGATGCAACGGTGCGCATGGTGCGCCTGTGCGTTGCGGGGGAGGAGCTAGAGCAGCTCTTGCCTTCCCTTACCCAAAAGCAGCGCGCTGTGATGGACGTCCTCCTGGATGTGGGCTGCGCTTCGGTGAAGGAGCTGTGTTATTTCACAGGCGTAACCCCGGCCGTTGTTGCGGCACTTGAAAAAAAGAACCTGATAGATTACTATGAAAATGAGATTTACCGCGATCCGGCTAGGCAGCCGGAAGCAGAGCAGGTCCCCCAGGCGCCTATTTGCTTGACGCGAAAGCAGCAGGCGGCCTTTGAAGAGCTCAATGCCCAATACCGTTTGGGCCGCGGCGGCGTTTCGCTCCTCTTTGGCGTGACGGGCAGCGGTAAAACACAGGTATTCCTACGGATGATTGACGAAGTATCTGCACAAGGCCGGGGCGTGATTGTCATGGTGCCTGAAATTGCTCTCACCCCACAGACACTGGCCATTTTTAAAGGTCGCTATGGGAAGCAGGTTGCCGTATTCCATAGCGCATTATCCATGGGGGAACGTATGGATGAGTGGAAACGTGTCAAAAATGGAGAGGCGGGCATTGTGGTCGGCACACGCTGCGCTGTGTTTGCGCCGTTTGAGAATCTTGGTTTGATTATCATGGATGAGGAGCAGGAGCATACCTACAAATCTGAGTCCGCACCCCGTTACCATGCGCGTGATGTGGCGAAGTTCCGCTGTGCCCAGCAAAATGCGCTGCTGATTTTGGCCTCGGCCACTCCTTCTGTGGAAAGCTATGCCGCCGCGAAAAGCGGCCGGTATTCGCTCAATCGATTGGATGAACGCTATGGAAACGCCGTGCTGCCCGAAGTGATCACGGTTGATTTGTGTGAGGAGAACGCGGCGGGCAACCGCACGGCGATCAGCCGCAGGCTGGCCGCTGAATTGCAAAAAAATCTGGAGGCTGGCGAGCAGTCAATCCTCCTCATGAACCGCCGTGGTTACCACACTTTTGTGGCCTGCCGTTCCTGCGGCCACGTGGTTACCTGCCCAAATTGCAGCATATCGCTCACCTATCACCGGGCAAATGGTCGGCTGATGTGCCACTACTGCGGCTATTCTGAGCCGTTTCGGGATACCTGCCCGGAATGCGGGGAGCAGGACGTGCGCTATGCAGGCTTTGGAACGCAGCGGGTGGAAGAGGAGCTGGCGTTGCTTTTCCCTAAAGCGCGGATTTTGCGCATGGATGCGGATACGACGATGGCCCGCTATGCGCATGAAGATAAGCTTGCGGCTTTTTCTCATGGAGAGTATGAGATTATGCTCGGCACGCAAATGGTGGCAAAAGGGCTTGACTTTCCGCGGGTAACGCTCGTCGGCGTGATCTCCGCCGATCAGCAGCTTTATAACGACGATTACCGCAGCCTAGAGCGTGCTTTTGCGCTGCTCACCCAGGTAGTGGGGCGGTCCGGCCGCGGTGCGATCAAAGGGCGCGCCGTCATCCAAACGCTCACGCCGGAAAACCCAGTGATCCGCCTGGCGGCGAAACAGGATTATGATGCATTTTATCAAACGGAAATCCTATTGCGTAAAGCGATGGTTTATCCGCCGTATTGCGATTTGCTCTGTATCGGGTTTGTCGGGGAAAAGGAGGCGCAGGTAGCGGCGGCCTCCAAATGCTTTTTGGAACTGATGAAATCCCTGAGCCAGCTGGAATATCCGGAGCAGAAATTTATTGTGCTCGGCCCCATGCCGCCGCGAATTGCAAAGCTGAGCAATAAATTTCGCTATCGGCTGATTGTCAAGTGCCGCAATACGAAGGGGTTTCGATCCATGATTGAAACCCTCCTCACACAGTTCCCAAAGGATGCGCGGTTTAGGGAAGTAACGGTATATGCCGACCTGAATCCGGAGAATATTTATTAAAAATTTTATGTTTCAATGATAGATTCTTCATATGTCAGCCATATTTATTTTGTAAAACAGAGGAGAACATAGGAAAGGATGGGTGCCATATGGCATTGAGAAAAATCGTGGTGGAGGGCGATCCGGTTTTAAAAAAGAAAAGCCGGCCGGTTGAAAAATTTGACGCAAGGCTTGCCGAGCTTTTAGACGATATGAGACAAACGCTTTATAGCGCGGAGGGCGTCGGCCTTGCTGCCGTACAGGTCGGCGTTTTGCGCCGCGTCGTCGTAGTCGATGTGGGCGACGGCCTTCTGGAGCTTGTTAACCCGGAGATTATAGAAGCAGAGGGTGAGCAGCGCGAGAGCGAGGGATGTTTATCCTTGCCTGGAGAATATGGGGAAACCATTCGCCCGGCAGTCGTCAAGGTCAAGGCGCAGAATCGGGAGGGCAAATGGTGTATCTATAAGGGCGATGGATTGAAAGCGCGTTGCTTCTGCCATGAGATCGATCATTTGGACGGCATCCTTTTCACGGAGCGTTTGGCGCCGGAAGCGTCTATTCAGTCAACGATCAAACGATAGAAAGGCAAAAGGAGCGATAGAATCATGCGCATTATTTTTATGGGAACGCCGGAATTTGCAGTGCCCTGCCTGGAGCGGCTCATTCAAGATGGGCATGAGGTATCAGGCGTGTTCACACAGCCCGATAAGCCCAAGGGGAGAGGCTATTCTGTGATGCCGCCGCCGGTCAAACAGGCGGCGCTGAAAGCCGGTATTCCCGTTTACCAGCCTGCCTCTGTTAAAACGGAGGCAGCCTTTGCTCAGCTCAAGGCGCTGGATCCTGAGCTCATTGTGGTGGTGGCATATGGTAAAATTTTGCCTCAGGCGGTGCTGGATCTCCCCCCATATGGGTGCATCAATGTTCATGCATCGTTGTTGCCGCGGCTGCGCGGCGCGGCGCCGATCCAGTGGTCGATCCTGCGGGGCGATCAGAAAACCGGCGTGACAACCATGTTTATGGACGCTGGTCTGGATACGGGCGACATGCTCCTGAAGGCGGAAACGGAAATTGGTGAGGATGAAACGGCGGGCGAGCTGCATGACAAGCTCTCCGGGCTGGGGGCGCAGCTTCTATCCGATACGCTTTACTCCCTTCAGGCTGGCACGCTCCAGCGGGTTCCACAGGAGGACGGCGAATCGACCTATGCGCCGATGCTCGATAAATCCCTCTGCCCGATTGACTGGTCAAAGCCCGCGCGGGAAATTCACAATCAAATTCGCGGCCTGTCCCCCTGGCCGGTGGCTGTTACAAGCCTGTCCGGCAAGCGAATGAAAGTGCATGGCTCCCGGATGACAGGGCGCGAAAGCACGCTCCCCTACGGCACGGTAACCGGTGTGGACGGTGAGATTTGCGTTGCCTGCGGGGATGGGGCGGTATTATCGCTTCTGTGCATTCAGGCGGAGGGAGGTAAGCGCATGGATGCCTCTGACTATCTGCGCGGCCACCCGATCCCGAAGGGGACGAGACTGGGAGAGTAACCCTATTTTTATTTGATTGACCGGAGGATTGTGGATGAACTTTTTTTTGTTCCATCTGGATTATTATTATTTGATTTTAGTCGTGCCAGCCATGATTTTGGCCCTGATTGCCCAGATCGGGGTGAAACGCGCTTATGCAAAATATGCACAGGTGCGCGTGACGAGCGGCATGACCGGGGCGGACGCGGCGATGAACGTGCTGCGCCACTACGGCCTAATGGATGTGCGCATTGAGCGCATTGCCGGCAACCTGACGGATCACTATGACCCACGCGCCAATGTGATTCGCCTTTCCGATGGGGTATATGGAAGCGCTTCTGTGGCGGCGCCTGCCATGAAGCGGGCCATGCCGTTCAGCATGCCAAAGGCTACCTGCCGATCAAAATTCGTAATGCGATTCTTCCCGTTTGCAACCTTGGCTCAAAGCTTGGTATCCCGCTCGCGGTAGCCGGCTTGATCTTTGGCGCGGATTTGTTGGTGAATGTGGGCCTACTGCTATATTCTCTGGTTGTAATTTTTCAGCTTGCGACGCTGCCGGTGGAGTTTAACGCAAGCCGCCGTGCAATCCGTGTGATCGATGATACGGGGATGCTCTCCGGGGAGGAACTGCCGGGAGCACGCAGCGTATTGCGCGCCGCAGCGATGACCTATGTTGCAGCGCTTGTTGTTTCCCTTGCCAATCTGCTGCGTCTGCTTGCGATTTTTGCGGGCCGGCGGGATGATTAGTTTTCAATCAAGGAGGGATTCTCATGGGGAAAAATGCTCGCCAAATTGCGATGGAGATTCTCGTCCGAATGCAGCGCGATGCGGCGTATTCCAATTTGACACTGGATGCCGCCTTGCGCCGCAATGAGCTCCCGGCGCGGGATGCGGCGCTTGTTTCCGCGCTGGTATATGGCGTTGAGGAGCGGCTTTATACCATTGACTATCAGCTCTCCCTCTACTTAAAGCAGCCGCTGAAAAAGCTCAAGCCTGAGGTGCTGGCCGCCCTGCGGCTCGGCGTGTGTCAGCTCCTTTTTATGGAACGGATTCCTTCCTCCGCGGCGGTTTGCGAGAGTGTTTCCCTTGTCAAGCAAAACGGCTGCGCCTTTGCTGCCGGGCTGGTCAATGCTGTGCTTCGAAAGGTGAGCGATGCGGGAATTTGCCTGCCGGAGCAGGAGGCAGATGCGCTTCAGATGCTTTCCATCCGTTATTCTTTTCCAGAATGGTTGATTGAGAAATGGCTCAATGCCTATGGGCGGGAGAATACGCTTTCTATTTTGGAGGCCTGCATGGCGCCTGCTCCTCTAACGGTGCGTGTTAACACATTGCAGACAACAGCGGAAAAGCTGACCGTTCTGCTCCGGCAGGATCATGTGGCGGCCCATGCCGCCGCGGATGTGGAAGATGCTTTGGTTTTAGATCGCGCGGGTGCGATCGAGCGCACAAAAGCCTATCAGGATGGGCTTTTCCATGTGCAGGATATTTCCTCCCAGCTTTGCTGCAAGGCCTTGGATGCCCAGCCGGGGGAAACGGTTTTCGATCTTTGTGCTGCGCCGGGCGGCAAAAGCTTTACCGTTGCTGAGCGCATGCGTGGGGAAGGATCGGTGTGTTCCTTTGACCTGTATCCCTCCCGCACGGCATTGATTGAGCAAGGCGCTGCACGGCTTGGAATTACGTCGGTCTACCCTGCTGTGGCGGATGCTTCCTGCTACAATGAAGCTTATGGAAAAGCGGACAGGGTGCTTTGCGATGTGCCTTGCTCTGGCTTTGGAATTGTGCGCAGAAAACCGGAAATTCGCTATAAACCGCAGGGAGAGGTTGACAAATTGCCTGATTTGCAGTACCTTATACTCCGTAACGCCGCTCGTTATGTAAAAAAGGGCGGCAGGCTGGTGTATTCTACCTGCACCTTGAATCCCGAGGAAAACGAAGCGGTCTGCTTGCGATTTTTACAGGAAACCCGTCGCTATTTGTTTCTTTCCTGAGCCACCTGTTTTTAAGAGCTTGTCAACATCGTTTAGAACTATTCCGTCTATCATAAAAGACAACTTGCTCAACCGCAACACAATCAAGCTCGTTGATGAAGCCAGGGTTAAGTATCCTGCGGTCTGTGTATACCTGTCACATTCCGCTATGACATACGGCGAATACAACCATCCTGCGCCGCCGGGTCGAGTATCCCGCCTCGGACTGCCCTTAAAGCAGTTTAGCCTTGCTCCTCATTCACAATGTTGCGTCTTGCCGCTCAGTCGTGGGTAGATGGTTTTCCCAACTTGCGATTTTTCCGATACGCTATTGTCCCCCTTGTGGTTTCCCTCCGGGGTAAATCGGATGACGCTAAAGTGACGCTTTTCACGTCTTTGATACTTTTCTTTACCGGCTTGCTAAAGCCGGGTTCCCAAAATGCCCGCACACCGCCTTTGGATGAAAAGCGGCGCTTCTGGACGCGCGGTAAATCTCAATCATCCTGCCATACATGATCACCGTGATAATCACGGAGAGGATGCTCATGGTAAGGCTGATGAGAAGTGTTTCCATTGCCAGCAAAAACAGTTCCCCGATCTCCATTTCTTCCAAAGATTCCGTCAGGGTAGCAATGGCGGCAGAAGCATCCACCGCCGTACTTCCGGAGATCACACCGGCTGCACCGTTTACGATGTGCTGCCCCACATCGAATACCGCCATTGTGATATTAAATGTGTTCGTCACAAGGTAAATCGCCACATATGCCTTAAAGATCCAGAGAAAAATGTTGTAAGTTTCGAACTCATGGAAGTTATTCTTCTGTGTGACCATCGTGATCAGCTCATAACAAAGCACGAACGTAATGATCAGACCGGCGATGGGCACGATCACCGTCTGAGACAGGTTTTGAATGAGGTTAAAAACCCCTGTGTTCCATCCCTGCGGTGTCTGCCCTACCTGACTGGCAATCGTTCCCACCTTATCATTGACCTCCACGAACATCCCTTCCAGACCATTCTGGATCATCCCGATGAGGATCTCCTTGATGGCTTCCGTGATTCGTTCGATAATGGTGTTCATCCATTACCCCATTAACCGAACAGCGTTGCCAGCTGGGGAATCAGGGTAGTTCCCAGCAGCATGATTCCAGCTCCTGCCATGAGCTGTTTGATTCCCTGGCTCTTTGCGCCGGGGTTGTCATTCCCATAACCTTCCAGAAGGTTGATGACACCCCATACGCCAAGGCCCGCCCCGATTGCTACGACCAGGGTCTTCAGAGTAGTAATTGCACTGGTAAAAAATGCCATATAAATCACCAAAACTAACTTTGCCGGGTGTAACCGGGAATGAAAAACGCCGGTAACAATACCGGCGCACCCTGTTAGTTATTCCTTTCCTCATTATTTTCCTGCTCATTCCCGTCTTCTGAAAGATCCATTTCCATCACTTCCACCTCATCATTAGGTTTCGGTGAGTACTTCGGATCCAGTTCCTTTTCCACCTTAAACCGGTTCTTCTCGCTGTAATCCGCAAGGAGCCGGTAATTGGGGTGTTTGGTTATATCGTATTTGTCCGAATAGAACGGACGGACACCACGGATCTGCAGGATGCATTTCCCGCCGTCCATGACTGCGATCTCATCCTCCGTCATCAGCTGTTTCCCGGTTTTCTGGTAATTCAGCCCGAATGACTTCTGGTTGCTGCGTGTTTCCGAGGTGTTATAAAGGTCAATCGTCTCCTTCCCCAGAAGCTCACTCATCTCTTTCAGGGTGGTCTTTTCCTTGCCCCCAAGAAACAGCATCGTGTCACAATTCCCCAGAATTGTGTCCGCACTATCCTTGTACATTGCCTTCAGCTGGCTCTGCGACTGCAAAATAATAGAAGCAGAGATTTCCCTGCTTCGGATAGTGGCAATCAGCTTATCAAACTGTGGAATCTGCCCGATGTTGGCAAACTCATCGCAGATGACCCGCACATGGACAGGCAGCCTGCCGCCATATTTATCATCTGCCTTATCACAAAGCAGATTAAAAAGCTGGGACTGCAGCATGGCGATCACAAAGTTAAAGGTGGTATCTGTGTCCGACATAATCAGAAACAGTGCCGTCTTCCGGTCTCCCACCTTATCCAGTTCCATCTCATCATAGCTCATGATCTCCCGAAGCTCGGCAATATCAAACGGAGCCAATCTGGCACCACAGCTGATCAGGATGGATTTAGCTGTCTTACCTAAAACAAAATGTCAATAGTTTTTTCATCACTTTTTTCTAATAAAGCAAAAAAATAGAGCGTATAGATTATCCGACTATACACTCAATCTTTTTATCATTTATTCTGTTTTCAATTCGACAAACTGGATTTTTCAAGTTGTTTATATAGAGAAAATAACATTTTTCATTGCAAAAATGATTGAATAGTATCTATAAACTCCCAAGAATTTGGCATTGTATAGGAATGATTATCTATGATGATTTCCCTCATGGAAGTGATAAAAATCGCTTTTGTATCTGCATTTTCTTCCACATTTAACACTAAAATCTTATTTGGAAACCTATTCACAGTACCATCATCTTTGAACGAGGGTAGATTTCTGTAATAACTATATTGATTTGAAACAGATATCACGTCTTCTTTTTCTTTGGAAGATAATACAACAGAAGCAGATTCATCAATATAGGTATTACCACCGGCATCGGTGCCTAATTCTTGGATTGATACTTGGATTTTTTCAGCATGTTCTACTAAATCAAACAACGGAAATGGTCTGAAGTATATAACAATAAGAATTGTGAATAAGATTAATAAACACCCTTTTCCAACTTCTCCGACTGGAAATTTATCTATATTTCCTTGCTTTTTGATAATTAATAGTAGTTCAATACAATAAAAAAAACCAAGAATAATCAGTCCAACATATAATACATAAATATTCCTTGATGACATACAATAAAAAAGTAAGATTCCCAAAAGGATACATCCTACAATTATATATAGCATTCCATGTATCTTTATGAAATGCTCATTTAGATTATATTTCCGCAAAAGATTTTTCGACAAAATAGTTGGCTTACCGACTAAAAACTGATATATACCAAAGGAACAAAACAGAATCCCTAATAAGAACAAGTATAGCTTAAAAATCATAGTCACTCCTCCATATGGCTTAGTATAGCACTTCAGTGAGAAGTTTGCTATCATCATCTTGTAAAGAAAACGTAAATATGAATTTACAATTCAACACCTTTCGATATAGATTCTTAAAGCATATTACATTTTATTCATGATTTCCATGTTAATCGGTATCCATATTCTCCTTTGTTTATCAAACTTTCTGCCGTCTGACTTCTGTAGCCAGCATCCGGTTGATTTTCTCCTGCATCGTCTCTCTTGCGTTCTCACTATAATGGAATCGGACAACATAAGTTGTCTGCCCAATCCTTTTTGTAAATGTATTGTTTTCCGTTTTCGGATTCATAACCTGTCCCATAAACTTCTCCTTTCTGTGATTTACCGGCGGGCAGGGTGGCAGACTGATCTGCCAAATTGCCTGCCAGTATTCTGTTCATTTGCCCGACAGAGAGAGGACAGTTATTCTCCCATCCGGGGCGGTATCTCGATCTGGAATCCTGTCTCTCCGTCAATGTCAACAAGGCACTTGAAACTTTTAATAAATTAATATCTTTATCAAAGTCATCCCTACTCTAAATAATATTTTCTTTTTTAAATATCTTTGTTGACAGTTAAGAAATATGCTGAAAAAGCTGATATTTAAAGGCTTTTCCCAGTCAACAAAAATGTCAACAACAAGCACACAAACAGTCAAAAAAATGGAGATTCAGCTGTTTTGACCATCCTCTTCCTGTCAGGCTAATCAAAAGGTATCTTCATCTGCTCCCCTTCCGTAAGTTTTATGAAGCCATCTTTGTCCAGTTGGTTGACAGTCTCTGTTTCACCCTTTCCCTCTCTGATCCAGCACCGCTGTGTACCAAATCCTTCTTTTGAGAAACGATGATAACCGCCTCTTTTCCAGCCAATGATCTGCGTATCCATGATCTGGCATATCTCATTTGTCTCATATTTCCTTGGTTCGCCATCATAATGGTTAAATGCCTCTTTCCAGATCTGTCTGGAGCAGACATAAGTCCCGGCATATCCATCCAGCCATCCCTGAACCTGCCCTGCCATCGTATCTTCCTGCATGAACTGTTTCCGGTATTCAATGATCTGCTCCTCCATTTCTTTTGGAAGTTTCAGAAGGCTGCCTTTGTCCTTGCAGGAATTGAAGATGACCATTGCTTCCGCCCAAAGCTGGTCGAAGTATGCCCTCGATTCTTTTTCATTATCAAGAAGATGTTTTTCCGCCTTTGAGGAATCGACCTCAATTGCAAGGAAACGTCTGGCTCCTGTACGGTCAAAAGGCAGGAACTGCTTTGTATTGGTTGTCCCGGCAAACAGACATTGTCTCGGTCTGTCCTCTTCAAATTTTCCATAGGAATTCCGAAATGTATCTTTCTGCCGGCTCAAAAAGGACTTGATCTCTTCATTGCTCTTTGCACTGATCGCAGCAATCATCTCCGACATTTCCATGATCCAGTGACCACGGAGCTTTTCATAAATCTTTTTATCTCCCAAATCTCTCAAGTCATCTGAAAACCACTCATCCTTAATAGCCAGAAACCGGAAAAATGTAGATTTTCCTGCCCCCTGTGTTCCTACCAGGCAGAGCATCTCATCTGCCTTACATCCCGGCTTAAAAATACGGAGCAGAGCTTCCATCATAAAATGCTTCAGGCATTCATAGACCAAATCCGAATCATCTGCCCCCATATACCGCTTCAATACATAACGGATACGTTCTGTGCCATCCCACTCTAAGCGGTTCAGATATTCGCAGATCGGATGATACTGTTTGCTGTTTGCTTCCGCCCTCAGGGCTTTATCCATGTTTTTTTCATTTCCCAGACTATAAAACTGTTCAAAATACAGATAAAAGAAATCCCTGGCAGCATCTGTCATAGAAATGATCCCATCATTCCACCAGAGTTTCCTGACGATATCGATCCTCTGGTTCAGGAGATTAAATCTCAGGCTCCCTTTCAGGAGCGGGTCTTCCCGCAACACGATCATATAATTCTGCATCGTCCCTTTGACGGTTCCCTGATTTGTCACAGCCAGATGGGAGCGGATCTCCCTTATGGCATCCACATCCGCCATCTGCTCCATCACCTGCAAAGCGTCCTGCTCCTTTACATTCTCGCTCAATCTTTTCCACCTCCCTTCCTTTTTCCTTGACGATTATTTTCTTATCCTCTTCATCACCGAAGAGCAGAATATCCAGATAGTATTCAACGATACTTAACTCCCTCAATACGGTAACAAAATGCCCGTCCCATTCTTCCTCTGGTGTTTTGGGTGCATAACACTCTTTCCATTCCAAAAGCAATGAGCGGTAATCCAGATATGCTTTTGTTAATCTGGCATATTCTGTTTTCCAGTCTGTTTCTGGGGTCTTCCCTTTTTCTTTCACCAGAGACTTTTTCCCAATTTTGGGAGAATCCCTTGCCCTGTTCCCATAGGAGATCCCAAAATCATCTGCCAGCTTCAAAGCAGCCTCTCTGGATTTTAGTCCGAAGAGCTGGGCAGTAAAATCGATCACATCCCCGGTACACCCACATCCAAAACAGTAATATCTGCGGTCAACTTTCATGCTCGGTGTACCGTCATTATGAAAAATGCACCGGATCAATCCGCTCCTGTTGGGCTTAAATCCATAAAGTTCCGCAGCCTGCCTGACCGTCACATTCTGCTTTACTTCTTCAAACACATTCATTTTTTATCCACTCCCTTTCCAACCCGTTCAGATATGACCGGGTTCAAAATAAAAAAAGAGCATCCTGACTTTTATCCAAAACTGAATAAATCAAAATGCTCTTTACAGGGAATCCCTGTCATGATATTTCGTTTTTGTTTTCTTTCTGGCAGCATTTTCTTCTGCGACCCGCTTTTTATTGGCAGCCAGTTTTTCAAGAACACTTGTCCTTGCCTTTTTCTTGATCTGTTCCGTATTCGCTTTCCTGACCTCTGGCTCCTGAAGATTCTTCTGGACTTTTTCAATAACTGCATTTGCTGCATTCCGTAATTTATCTTTCGCCATCTTAATCACATTTTTGGTAATTGTTTTTGCTTTATCAGAATTATTTGGATTCTGGACAATGTTATTGCAAAGCTGATCCAGAAGCCTGATATCCTCTTCCTGTGTCTGCGCCCTTACTTTTTCCGTAACGACTTCCACCGCCTTGTCATAAGCGATCTCTGATACTTCATCAATCAGGGTTTCATTATCCATGATTTTTTCTTCCTGCTCCTTTATCATCTGCTCCTGCCGGGCAATCTTTTCTTTCTGTGCCTGTATGATAAACTCCTGCTTTTCCAGATACTTCTTTCCGCCATATTCCGGCACTTCCTCAATCTCCAGCCCATACTGCCTGCAAACATCAAATAAAAGACTCCTGCAGATCAGATCAAAAGTCATCTTACGGTTGTTGTTTCTTCCTCTGGGCTTGTCCGGATCGGGAAGAGGAATCTCAAGTGCTTCCAATGCCTTTTCCTGTTGCGGACACAGTTCCCCATATTTATTCTCACAGTCAAAAACGTGACGTTCATGGATATGGGGAGTAGTCTCATCCATGTGGAGTGCAAAATCCAAAATATGCACATGTTCTCCAAACATCCCCTCGAACCTTTTCATAAAGGTATCCGCGATATGAAAAAGCTGTTCTCCCGATATATGCTCCCCTTCCTTTCCGATCTGGAATATCGTTTCTTCCGGACAGGTCATTTTATTTTTCAGCAGATCTTCCGTTGTCCGGTTTCTTTCCGGGTGGCGGTTTTTCTCATTTCTGGCATTCTGCCCTTTTATAAAATCGCTGTAATGGTCTTCATAATACATCTTCTCAATATCATGAAAACTAGCCTCCGGCTCGACCGGTCCCCAATTCCTAAGTGTCTCATCCGAAGGATTCTGGACATATCCCCGGTAACAGTCCCAATAGATATTCTGCTTTTCCCTCTCCGCATCAATATGCTCGCTGTTGGCAATATCGAATTTTCTGTCATTGTGCTTTGGATTATAAACACCATGTTTCCCCGATCTGCCATTATGCCTTGTAGCTCTCATTCTTCTGATTCCCCCTTTCACCGATTTTGCATTTTTTCATTTTTCTTTTATCCCATTCTTCCCTTCTCTGTGGTCTTTCCATTATCTGCTTCTTGCATTCCACAAGCTTTTTTCATGTGGCGGTCATTCCCGAAAATGATTTTGGGTAACACAATTCGCCAGATAATACCCAGTACGACTTGACGCAGGCATCAAATCACTGGGCAAGGCGTTTCACCCTTGACCCGATAATGGGCTTTGCCCCTTAACCCCAGCATGGCGCTGCGCCCCTTTGCATTCCCTGCACAAAGGGCTCCGCCCTCTGTACACCTGCCGGACAAAATGTAATTTCCGACACTGTCCCATCTGTCGGAATTTCATCTCGCCCGGTTTTTCAAAAATCCTCAAATCGGGTTTTCTCAAAAAATAAGAGCCGACACTTTGCCACTTTTTTGGGAAAAAGTCCAATCGCATCAGCTCTCATATTTGACCTTATTGGTCATATTCAGTTTCTTCTTTGCATCCTCCCTGAGCATTAATGAGCAAAACAAAAGGCACCAACTATTTTACAGTTGATGCCCTTTGGGTTAATCATTAAAAAGTAATTTCATCTGCAAGTTCAGCTACATGTTGATAATGTTGCTGTTTACGTTGTTCTTCTTGCTCCTTTAATTTACGTTCTTTTTCTTTTATAGCAGCTTCTTGTTTATTAGCTTCTTCCACACATAACATTAAAGTGTCCCGATGATATTTTTTCACTTCATCAATCGTTGTTCCATTCAAAATAATTTTTGATCCAACAACTGATGCAATCCCCGGTCTATGCATTGTAGAAAATGACGGCGGCATTTTCCACGAGGAAATGAACAAGTCACTCCATAATCGACTTGGAGTTCGTGATAATTGAAATGGAATTGCATACAATGCACTTCCACGAGTACCATCCATTTTAGGAATCGTCACTTCATTTGTAATTATTCCAATAATATGGATTGGTTCTTCGACATTTTCTTTTCTTTGAAAATTTCCCGCCGTTAAAGGTTTCTTCCCGATTGGTGGTTTACTCTTTTTTCCAAATATCGTTGCCAATAAATCATGATACTGTTCTTCAGAAAAAGGAATATCAGATAAATCTATGCTCAGCTTGCCAGCACAAAATTTAGGTAATGCCGTTTCAAAATTTCCTCTTCTCAAAATAGGAATAAATTTTCTCTCATTGTGATGTTGGAACAATTCATCAGAAATAATATGTCCTTCATAACCCACACCACCGGTTCGTCTGTCTGCTTTTGCTTTATAGTTTGGTGTGCAGATAATTAACACAAAATCAGCATCACTGATTGATTGTTCCATAAATTGAGGAAGTCGATCTCCTAATGATAAATCATATTGATCTACCACAGCATTTATCCCATCAGAAAGCAACCTATCAGCAAATTCCTTCACCCATTTTTTATGTTCCTCATCATCCCACGAATATGATATGAATGCTGTCGGACATTTATCATCAGTCATATAATTTTTCTTCTCCGTATTCATAATTTCTTCTTGTTCTGAATACGAGCTATATCGTTCCAACAACAATTTATGCAGTTCTTTTGCTTCGCTATTATCAGAAAAGAATGGTAGTTCTGATATTTCCTTTATGATTTTAAACTGTTGTTTTCCTGAAAATGCTGAAAGATTTTGATACATTGCAGTTCTTTTATTTTTAACTTTTTTCCCAAAATCTCCCCAATCCGTCGTAGCAACAGGGATGTCCACTCCATACTTAATAGCATACTTGTTACATTGCTTTACCAATTCTGCACGGTTCAACCCTTTGTTTGTATCTGCCAGAATATCAGCAGCATATGAAACAAATACGTCTGGTAATTTATTTGTATCTATAGCAATTCACCTCTTATTCATCACATTGTTCTTCATCAGTAACATAGTAATTCTTTAATAGCTGTTTCACATATGTAGAAGGTTGATGCCTTTTCATTTAATTACTATTCTTGTCCATAAGGAGGTCTATCCTCTGCTACAAATCCTAATGTTGGATGGTAATCATACACTGATGGATTATCTGTCCACGGTTCAATCTGCGTTAATATTGAAGACGGCATAGCCATCAACTGCACATCAAATTTTAATGATGGCTCGATTTTTGAACTGGCATTATGAATTCTCATTGATACATTCCAACCCTGATCGCATACAACAACTATCGTATTTTTTGATCCTTCCTTAAACCCAATCTCATAAAATCGGGTAGGTAATTTCATTAAAGGAACATCGACAAGTGCTTTTTTCTTGCCATCCTTTTGATTTAGTGTCCCATTAATATTTACTGACTCAATCATAGTAAAGCGTCTTTGATCATTCATAATTACCTTATAAAAATCATTAACACCAATCAAATATTTAATCAACCGTCCTGGTATTTCTCCGGGATAAGCAGAATCTAATCTTTGTAATTCTCTCATAAATGCTTCTAAAACAGGAATATAACATTTTGCTTCCTTATCTTCAAGAATATCCCATTTTGCAGGGTTTCCTTGTGCTTTACTGTCATCTCTGATTTTCCTAAGGGGAATAAACACTTCTCTTACTGCATTAAAATATTCCTGAGAACATGCTTTACCAAACCAATCCTTTCCAAAATCTATTTTATCTGATAATCTACTATGCTTTACTGCTTGATGATTATGTTTGCAAGATAATCCAATCTGCCACTCATCACCCCGCAAACACAAAACATCTCTCACATCTCCTGCAATACCAGCAGAATCTGTTTGCAAACTTACCGACATAGCAGATTTTGTACTCGATAACTTAGGTTCTAATCTATCAATTATTCTGACAGCAGCTTCCGCTCCTTGCATATATTCTTTTTGTTCTTTAATCCCAAGATTCTCAAAAGCCCTCTTTGCTGTTTTCATTTGTGGACTATCCAATAATTTTACAGTCGTATATTGACTATATCTTTGAAAAAGAACAAAAGCACAGGCATATTCAAATGCTTTTCCTGTCTCAGTTTGTTTTCCGCTTTTCGCCATCACGAAGTCTGTTTGACAGTACTCCGTACAGGTGTGTGGCAATAATTTCCGCTAATTTAACCGGAACCGCATTTCCAATCTGTTTATACTTAGATGTCAAGTTCCCATGGAACTCTAAGTCAGCAGGAAATGTCTGAATTGCAGCTGCTTCTCTCCAACTAAATCTTCTTGTCACACCATTATCACCAAATTTCCACAAATCTCTATCCAATTTAACCATATCTGGTGAACCTGGCCATAACGTTACTTGCTTCGCCATAGCTGGAATTGTATATGACACGTCATCCCATCCTCTTTTTCGATTTCTACTCATATAACGACTGCTATATGGTGCATCGCAAACTTCATCAGCTGTGGGCTCTGGAATATTTTTCAAAGCTTCTCTCATGGTCACTCGATAATTTCTTGGTACTGGGAATTCAAAATTTTTGATATTCAAATCTTTTCGAAATCCGACAATAATTACCCTTTCACGATCTTCGGGAACAGCATAATCTTTTGCATTCAACAATTTGTAAAATACGTTATATCCGCAATTTGAAAACTCATCTACTATTGCTTCTATAATTGTTCCTTCGCCCATCGTTAAAAGCCCTTTAACATTCTCTCCAACAAACATCAATGGTTTTTTTTCTTTGACAATTCTAACATAATGTTTATATAAAACATTTCTTGAATCATCAATCTTTCTTGGTCCACTCAGAGAAAAACCCTGACACGGAAATCCGCCCAGCATAATATCCGCATCTGGAATGTTAGTCGCATCAATTTTAGCAACATCTCCACATACTACCTTCGCAGTACTCCAGTTCTCATGAGTTTTACAGGCATCTGCGTCAAAATCATTAGCCCAAATCGTTTTAAAACCAGCTCTCTCAAATCCCATGTCGAGACCACCAGCTCCAGCGAATAGGCTGATTGCCGTAAATTCTCTCACGCTTCAAACTCTCCTTTATTTTTTTATGCCGCTGCATCCATAATTGATCGTGCGGTCATTTGCATTATACCATAAATGAGCACATTTTTTTCAATTTTCCATAATTTCTTTTGTTGTATCACTCATATTTTTTTGTTACACATCTTTTAATCTGTTTCATTATTGATTTTATATGCATTCCATCAGTTAAACCCAACCGATAAAAGAACTGCTCAGCATCTGCTCCGCTGTCAAAAATAGCATCGCAGTATGCCCGGACTGCCTGTTGTTTATCTTCTGGAAGCAATGACACCGCTTCCTCATATTTCTGTTCAACATCATCTGCATCTGGTTTTTTTCCGGCTTTCATTTCGCTGAACGCACTCTGCATCCGTTCTTGAATGACATTATCCACAAATTCTTTCAATACTTCATCTTTCATTTTCATATATCCCTCTCAATCTCGCATACCAGACGTTCATAATCCAGAAATCCCCGGATATACATTTCACGGCTGATATAGGCTTCTACTGCGTGTCTTGCTGATATGATTCGGTCAATAATTGTCCAGAACTCATGTCCATATTTCTCTATATAAGGTTTCAATTCATCCATTGTTTTCTCGCATTCCCCTTCCAGTTCGATCAGCTGCGGATCAATCCGTAAATGTGCTTCCAGCCTGATCTCATTCCAGTCGAAGTAGCTTTCCACTAATTCTCTTTTCATAATCGTGTGTCCTTTCTGCCCTCTTCCTATGTAAAAGAGCGAATCCAGTCTTCCAAAAGGATGATTCCGGCTATCACGATCTCAATCGTACATGGCAGAAGATAAAACAGGAATCCAGCCAATACCATTCTCAGACACTCAGCAGAACCTTCCAATCCAAATCCATAACTCAGGAATGCTGTCAGAAGAAAAATCCCTGCTATCACCCGGAAGATAACCGCTGATATTCCGGCAAGGAACTCTGCAAACAGTCTTGTTAATGCCAAGGCAATCACTACCGGCAGTAAAATGATTTTCAAAATAAAACGTATGGCTTTCATCCTGTCTTCTCCTTCCTATCCGGCATTTTTATTCACATAGTCCCGATATTTTTCAAATACAGAATCTGTTACACCGTTTTTGTATATTTTACGGATGTCAGTGATTTCTTCATCTTTTAAAAGTTTCAGCCAATCCAGAAGGTCTTTCCGGCTGTTGGCAAAATTACAGCACTTTCCATCTGCATATTCAATCCGGTATCTCATAAGCATCCTCCTACACATAAACCAGTTCATTCAAAATGACTTCATCCACTCTATTACGGATGTTATTTACCCTGCGGAGCCATTCCATCTGGTCTTTTCCCTTTAATTCCTCTGTGACACCCTCTGCTTCCATCATCTGATCCATCATGTTATCCCTGCGTTCCACACAGATTTCATTCAAATCAGCAAGATACGACCAGAGCTTCCCGGTCAGCATCAGCTGGGAATACAAAGCTTGCCGGTAGTCTTTCAGAAAATTCCTTCGGAGGCTTCCATAAAAACCAATATCCCGGGGTTCTTCCGCCACACGGATCAGCGGGATATAATAATCTCCCACAAGGATATAATCCAGTCCGTTCTTTTCATCATGTATCATCGGTTTCAATTCTTTCATGCATTTGCCACCCCTTTCTTTGGTTCTGCAGCCGGAAGCATCGACACTGGAACAAACACACCTTTCGCAATATCTTCCTGCCGGATTGCTTCCTTCTTCGCCTCGATCTCGGCTTTCCTTTTTTCTTTTACCTTGTCTTCGTATTCTTTTTGCTTTCCATTTGCCTTCCGCCTCAGGTAATTCTGGTGCAGCCTGTCCTTCCTGGCTTCCCGTTTCCGTAATTCTTCTTCCTCTTCCGGTGTCAGCTGGACTTCTCCAAAATGCGGTGGAAGATACCTTCCTACGAAGTTAAAATAAATCTCGATCTCCTGTGTGGTCTGCTGGCTTCCTTTCCTGTCCCTCTCATGCACCAGAATCTTTTCCACAAACTCATTTAGCATATATGTGGTCAGTTCATCAAAATTCTGATATTTGTCCACCAGTGCAATAAATCTTTCTGCAGACCGTCTGCCATTTTCATATCCGGCTACTTCTGCTTCCAATTCTGAAATTTCCGCTGTCAATTCTTTCTGTTCTTTGGAATACTGCCCATCAAGAACTGCGTAACGTTCGTCCGGCAGCTTACCAAGGATATTATCCTCATATATCCGGCAGATCAGTTTTTCCAGTTCCTGCAGTCGCTTTTTCGCCTCTGCCAGCCTGTTTTTCAGCCTTACGATTTCACTGGACTGTTGGGAACTCTGTGTTGTCTTCACTGTCTCGATGAACTCTTCCCGGTTCAGATGGGAATATTCTGCGATTGCTTTCAGCAGGTCTTTTATCAGCTCCATCACAATATCCGCATTGATCCTGTGCTGTGTCGGGCAGAGTGTTCCAACCGGAACTTTGCTATATGCAGAACAGGTATATTGCGGGATTCTTTTCCCATTATTTACCCGGTGCACATACATTTTTGCCCCGCAATCGGCACAATACATCAGCCCTGTCAATGGATGTGCTTCTCCCCATCCGTCCGGGTATCTGCGTACATTCTTTCGGATCCTCTGGACATTATCAAAGGTTTCCTGATCAATGATCGCTTCCTGCGTGTCCTCAAATACTGTCCAGTTATCTTCGGACACATAATGGCTCTTTTTGTCCTTAAAATGCTTTCTGGTCTTGAAATTAACAGTGTGACCAAGATATTCCCGCTTTTTCAGGATCCCTGCCACTGTAGACGAACCCCACGCATAAGGGTCTTTGATCTCGTCCACTCTTCCCTGCCATAATCCTGCCCCATGCCTTGCCATGTGTACTGCCGGGATCTCCACCTGATCTTCTTTCAGCTTCTTTGCAATCTGGTAAGGACCATATCCGTCCATCGTCATCTGAAAGATCCTGCGGACAACCTGTGCAGCCTCTTCATCCACGATCCAGTGTTCCTTATTCTCCGGGTCTTTCAGATATCCGTATGGTGTGGTGCTTGCAACGTGCTTCCCGGAATTGCCTTTTGCCTTAAAGGTAGACCGGATCTTTTTGCTCGTGTCTTTCGCATACCACTCATTCATAATGTTTCGGAAAGGAAGAAAATCATCATCCCCATTCAGGCTGTCATGACCATCATTGATGGCGATCAGCCTGACCTGCTTCTGTCGCAGCATTTCCTGAATCTGACCGACCATCAGATAATCACGTCCCAACCGGCTCATATCCTTTATGATTACCGTCCCGATCTGCCCGGCTTTGATGGCATCCATCATGCTGACAAATCCCGGGCGGTCAAATCTTGTACCGGATATGCCATCATCCGTAAAATGGATATATGGGGTAAGTCCATGGGATTCTGCATATTCTGAAAGCATCTGCTTCTGGTTCGATATACTGTTGCTCTCGCCCACAAGGTCATCATCATGGCTGAGACGCTCATACAATGCGGTAAGTTTCTCCTGCATCCGTTTTCCTCCTTCCTTTCATTTTTCATTGCCTGTTTTCATTCCATATCCGTTCCTGTACCGGGTTCCAATGTTTCCGGGACGTATATTCCAGAAAAGATACGCTGAATGCACATTCAAATCTGGTATCACTATGGGCAGGCGGTTCCGTTGTCAAGGTTCGTGTAAGGAGCTTCAAAAAGTTCCCTACACTTAACCCAACTCTCGGACACCCTTATACAAGGTAGTAACGCAACTTTTTTAAATTTCTCTGGATTTCGTGTCGGTTTGAAAATTCCTTACACTTATCCAGCCCGAAGAGGCATAAATGTTGCCTTCTCACAGAATGTTTTTAAAAAAGTACAATTTCGTTCTTGGGGCAAAAAATAAGCCTCAAGAGACTTTTTAATCATCTTGGAGCTCCAATTTTCTAAAAAATAGTGATTAAGAAGTCTCTTCAAGCTTATAACACCTGCCGCCAGCTTGTATTTCTTATACTGGCGTACCGCAAAGTGTTCCGGATTCCTTTTTTCCAGATCCTCAAACAGCATATCCACTGGATTTTTGTAATTCTCGTCATCCTCCCTGGTCTCACTTTCATTCAGAAGGTCGATCAGGGTGTTCATATTCTTCTCATCCTCGTCTCCTTCATACCAGATCAGAGCAATCAGTGCCGTATACAGCAGTTTTTCTGCTTTGACCCAGAAATCTTCGGTTGCCTTTTCCCCTTCTCCCTTGGTGTTGGCAATGATAACCGTCACCAGTTTCAGGATATCCTTTTCAGATTTTAAGTAGGCAAACGGATTGTAGTGGAGCGATTTGGAAAAGTTTATAGTATTTAAGACCTTAATCACATAAGGCTCATGCACCACCTTCCCGGATTTATCTTTCACAACATTTCCATGCTTGTCTCTCTTTGGCGGTCCTTTGGCTAACATCTTCCCGCATTCTTCGATCAGTGTTCCCTTCGGGTCTGTGATGACCATGGAACAGTTCATCATCATAATAGAGACCTTTACGAAAAACCTTGTTTTTCCACTGCCGGAACCGCCGATGACGCAGATATTTTTATTTCTGGCAAACTTGGGGTTCTTTGGACGGCTCTCCATGGTAATGGATTCCGTTGCCGTCAGCGGAATGTTCATCCAGAAATCATCTGCCATAAATGGTTTGATGTCTTCCGCTGTTCCCCACCTGGCAGAGCCATACTCCACGCCTTTGCGGAGCTTTTTTGCATCTGCCTGTTTCTGCCAGACCAGTATCTTCACAACTGCCGCAATCCCGGCACCCACCAGAACATCCATGTAGTAAAGACTTGGCAGGAACCCGGTCAAAATCCGGTCAGCATGTTCCATGGCATATAATAGTTTGTTTCCCATATCTGCCCCGGGGCTTGCCCGGTACAGGCAGGACGCTCTGTCTGCAAACAAAAAGATGAAGAGGTACGGAAGATTGGTGAGAATAAGCTTTTTCATATCCAAAGCGGACAGCGTAACTCTGGCTTTTGCTTTCAGCTTGTTGGTCAGACCCCCGGCAGTAAGCTTTCTCACCGGGATACCTCCTGATGCTTATTCCTTGCTTTGCCCTTCGTCTTCCCTGCAACAATACTCCTGTATGCTGCCAGACGTTTGTGGATGGAAGGGCGGTTCGCCTTTTGGATCTCTTTCTGGGAAAATTCACGGAAAGCTGCGGTGATCGCATCCTGGTCACGTCCCTTAAAGAACACCATATAAACCGGCGGATCTTTGGTCTTATCCTTTTTCAGGGCATAATTGATCCCGTATTTTCTGGCATACCGTTCAAAAGACTTGATGTTCTTGGGTGTGATCTCAATATTCGTCATCCCGGCATTCTGCTTTGCCAGCTCTTTCACCGTGATTTTCCCCTGTTTCGGCTGATTTTTCTGTGCTTTTTTCTCAGCACTTTTCTGTTTCTGATGCCGCAGGTATGCGGCAATCACTTTTTTCAGCACATCTGCCGTCATTTTTGTGGTACGCACACAAAAAGTCACCGTTTTCTGTGTTACTTCTTCCTGCATGAATTTCCCTCCTTTCAGCGTATTACGTGCTGTCCCAACCTAAGACCATTGGTATCACCCCTTTCATCAAAAAAGAACCGATCAGACTCTGATCAGACTCTGCATCCGACCGAGCTTTTCCGTTCCTTCTTCCCTTCTTTTGTCTGCCCCGCCACAATAGACAGGCACACACATCTCCAATATTCTGCTGTAAATCCGCTTATGGGCTACATCCAGCGATTCATCTTTCATATCATTCAACCCGAGATTTGTTGTGATGATGAGAGGCTTCATTTTACAGTACCTGCTGTCAATCACGTTATAGATCTGCTCCAGGGCAAACTCTGAATTACGTTCTATCCCCAGATCATCAATAATCAGAAGCGGGTAATCCACCAGATTCTGCACAATCTGGTTTTTATCTGCCTGATAGTTTGTCATTTCATTCAGGATACGTGAGAAGTTCGTCATCATCACCCGCTCCCCCTGTTCCAGAAGGGCATTGGCAATACACCCGGCAAAAAAACTCTTCCCAGTCCCCACCGGACCCATCAGGAGAAGGCCTACATTTTCTTTTTTCATCTTCTCCCAGTTTTTTGCATACTGCCTGGCAATGAGCATCTTATCATTTGACCCATTATCATTTTCAAATCGCCATTCCCAGAACCTCCGGTCTCTAAGTCCTACCGATTTTCTCTGGTAAAGCTCCCTCTGGGCTTCTTCCCTGCGGATCTGCTCTTCTTTTTCTTTTCTTGCCTGAGCCTCGCAGTCACACAGGCAGCCCACTACACGGTCCCTTCCCATAAAATTGATCCTCAGCTGTTTCCGTTTCCCGCATACACCACACCGGAGGCATCCGTCTTCCCCAAGAAAATCAGCCACATTCCTGCTATCTGTCATAGACTCTCTCCTTCCTCAAAGTCATATCTTCCAGAACCGGTTTTCAGTTCTTCCCTTCCTGCCCAGAGAAGAATCGTTGCGAAATGATCCTGATAGGTTTTTCCAGTGGATTTCATATAAGCAGAAAGCTGGTCAATCATCCTCTGGAAGTCATACGGATACAGTTTCCGCAGCTCCCGGTTTTCTTCCACGGAAAGCCGGACATTTCCAAACCGTCCGTACAGACAGGTGCTTTCCTTTTCCGAAGAGCGGCTCTTACTCCTGTCAGTATCATTCTTATCAGTCTTATTTATATCAGTATTATTTGTGGCAAAATTCTTGCACTCCGGACTTCCATTTTTTTGCGTTCCGGACAGTAAGTTTTTTGCATTCCGGACTGCCAGATTCTTGCGTTCCGGACAGCAAATTTCTTGCGTTCCAGAAGGATAATAAACTGCCGGTTTTGCCCGGATGCGTTTTACGAAGTTCTTCACATATATCACCGATGGACGGTTGCAGCCCTGTCGGTACCGTTCGATCAGACCGATGCCATGTATACTGTCAAGCTCCCTGAGAAGCTTTGTGACCGTTGTGTGTGACATGTGCAGCACTTCCTGAAGTTCAGCTACCGTGTAAATGATATACACATAACCGTCAGCATCCACCCAGCCATTTTTCTTTGAAAGGTTGATCCTGTCCAGCAGGATACCATACAGAAGCTTTGCATCCGTGGACAGCCCTTCAAATTCCTTTTCGGTAAACAATGCCTTGGGAATACGGAAAAATGAAAACTGCTCGGATTCTTCTACCCGGAAGTATTCATAATCCATTTTTTCATCCTCATTATTCCATTTCTTTGTTCTTGAACATATCCAGATACATGTTAAACACATTCACCAGTTCCTTCAGGTAGATACGTCTGGCACCTTTGTTGCAGGCATGCATATCTTCAATCCATTCCGGGGAATTTCCACAGATCACAGCCGTTGTCTCTACGACAGCCATAAATTTCTTCATGGATTTCATCTTGTAGACATGGTTAAAATACTGGCGGATCGCTTCAATTCTATCCGGATCATTTTCCAGTAATTCAATGACACCGAAAGCCAGATCCATACCAAATTCACTGGCATCATCTTCGATTGCCTCATCATCCAGGATACCGTTCTCATCACAGTAGCATCTGAATTCCATTGGACTTAAATCTTCCGGATTGAACTCGTCCTCTCCCAGATCAATTGGCGGGGCACCATCCTCCAAATGCCCTCCTTCAGGACAGCCTTCCCTGATAATCTCAATGTAGCCTTTTTTCATAAGATCATCTACAATTTCCCTGGCAGTTGCCACCATCTTGTCCATGATTTTCTCTGCTTCCTCCGGTGTTACCATTTCCATCAAATCCTTAATTGTCATCATTGCGTTTTCCTCCTCATTTTTTGAAATATCATTTATATAGAAACGGTTCGGTCTGCCATTGTCCTTAACAACCCGAACCATGTTTCCCATACTTTCCAGTTCCGAAACAGCATAATCTACCCGGTATCTGGTGCTATTCAAATCCCTGATCATTTCACTTTTGGGATAGATCACATAGAGTTTCCCTTTCTGGTCAACCCATCTGTTCTGTGCTGCATATTTCAGCCGGTCAAGCATAAGGCTGTATAATACCTTTGCCGTAGTGGATAAAGAGCAATACCTCTCATCCTTAAAAAGTGCCTTAGGTACCAGCAGGCACTCTACCGGCATATAATCCTGATTACTCATCATGCTTCCCTCCATTCAGATCGACCATTGCCTCTGTTGAGAAAACTGTCAAATCCAGCATTCCTACAAAAATCTGATAATACAGGGAACAAAGCTCTGCATCATCCCTTACTAGATACAACCCTTCCAGTTCTTCTGACAGATGCCTCATGGCATACATTGTCTGGCAGAGTTCATGGACTTTTTCATAGTCCTGTTTTTCCACGTTCTGCTCCAGACGGTCAACAAAACGGCTCCAATCTGTAAAGTTGCTGTCCATTACAATCAGGCACTGGAACAACTCGGTGGCTTCACAGGCAGCCGCCAGTACTACATTTTTAATATTGATGGAACCATTTTCATTTCTCATGTGATTGATCATGTACGCTTTATTTAACATTACCATTGGCTTTTCCTCCTATCGAAACGGCATTTCTTCTTCCATAGATTCCGGGATGTTCAGAAAACCATCCCCTTCCATCGGCTCTGGCATTTTCTCCTGCACTTTTGCCCCGGCAAACTCGATACGGTCTGCAAAAAGCTCTGTCGTATATACTTTTTTGCCGGTCTCTTTATTATCGTAACTGCCAGTTACGATTTCTCCTTCCACCATCACCTTAGTCCCCTGAACCAGGTAATCACGGACAAACTCCGCTTTTTTTGCAAAGGCTTTCACCGGAATGAAACTGACATCGTCTGAGTAATTTCTTCTGACTGCCAGTACAAACTTGGCGATCTTATGAAGACCTTTTTCATTCTGTGTCTCGTTATAGCCCGGATCACGAACCAGTCTTCCGGAAATAATTGCTGTATTCATTACTTCGCATCCTCCTATCCTTTCAATGTTTTGTAGCACAGCCCGATACATGGACCACACTTGGCATAACAACAGTCGTAACATTCATCCTTTTCCAGCTCCTCCTGTGCCATTTCAGCCTCAAACATACTCATCAGCAGTTCATAAGCCGTTCTCAATTCCAGATATTTTTCTTCCGCTTTTTCCATCTTTCTTTTAAATTCCGGAAGCATCTGGCGAAGAACAGGGTGGAAATGTTCTTCTTCATCATCCCAGGCACAGGCTGCCATCATGCAACGTGGAAATTTTTCATAACTTCCTGCATAATAAGGGCAATAGGAACAGCCCCTTTCCCGGAACATAGCCGGTGTAATAACCGGAAGCTGCCCTCTGATTTCTTTGGTAATCTGTTTGTTCTTAATTCGCTCTCTCATGTTCGTTCTCCTCCGTCTTTTTCTTTATGCAAAAGGGGATTGCCCCTGAATTGCCAGCTTTATCGCACATCTCGCAGCTTTGCTGCTCAATGACCGTTAGCTGTCAAATACAAATCCAAACAAGTTTGGCTTTGTGCTTTCCAGCTTTATCGCACAAAAAAAGGCAGGCTTACGAATTTGTTTTTTTCGCAAGCCTGCCTCAAATCTACTATTCATTATCTTTTTACTATATACCGGATGGTCACATAGAATGCTCTCACAACATAATATGGAATCATAAGGCTTCCCAATAAACCACCCACAATAACACTCAATGCGATCATTCCAATGGTACCCCCAACATCATAACCTTTGGGGATTAAAATGATGCACATTTTATGTATTCCAAATGGAAGCCCCGCAAGGAACAGGAACATAAATAAATCTGTGTTCCCTGCTACTCCCATAATCGTTTTTACCATCCAGAGCCAGAACATCATAGATATCATCGGTATCAGTGCTTTTTTAATCACATCCTCAATCGTCATCTTTTTGCTCCTTTTAGTCTTTTCAATATTTCTCTGATATTTCTGCAACCTTCTTACTGTATCTTCACTATTCATTTTTACCTTCTCTCTCTACCCACGACTCAAGTAACATAAAAATTATCTCCTCCATCTGATTCTTTGTGTATGTCTCTGGGAAATACTGCTTCAGTTTCTTTGCTGGAATCTGCACTTGAAATTTTTCTGTTTTCTCTTTCATACAAATCTGATCAATCTCAAGATATGTCAGTGTCTGTTCCTTTGACATCTGTTTTAATTCCTGTGCCTGCTTCATTGAAGGTACCATGGCATGATTATTCATATATTGGAGTAATAGTTTCTGTTCTTCCAATTTCAAGTAAGATAATTCTACCGCTGTATTGAAAGGAATCTTTTTGTTATCTGCCAGACATAACATTTCTGGAATCAATTCTGTCAGATGGATATATCTCAAAATCTGTCTGGTACTATCTCCGGTATTCTGACTGACTTCCTCTGCCGCCAACTTCTTGCCAACTTGGCAAGAAGTTAAATCACTTCGTTTGCCCTGGCGTTTCAATGCATCATATTTCATCTTATAGGCAAATGCCTTTTCACTTACTAACAGTTCTTCACGCTGGATGTTTGAATCAACCATAATCACCGTCGATTCATCATCTGTCAGGTCCTTAATAATAACTGGCATAGTTTTCAAGCCTGCAATCTCACACGCCCTCTTGCGGCGGTGCCCCGCTATAATTTCATAACCGCCGGTATCCTTTATTCTTACAATACCAGGCACCAAAACACCATGCGTCCTTACACTCTCAGACAACTCAGCCATTTTGTCATCATCAAGAACCTTAAACGGATGATTCGAGAAAGGATGCAGATTATTCAAAGCAATCTGTTGGATGCCTGCCTGTTCCTCACTTGTTGTTCCGAACAGGGCATCTAATGACTGTAATGGAATTGGCGTTGATTTCTTTTTACCTGCCATGTTCAAGAACCTCCTCCGTAAAACTCATATAAGCTTTCGCAACTTTACCTTTTGGTTCGTACTTAAAAATACTCTGCCCTTCTCTAACCGCTTCTTTCATCCTGACAGAAAATGGAATGTAATTGTCAAACACATGAATCTGATTTCCATATGCATTATGAAGCAGCTCCATATTGTTTCTGGCATCATTTGTATGGGCATCCACCATACTGAAAAGGATACCGGCAATCTGCAGTTTCGGGTTAATCTGTCTTCTGACTTTTCCGATTGTCTTCAAGAGCTGCTGCAGTCCCTTGATTGGAAGATAAGATGCTTCTACCGGAATCAACACTTCATCCGACGCTGCCAGGGCATTGATGGTGATCATACCCAAAGATGGCATACAATCTATTAAAATTGTATCGTATCGGTCTTTTACCCTGTTTAATATCTGTTTCAGGACAAATTCACGGCTCATCGCATTTACAAGCTGAACTTCGGTTCCTGCCAGTCCAATATTGGAACAGATAATATCAATACCTTCCTCTGTATGCTGGATAAAGCAGTCTTCCGGAATATCTTCATCATTCAACACCATTTCCATCAGCGTTGTTAATGTTTCATTACTATTATCGCAGTCACGGAATCCAAATCCAGCAGACACATCTGACTGAGGATCAGCATCCACGACTAACACCTTCTTATTCATAAGAGCCAACCCTACACCAAGATTTGCTGCACATGCGGATTTTCCAGTTCCGCCTTTCTGGTTTACTACTGATATAATTTTTGCCATATTCTTTATCACCTTTCTTTGATCTCAAATAAAAAAGAGGACTGAACCAGACAGCCGGAACTAATGTCCGTGCGAGCTAATTCAGTCCTAAAAATAAATATATTCAGTTATCACCGCTTTCGTGGTATGCAAATCCATATCCAGTGTTCTGGACTTACATTAATTCATATTCTGGAATGACAGCGCTGCCTCATTTATCCCCTTTTCAGGGAATTAAAAATAAGGACTAAATTAGTGCAACCCCCTGTATTTCCTAGGGTTTTCTAACTTGTCCTTATTATAACTCAATCATGAGGCGTGATGTTTGGCATTTGTATTCTGTAAATGTCATTGTATCTTTTTACCATGTTGTTAAATCGGTTCTGCCAGTGCAATGCTACAAGTGGTTTCCCTTCCTTGTCGTAAAAGAGAAATCCGCTGTATCCATCAATGATTTTCTCTACAGCAGGTGTTTCTCTATCTTCAATGATGGCTTTGATATTTTATCATCTTTGTTTTTTCTTACAAAAAGCTGTACATCAATTCCA
>ENA-ORMO01000989-ORMO01000989.1-human-gut-metagenome-genome-assembly--contig:-NODE-989-length-34811-cov-5.660836_pt1 | contig 34811 bp, 27 predicted proteins | sample MGYA00242106_ERZ509001 | MGnify/ENA primary metagenome ERZ509001 (study PRJEB26280, sample SAMEA2338736) | human gut metagenome | biome: human gut; feature: human-associated habitat; material: faeces...
CAGCCTGGCATCTCCGCCCGCCATCTCGGCCAGGAATTCCGAAGCGTCCGCATCCAGAACGGCCCCGTAGGCGCCCATCCCTTTTTTCTCATCCTCCACGGCCCTGCGCAGGAGTTCTTTGATATCCTCCTTATTCAAAGGCTTCAGTTCAAAGATGATGGAGCGGGAGATCAGCGCCCCGTTCACCTCAAAATACGGATTTTCCGTGGTCGCCCCGATCAGGACGATGGTTCCGTCCTCCACGAAAGGAAGCAGATAGTCCTGCTGCCCCTTGTTAAAGCGATGGATCTCATCTATAAACAGGATGGTTTTCTTCCCATACATGCCCAGGGTTTCCTTCGCCCTTGCCACCACCTCTTCCATATCCTTTTTGCCCGCCACAGTGGCGTTGATCTGGGTGAACTGGGCGCTGGTGGTATTCGCAATCACACGGGCCAGCGTGGTCTTTCCCGTTCCGGGCGGCCCGTAGAAAATCACACTTCCCAGCTTGTCCGCCTTGATCGCCCGATACAGCAGTTTATCCTTTCCGATGATGTGCTGCTGTCCCACCACTTCTTCCAGCGTCTCCGGCCTCAGCCTGGCTGCCAGAGGGGCTTCCTTTTCCTTTTGGCTTTGCGCCATATACTCAAACAGATCCATCTTTGACCCCTTTCTCTATCTCTTTTCCTCCGTCACATATGCGACTGAATGCCTCCTATACATACTTATCCAACCAGTTCTGATCCTGATACCAACTGTATTCGCCCATCTGGCATCCATGGCACAGATCGACCGCCATCTCGCAAATAATATCGGCCAGTTCCAGCTTTTCCTTCCATTTCTCTCCTATCGCACGATATCCGAGAAGCGCGCCCAGGATATTTCCCGTCACCGCTCCGGTGGAATCGCTGTCCCCTCCATGGTTTACCGCGGCGATCACGCCTGCGGAAAAATCGTCCCTGTGCCTCAGGGCGCAGTAAAGGGAGATTCCGAGCGTTTCCTCCGCCACCCAGCCTTCGCCCAGCAGGCGGATATTTTCCAGATCTGTCCGTCCGTTTCCGGCGAGTTCCACGGCCAGATCGATCTTGTCCGTCAGTTCTTTCAGATGCGCGTCTTTTTCAAAAAGCTTTATCGCCGCGTTGCGGGCATCCAGAATGATTTCTTCCAGCTCCACCTGCCCGCGCGCTTCCAGGATCCTTCCGATCACATGGGTCAGCACCGCCGCAGGCATATAGCCCAGGGAATGCCCGTGCGTGATCGCCGCGAGCTGTGCCCCTTCCAGATCCAGGTCTTCCAAGCTGCCCCGATAGTTGCTTCCCACGCGGTATTTCAGCGCCAGCGGGGCGACGCGCATCAAGCCGCCGCAGCCCTTGCTGTCATTGACCGGATTGCCGATATAATCAGAAACAGCGCCTCGTTTTTTTCTTTCAGCCAGCGCAGACAGGCAGGTGTTCCCCGGCGCACGGCGCGCATATAGTTCCGGCACGTCCGCAAGCCGACAGCGTATCCGCCTTATCTCAGAATCGTCCGTGCAGCCAGGGCTATGCTGGTTCTGCGTCTTCAGCCAATCCTGATATGCCTCAGCCACATAGATTCTTGGCGGGCCGCCGATTCCCCGCAGGGCGATCCTGGTCTCTCCGCATAGAATGCCGTTCGCCGTAAACAGCGTCATCTGCGTATCGTCAGAAATCAGTGCCTTGCCGGAATCTGGATCCAATGCATAAGAGGTGAGCCCTTCCGGCCCATAGGTTTTAAAAATCTCCTTTTCCGTCCAAAATTCAACGGGATACCCCAGCGCGTCTCCGACGGCCCCTCCCATCAGGCAGCCCTGGATCGCATCCAGATACGCTTCCTCCTTCCGCATGCGTTCCTGTACGCACCGTCTTATCTCCCTGTCCTCATCCCTGTAGAAATCGGTAAAATTCCTGGCAAATTCCCGGTAATTATATTGATCCGCCGAAGAATCCAGAACTGCAAAATCAATTCTCTCAAAAAAGTCCTCGGCCTCCATCCCTCCATATGCAAATCCCTTCATGGCCTGATAAAACAGGTCGGACACCACCCTCGCGTCATTTCCGAACGCCCCGCAGCCGAACGCTCCCAAAATCAGCACTTTATACCCCAGATAAGCGGCTGCCTTCAGCATGCCGGTGATGCGCCGCAGCAGCAGCGCGCGATATTCCTCTTCACCAAGGCCTTCCTTGCCCTGGACAACCATCGGGGCCGCACAGGTCATCACGGATACAAGCACGGTCTCTTCCAGAAGTTCATCCTTTTCATCCCGTATGATTTCCACTAACGGCGTGATCATGAGCCCGTCCGAGCCCATCCGCGTCCGCAGGCTGCGGTTATATTGATAATAAGGAAGCGCTTCCTCACTTTCCAGGGAAAGCAGCAGGGAACTTCTGCGGCACAGATCCTCTTCCTGCGCCTTCGCTCCATCCCGGACTCCGCCGCCCGGATAGACCGGATTCGCCAGGTTCAGCACGAGAATCCGCTTCTCTTTCTCTTCAGGCCCGAAAAACAGATGGGAGCAGTCCTTATACCGTTTTCTCGCCAGCGCATAGGCGTCCATATTCTCACAGCTGACGCCAATCCTCCCCATCGTATGCACATGGGGAAACTCTCTGGCAGAACAAATGGCCTCCACATCCTGCGGCAGATAGACCGCTGTCTGCTTCATCTGCCTCCGGGAAAGCTTCAGATCCACCCGCTTCCCATTCACCTCATAATATCCCTGTTCCAGAATCCGCATCGTATCTTTGAGCACTTCTTTGTTATCCCGCCCCATCTGCATCCTCCCTCTGGATTACCGCCGCAGCCCATCCTTCTCTCACATACCAACCCTTCCGTTCCTTATCTTCTTCATGCTTATCAGTCTAGCAAATGTCCTCGTAAAGGGCAAGATAAAAAGCTTGATGTTATCCGTTGCTGCCATTTTGCATAATCCGATCGTGCGGCGCGCATACTGTTCCTGTTAAACAATCCTTTTTCCGCATAACGAAAGGAGACCTCATGAAAGACAAGGATTACAACATCACAGAGGATCAAGACTATATCAGCGCCGTATCTTCCACAGACTGCACCGGCCTGATCCCATCCGGAACCGTAAATGAAAAAGAACTGGACGCATACCGGGAACTCTATCCCTTTGGCCAGCCGGAACTGAGCGAAGAAGAGCAGAAAGCCATGCGCCAGAAGAAGTAGCCGGACGCCGTTTGCCTCCCGCATGCCTTTCTGTCTGTTCCAACGTTTCCTCCCCCGGAGCAGAACAGCGAAACTCCCATCCGGCCGCAGGCTAAACTTCCTCCTGGCCGCAGGCTTTTTATTGACAGCCTCCACCCCTCCCGATACAATGAAGATGAAACTGCTGCACCGCCTTTTGAACCGATCAAAACTGCAGCCGGAAGGCATTCTATTTCGGATGCCTACGGCTCAATCAAGGCGGTGCCGCACAAAAACAAGGGTATAGATATAGGAGGAACGGGTTATGGCTAACATTTTAAACAGTCCGGGCCGTTATGTACAGGGCGCCGGAGAGCTTTCCCGGCTGGGAAGCTATGCGAAAGAATACGGACGCAAAGCGCTGCTTCTGATCAGCGCGTCCGGATATAAGAGAACGGGAAGCGTGCTGGAAAAGAGCTTCGAGGGGACAGATTGCTCCATCCAGTTCGACTATTTTAATGGGGAATGCTGCAAAGACGAAATCAACCGCCTGTCCGGCCTGATGGAGGAACAGGGCTGCGATCTGATCATCGGCATCGGCGGCGGCAAAATCCTGGATACCGCCAAAGCGGTTGCCTATTACAGGCATACGCCGGTCATCATCTGTCCCACCATCGCTTCCACGGATGCGCCCTGCAGTGCGCTGTCCGTAATCTATACGCCGAATGGCGTATTTGAGGAATATCTTTTCCTCCCTTCCAACCCTGACATGGTGCTGATGGACACACAGGTCATTGCCAACTCTCCGGTTCGTCTGACCGTATCCGGCATGGGAGATGCGCTTGCCACCTATTTTGAAGCGAGGGCCTGCAAAGCGAAGGATGCGCTAACCTGCGCAGGCGGACACGGCACACTGGCCGCACACGCGCTGGCAAAGCTCTGTTTTGACACTCTGATGGAAGAAGGCGTAAAGGCGAAAATCGCGCTGGAGTCCGGCGCCTGCACCAGCGCTGTGGAGAAAATCATTGAGGCCAACACGCTGCTGTCCGGCATTGGCTTTGAAAGCGGCGGCCTGGCAGGAGCGCATGCCATCCACAACGGGTTCACCGTTCTGGAAGAATGCCACAGCATGTATCACGGTGAAAAGGTCGCTTTTGGAACCATCGTTCAGCTCGTTCTGGAAGATGTGCCGGAAGAAGAACTGGAAGATGTGATCGATTTCTGTATCGAAGTGGGGCTTCCTGTCACGCTGAAAGAACTGGGAATCGAAACGGTCACACAGGACAAGATCATGGCTGTCGCCACCGCAGCCTGCGCAGAAACGGATACCCTCCACAACATGCCCTTTGAGGTGACTCCTGAGAAAGTCTGTGCGGCGATCCTGGCAGCGGACGGATACGGACGGTATTTCCTCGGAGAAATCTAGAAACGCCAAGACAGTTCCAGGCCGGAAAATTCTGCCGGCCTGGAATCATTTTTTATAGGGGCGCACAAAGCCTGCATCCCTTCTGCTTTCATCCTTTGTTCTGATTTCGCGATACCAGTTTGACTGCCCTGCCAAGACCTGTCTGACATGCGCACTCCGGCAGGGCTGCCAAATGAATGCGATTTTTCAAATTTTTCTTTTTTCTCCCAACACTTTTCCCCTTTCAAACGTCTTTATAGTATAACAATCCTCACAGCAAGTTATCCAAAACGCCGCGGGGATTGTCCCACAGCAAACGGGCCGGCCGTTCTGTGAACAGGGAGGGGCTTATGATCGAACGTTTCTATGCACAATATCATGACGAACTGACAGGCTGGTGCCGTTCCATGACGGGCGATCCGGCTCTGGCGGAAGATCTGGTTCAGGAGGCATTCCTGAGAGGGCTTCTCAATTCTTCCCTTCTCCAGACATTCCCGGAGCGCCAGCTTCGGGCCTGGTTCTACCGCACGATCAGGAACCTGTACCTGGATCGGCTCCGCCATGCCCGCTTTGAAACGCTTCCGGATACGGTTCCGGAAACCGGGCATCTTTCGGAAGAATATGCAAGGATTGACTGGCAGCAGCTTCTGGACAGCCTTCCCGGGGAAGAAGGGATGCTGTTTGGCCTGCGCTATCTCTCCGGCTACACTTCCCGTGAGATCGGCGATTTTCTCAGCATCCCGCCAGGTACCGTTCGCGCCAGGCTTTCCCTGGCCAAAAAGCACTTGCAGGCTGCCCTGAAGGATGGCTGAACGCTTATTCCTCCGGGTATGTCCTCTCCCAGGGAAAAGCCAAAACAGAGAAACCAAACATACATCCGGGATCTTCTCCGGAACCGGAGTCGGCGCCGCGCGGTCCCGCCAGCTCCTTTTCTTCTCAGGGCCGCGCAGGAAAGGGGAAACCTATGTTTGAAAAGAAAAATCTGATCATTAACTGCGATGTCTGTGATGCAAGAAAAGTAAAGGAAGAGACGCTGTCCGGCTATGAGCACATCATCATTAACACAGATCTTCTTCTGGTAAACGAACGCAGCAAAGAGGCCTTCGCAAAGTTTCCAATCATATGCAACATGACCAGTTCCTTAGAGCTGGACGAGGAAGTCAACTGTATCTCCGAAAACGGCCATTATGAAATCGCTGCGTCCACCGCTGTTGCATCCAATACTGTGCTGGCCGTCAACGGAGATCTCGTCATCCACCCGGGCACGCAGGAAGTGCTTCAGTCCTTCCTGGCGATTTCTGTGAATGGTTCCGTCCGCTGTCCTGCCTCCCTGTCGCCATATCTGAAAAATCTATCTGTCAATGGGAGCACGGACTATTATCCGGACGACTGTATCGTGCTGGATTCAGACTTCACCCCGGATGCCTATTTTCCCCTCCGCGTCAAGGAAGGGGGACGTTATTATGTGAAGAACAGGGTCTGCCTGACCGATCAGAAGCTGGACATTCCCTCCCTCGCGGCAAAAGGGATCCAGTTTGTCACGCCTTCCGTCCTGGTTGGGGAAGCCTCTGTTCCGGATGCGCTTTCGCTCTTTGATGAAACCGTAAAGCTCCAGATCATCCCTGCCGGATATGCTTACGCGGGCCGGGATGTCCGTCTGGATCAGGCGCTGCTTGCCAAACACGGCTCCCGTCTGTATGTGGAAGGTTCCCTGACCCTCGATCCAAGCAGCGCTCCCCTTCTTTCCCGCATCGAGGGACTGAAAGTAAAGGGAACCGTCTGCCTGCCCGCAATCCTTCTGGATGCCTTCCAAGGGTTGGGCGCGGAATACGAAAATCTGACCCTGCTCAAAGGAAAAGTTCTGCAGTCAAAGCCCATGGCCACGATCAACGCTTCCCTCCTGAATGCCTGCCCGGACGGCCTTTCTGTCCGCAGCTGTGCCCTTGTCCGTATTGCCAAAGACGTCTCTCCCGAACAGATTTTAGAGAAGACACAGTTTGAAAGCTGCGCATCCATATTCTGTTCCGAAGAGCAAAAAAGCGCGGTGGAACTCGTATCGAACAGCGTAGCCTTCATCGGCGCCCAGGAAGAGAAGGAAGCCGGAGGAGGAATCGGGGATATGCTGGGGAACCTTCTTAGCTCCAGGGTCGTGAATGCGGATCTGCATGTCCTGTAGCCTTCCGCCAAGGCCGTTGCCGCTTGACCGATTCCGCAGCCGGTGCTAAGATAGGGACAGAGATTTAAGAACCATATATGAAGGACAGGAAAGATCATGCGAAACAGGGGAGAACGGCCACAGTGTCACTCTTTCATCATGCATATGAAAACGGCAGCTTAGCTGCCGTTTTTTATTGTCTTGATTTCGTGCGGTAGAGCAAAAAAGACCACCCTCTCCTGTCTGCATACGCAAAAGAAGGAGGCAACGAATGAAAAAGAAATGGATTCCTATTCTGCTTAAGCTCGGAATGATCGTCTTAGGCAATCTTCTTTACGCGCTGGCGGTGACGGTATTCATCGTCCCCAACCAGCTGCTGACCGGAGGAACGACCGGACTGGCACTGTTTTTTTACCATACCTTACATATCCCGGTCAGCGCGTTTGTATCGGTATTCAATCTATCCATGTTCCTGCTTGGCGCATGGATTCTGGGCAAACAGTTCGCCGCCACAACTGTGCTCAGCACCATCCTGTATCCCCTGCTGCTGCGCCTCACGGAACTCTCCGGCATTCCCGGCCTTATCATGGAAGAGCGGATCGTCGCCGTCCTGTATGCCGGCCTTCTGATCGGAGCGGGCATCGGCATTGTTATGCGCGCCGGGGCATCCACAGGCGGAATGGATATTCCCGCCCTGATCCTGAATAAGAAAAAGCATTTGAATGTATCCGCCGTCATCTATCTGTGCGACTGTCTGATTCTCGTGCTTCAAGCAACGGAAACCGGCCTTTCCAATATTCTCTATGGAATCCTGCTGATCGCAGTCTACACTTTGACACTGGACAAGGTACTCCTGTTGGGAGGGGCGAAAGTACAGCTGAAGATCATCAGCAGGCGTCACGAAGAGATCAATCGGCTACTGGCTGATAAAATCGACTGCGGCACCTCACTCCTTCATATGGAAACCGGTTATCTACACAAAGAGGAAAACATGGTGCTGGCCGTTCTCTCCAACCGTGACCTGGCTAAGGCCAATCAGCTGATCCTGGATATCGATCCGGAAGCCTTTCTCATCATCAGCCGGATCAATGAAGTCCGTGGCCGGGGATTCACGCTGAATAAACTGTATCGGACAGATGATGGGGCGGCCTTCCGCTGAACCGCTTCGTCATCAAGCACTGCCCCATTCAAAACAGAACCCACATACAGCTATATCCATGTAACTGGATTTCCTGTGCGTTCCAAGGGCATCCTTATGGGGTTCCCATCCTTGGTATCTGCATAGCCGACCGACACAGCGCCATATCCCCGTTCGTTTTCCTCCAGGCCAAGTTCCCGCAGATATTTCAGGATCGTTTGGTTCTCATTAAGCCATTTCAGCTGGTTGATCCAACAGCTCCCCAGGTCCAGTTCATTTGCCATCAGCATCATATTCTCCAATGCGCAGGCGCAGTCAGCGATCTGATTCCCATAATCCTTTTGATTCGCTGTCAAAATCAGAACGGGAGCATTATAGTGAAACACATAGTTTCCCTCTTTTGAAGCCCGTATCGAATGTGCCATGGATTTGTACATGCCCGGCGTTATTTCCATCTGAGCAAACTCCTGTCTCACCAGCAAGGCCAATTCCTCCAGCACTTCCTTTTTCTGAATCACCAGGAAATGTGTGGTCTGATTATTCCCTCCGCTCGGCGCATATCTCCCTGCGTCAAGGATACATGAAAGCTTTTCTCTTTCCACCGGTCGAGCCTGATATTTTCTCGTGCTCCTGCGGCTCTTTATCACTTCTGCCGTTTCCATTTTACCTCCCTACCGAAGCGTTTTACGCTAAAGCGCGTGTACCGAACGTTACCTTGCGTATTTTTCAATTCCTCTCCCCTTCTTCCATTTCTTTAAAAGCAGAAACACCGCAAAACCATCGGTATCTGATGATTTTGCGGCATTTCCTATTGGGGGTTCACCCCTCTATCCAACCGGCTTGATTGCCGGGGAAGCTCATTATGCCTGAGGGCCGGCAGCAACCAGTTCCTTGCCGATCTCATTTCCTTCATATTTCTTGAAGTTCTTCACGAAACGGCTTGCCAGATCTTTTGCCTTCTCTTCCCATTCGGAAGCATTCGCATAAGTATCGCGAGGATCCAGAATCGCAGGATCTACGCCAGGCAGTTCTGTAGGAACTTCAAAGTTGAAGTAAGGAATCTTCTTGGTGGGTGCGTTCAAGATGGAGCCATCCAGAATCGCATCGATGATTCCACGGGTGTCACGGATGGAAATACGCTTTCCGGTTCCGTTCCAGCCGGTGTTAACCAGATAAGCCTTCGCTCCGCTCTCCTTCATTCTCTTCACCAGTTCTTCCGCATACTTAGTCGGATGCAGCTCCAGGAAAGCCTGTCCGAAGCAAGCGGAGAAGGTAGGAGTGGGCTCGGTGATTCCGCGCTCTGTTCCAGCCAGCTTTGCAGTGAAGCCAGACAGGAAATAGTACTCAGTCTGCTCAGGAGTCAGGATGGATACAGGAGGAAGTACGCCGAATGCATCAGCGGACAGGAAGATCACGTTCTTCGCTGCCGGAGCTGCGGAAACAGGACGTACAATCTTTTCGATATGGTCGATCGGGTAAGATACACGGGTATTCTCCGTAACGCTCTTGTCCGTGAAATCGATCTTGCCGTCTGCATCTACCGTAACGTTCTCCAGAAGAGCGTTGCGCTTAATTGCATTGTAGATATCTGGCTCAGAATCCTTATCCAGGTTGATAACCTTAGCGTAGCATCCGCCTTCAAAGTTGAATACGCCATTGTCATCCCAGCCGTGCTCATCATCACCGATCAGCAGACGCTTAGGATCTGTAGACAGAGTGGTCTTACCTGTACCGGACAGACCGAAGAAGATTGCGGTGTTCTCACCGTTCATATCTGTATTTGCGGAGCAGTGCATGGAAGCGATGCCCTTTAATGGCAGATAGTAGTTCATCATGGAGAACATACCCTTCTTCATCTCGCCGCCGTACCATGTATTGATGATAACCTGCTCACGGCTTGTGATGTTGAATACAACTGCAGTCTCAGAGTTCAGACCTAATTCCTTGTAGTTCTCTACTTTAGCCTTGGATGCGTTGTAAACAACGAAATCTGGCTCGAAGTTTTCCAGCTCTTCAGCAGTTGGCTTGATGAACATGTTGGTAACGAAATGTGCCTGCCAAGCTACTTCAACGATAAAACGGATTGCCATACGAGTGTCCTTGTTTGCGCCGCAGAATGCATCTACAACGTAAAGTTTCTTGTTGGACAGCTCTTTCTGAGCGATCTCTTTAACAGCCTTCCAAGCCTCCTGGGATGCTGGATGGTTGTCGTTCTTGTATTCATCAGAGGTCCACCATACAGTGTCCTTGGAGTTCTCGTCTACAACGATGAATTTGTCTTTAGGAGAACGTCCTGTATAGATGCCAGTCATAACGTTAACTGCTCCCAGTTCGCTGACCTGTCCTTTTTCATAACCTTCCAGTTCTGGTTTGGTTTCTTCCTCAAATAACATTTCATAGGAAGGATTGTACACAATCTCTGTGGTTCCGGTAATGCCATACTTTGTTAAATCGATTTTTGCTGCCATCTTACTAACCTCTTTCCTTTCGTAATTGATCATAAGGGATAGATGCGATTGTATTTTTTCGCATGCACTACAGATTATCCCACTAATTTGTTAAAATGTCAACAAAGGATAGTAGTAATATTTTAACGTATTTTTATCAGTTTTTACTGCATTTATTCGGCGAATTGTAAAAATTGTAAAAAAAGGATCTCCGTGTTAAAATAGTTGGGAATAGAGATACTGGGAACGAATACGAAAAAAGTAATTTTGAAACTGAAACATCAGGAGGATCTTACATGACAACTCTGCCGGAAAAAGGCGAAGAGATTTTTGGATATAAAGTGATGGACCAGACCACTGTTTCCATGTTGGGAGCCCGTATAACGGAACTCTCCCATGCCTGCAGCGGTGCCAGAGTCCTGTATATAGAAAATGATGACCGGGAACTGGGTTTTAACCTGATCTACCGCACGCCCCAGTTAGACCAGTCGGACAGCAACCACATTTTAGAGCATCTGATGCTGTGCTCCTGCTCCCGCTATCCCAGCCGGGATATTTTCTTTGATATGGACAGCAAAAGCTATTCTACCTTTATGAACGGCCTTACGGATAATACCTACACCTGCTATCCGGTGTGTTCCCAGAGTGAGGACCAGTTATTAAAGATAATGGATGTATTTTTATGCTGTATGGAGGAACCGGATGCCTTAAAAGAAGATTATTTCTTCCGTCGGGAAGCACTGCGCTATGAGCTGGAAAGTGAAGATGAGGAACTGTCTTTAGAAGGAACCGTCTTTAATGAAGACTGGGGGCATTTAACGGACATTCAGGAAAATGCAGACAGCTTTATGGCGGAAACTCTTTATGAAGGCCAGACTGCTTCCCATTTACTTGGCCGTGCACATTTTCATTACAAGGATATTTCTTTTGGGCGGATCAGGGAGCGGTTTGAAAAATTTTACCGTTATTCCAACTGCCTGATCGTTTTATACGGAAAAATGGATATTGCCCGGGTTCTGACTTTTCTGGACAAAGAACATTTATCCCGTTTTCCAGTTGCAGCGGGCATAGTGGATCATGATCTTCTTTCTTATTTCCATGAACCGGTAAAACAGGGATTTTTCAAACGTCAGGCGGAAAGTCCGGCTTATGAGGGAAATCCGGGAAATAATAACGGGATCATTGATTATGGCATCGACCTTTCCGGCTGCAGTGAGCAGGACCTGATTTTCTGGGACATGGTAACAGATATTTTGGATCAGGACACCTCTGCCATTCATCGTGCCGCCCGTGAAAAGGGTCTTAACAATGTGATCGAAGTTTATCTGGATACAGCACCGGCTCTCCCTTCTTTAAAATTCCGCCTGCACAATGCAAAACCGGGACAGGATGAGGAGTTTTTAGCTGCTGTAAAGACAGGTCTTAAAGAAGTTTCCGAAAATGGCGTTTCTTCAGATCTGTTTCATGCAGTTTTAAAAGAAAACCGTCTTTCTGACTGTCTTACCAGAGAGGCGCCTCATCTTGGGTTCCATATTTCTGAGGAGATCGGTAAATACTGGAGCACAACGGATAAGACCGGATATTTTACTCTTTATGAAAACTGTTTTGATACCTTCTTTCAGGATGAGAAACAGGATATTTTGCGCAGACTTGCTGGAGATGCTTTAACTCCTTCTTTAAGTGCCGTTGTCACCACTGTTCCCAAACCGGGTCTGGCGGAAGCCATGGAAGAAGAAAAGGAACAGTATTTGAAAGAAAAAAAGGCTTCTTTAAGCAAAAAAGAGATTTTAAAATTAATGGAGGACACAAAGGATTTCCAGATCTGGAACCAGAATGACCAGTGCAATCTGGACTTTCTCATACAGCCGGAAGATCTGCCCGGCCCGGAAGCAGAGCCGGTGATCTCTGAAACCGTTTTACATGATATACACTGCCTTTCCAGTGCGGTTTCTTTAAAGGGGATCGGCTGCTATCAGCTTTTCTTTGATATCAGCGGTTTGAAGCCTTCTGACTGGAATTACCTGACCCTCTATCAGATGCTTTTAACAGAACTGGATACCAGTCATTTTACAGTAGAACAGCAGAAAAACAAGGAACAGGAACTGCTTTATGACTGTACTTTTGATGAACTGTATCCGGAAAGGGAAGCTGGCAAGAACAGTCATCCTATGATGAGCGTGTTCTGGTATGGACTTACAGAGGATTTTGAAGAAGGTCTGGAACTGCTTTTGGATCTTATGGGCGGCTGCGATTATGAGGACTGTGAGACCATTTTACGGGTCATTGACAAGTATCTGCCGGATTATGACATGTCCAGGTCTGACAATGGTCCATCTCTGGCTTACAGCCTTACAGAGCGGTATATCAGGCGGGACAGTTGCTTCCGGTATCTGCTGAACCAGCCAGGTATGTATGACTTTTTGAAGGAGATACGGGATGTGCTGGAGCGGGCGCAGGAGGTTGAAAAGTCAGTCAATTCTACTGATTATACTGATATGCAACTCAGCAGCTCACATACCCCAGGCACCACTGAGACTGCGACTCTGGACGTCAAAGCCCTGGAAGCCGCAAAACAGATTTCTAAAAACCTGCGCCGGGTGGCTGACTGCATTTTAAATAAACACAGGCTTGTATTCCTTGCCTGTGCAGATGAAAACAGCCTGGCATCTATTCTGGAACATAGTACAAAACGGCTTTCAGCTCTTCATGAGGTCACAGAAGATGCACCTCTTCCGGACAGCATTTTCACCTGCCCACGCAGAAGTGCCGCTGCTATTGACAGTCCTTTGGAAGAAGTGCGTATGACCGGTGATTTTGGCAATGTTTCTGAATTTATGGGCCGTCATCTTCCATTTTTGCTGGCTGCGGCTGACAAATATATTAAACCTGCTATCCGCTATCAGGGCTGTGCCTATGACAGCGGTGTGGATTTTCTCCTGCCAAACCGGTATTTTACCTTGTGGAGCACTTCCGACTCACGGATCCGCTCTACTCTTGAAACATTCGCCTCTGCAGGAGAACAGCTTGAAAACCTGGCGATCAGTGAGGAAGACCTGCGGGGCTATATTTTAAGCGCCTATGCCCAGGCACTGCCACCGTCCGGCATGTTAAACGGCCGGATGCGTTTCCTGCGCCGCAGATTATTTGGTATTTCAACGGATCATATCAATAAAATGATAATGGATATCAGGAACAGTTCTTTGAAAGACCAAAGAACGGCTGCCAAGCTGATCCACAAGATCTTGCAGAACAGTCCGGCTGCCGTTGTAGGAAATGAAAAGTTGATCGAGGAAAATAAAGATTTATTTGATGAAGTGATGAAGTTGCATTCATAAAAATTTATAGAAGCTGCCACTGGCAGCCTTTGCCAGATCCATAGCAACATAACAGGGGACGCATTACTCACGCGTCCCCTGATCTAATTTAACATCTGTCTGGATTTTCTCTCATAAAGATAAATTCTGCTACAGAACGGTCAAATGTCTTAATATGTCCAAACAGCCAGTCAACTACGTTCTTCTGTACCAGTTCACTGAACTTGTCTGTAGGTCCTTCATAATCCTGAAGATATTCATACAGCTCCTGAATGGACTTCTTAAACTCTTCATGCTTCTCATGATGCTGTCCGCGTTCCGGATAACCGGCTTTTTCCTGAAGCTCTTCCTCTTCTTTGAAATGGAAGTCAGTGTACTCATCCAGATAATCTAACATTTTAATGGCTTTCACCTTGCTGTCACCATTCTGACAGGCTACTACGAAATTTCGGATACGGTCGATCAGTTCTTTGTGCTGTGTATCAATGGTATTATTTCCGGTTACTAAATTGTCATCAAAAGTAATGTTTAAATCGTAAGTCATAGTCTGGCCTCCATTTCTTTTATTTGCTGTGTTTAGCTTATCTTTCTCTTGTGTGTTTCAATGTCTCAGTGCTTTTCCCTGCTTAACCTTCAACAACTATGAAAACATCTTTTCCTAATCCACAAATCGGACATACCCAGTCATCCGGGATATCTTCAAAAGCAGTTCCAGGAGCGATACCTCCGTCCGGATCTCCTACTGCCGGGTCGTAAATATATCCACATGGTTCGCATTCAAATTTCTTCATAGTCAATTCTCCTTTTCGATTTTTATTTATTTCTGTTATCAGATATTCCACCGGATCTTCCGGTGTTTTGTTTTTATTTTGTTGCTTTGTTTTGTATGTCTGTATTATACATGATAATTCTTCTCTTGTCAATATTAGTAATCATTATTATTTTTATTTTATTTAATTTTTTCTTCAGTCTTTGCGCAAAACCAAATTTGCTAGTATAATGAAGCGTAGTGAAAAATAAGCGGCTGCGAAGCGCCTCAACAGACCGCAAATATAGAGCGTAAAGGAGAATGATCCATGAACCACAAAACCGTTGTTTTCAACGAAGCAAAAATGAACTTTGACGGAAATCTTGATTTTTCCGTTCTTTCTTCAGAAGTAGTCACCTACAGTGACACCACACCTGATCAGTTTTTAGAGCGCGTGGCAGATGCAGAAATCCTTGTTACTAAAGAAATGCCTGTAAGCCGTGAACAGATCCTGGCGCTGCCGGACAGCGTGAAGCTGATCTGCGAAGCGGGAACCGGTTATAACAACCTGGATCTGGATGCAGCGCGGGAAAAGGGAATTACTGTATGCAATATCCCGGCTTACAGTTCGGAGCGTGTAGCACACACTGCCATTATGATGATCTTAAATTTAAGTTCCACCATGCAGACCCAGATGGCTATGCTGGCAAAGGGAAACCATGACAATTTTACCAAAAATCTCCAGGTTCCTCATGTGGAAGTAAACGGAAAAACTCTGGGTATCATCGGCGCCGGAAATATTGGACGCACTGTGATGAAGATTGCAAAAGCATTGGATATGAACATTCTTGTGTATACAAGAACTCCTAGAGAAGAGGAGGAAAATGTACATTATACTGATCTGGAAACGGTACTGAAAAACAGCGACTATGTTTCCCTTCACTGCCCGCTGACACCAGCTACCAGACATCTGATCAATGCTGATACTCTGGTGCTGATGAAGCCAACTGCTTTCCTGATCAATACATCCAGAGGCGCTCTGATTGATGAACCGGCACTGATCAAAGCTTTACAGGAGCACAAGATCGCAGGTGCCGGACTGGATGTACAGGAAACAGAACCGCCTGTAGAAGACAATCCGTTATACACACTGGATAATGTGATCCTTACACCTCACATGGGCTGGAAGGGCCTGGAGACCCGACAGAGACTTTTAAGCATCTTAAAGGGAAATATTGATGGATTTATCAACGGAAAGCCTGTAAATGTGGTTTCATAAAACCGGTCATTTTATATTTACATTAACGAAGGGATAATAAAAATACTATGAACACACATTTATCTTTTGCCTGTGACTATATGGAAGGGACTCATCCGGCCATTCTTCAGAAACTTGTAGAGACAAATCTTGAAAAAACAGGTGGATATGGACTGGATCCATATTGTGACGCTGCCAAAGAAAAGATCAAAGCGGCCTGTGGCTGTCCGGAAGGAGAAGTTTTCTTTCTGGTAGGCGGCACCCAGACCAATGCTACTGTAATCGATGCACTGCTTAAAAGCTATCAGGGTGTGATCGCAGCAGAGATCGGACATGTAAGCGTCCACGAAGCCGGTGCTATTGAGGCAGACGGACACAAGGTACTCACTCTGCCACATGACAATGGAAAGATCAGCGCGGACCAGGTTCGCGGACTTTTAGACGGCTTCTATAATGATGCCAACCACGATCACATGGTCATGCCAGGAATGGTATATATTTCCCATCCAACGGAATACGGCACCCTTTACACCTTAGAAGAGCTGACTGAGCTCAGCAATGTATGCCACGAAAACCACATTCCTCTTTATATGGATGGGGCCCGTCTGGCTTATGCACTGGCATGCAGCGAAAACCAGCTGACACTGGCCGATATTGCCCGTTTATGCGATATTTTCTATATCGGCGGAACAAAATGCGGCGCACTGTTTGGCGAAGCTGTGGTCATTCCGAAACCAGGTCTGATCCCGCATTTCTTTACCATCATCAAACAGCACGGGGCATTACTTGCCAAAGGTCGTCTTCTGGGGATCCAGTTTGATACCTTATTTACAGACTCTCTCTATGAAAAAGTAGGCGCACCGGCGATCCAGGCTGCTGACCAGATACGAAAGACTTTAAAAGAGCAGAATTTTAGCCTCTGCTTCGGTTCACCTACCAACCAGGTATTCTGTATTGTAGATGACGCTCTTATGACCCGTCTGGAAAAACAGGTTGAATTTGGTTTCTGGGAGAAATATGATGATACCCATACGGTGATCCGTTTTGCCACCAGCTGGGCGACTACAAAAGAAGATGTGGATGCATTATGTAATCTGTTATGCAATTTATAAAAAAGGGGAGATTAGGTTGAGCCGGCAAGGCTGCCCATTTCGTCAACCCCGCCGGCTGTGTAATGTTCGATCGGAGTCTTCCATGCACCTGCCTTTGTGGCTGATTTTCCGCCAACTGCGTCCAGATTTTATCAACGTACGCACCGCGTACGCCTCAAAAATCTGAACACAGATGACAAAAAATCCTCTCACAAAATCAGGCACATAAAGATTCCAATCGAACATATTTTTCTCTATAGACAGATACCTCTCACTCTGCTGAACGGGTATCTGTCTTTCTCTATGTAAAAAGCTCTGACTGCTTGTTTATGTAAAAGAGTATACAGAAAAGTTGTGTCCTAAGTTTGAAGCAGTCATAAAGTATTTCTAAAAAGGTTTAAGAAAATATGAGGAAAATTATGATTTTACATTATCCCTGAACTGCTTTCGGTACTGAGAAGGGCTCATACCAGTCACAGATTTAAATACCCTGTTAAAATGAGTCAGGTTTGAAAAGCCTGTTTCTTTACTTATGTCTGTAATATTCTTACTTGTTTCCATAAATTTACGCTGTGCATTCATAATACGTGTTACATTAATATAGCGGATGATCGTACTATTGGTATTCTTTTTAAATTCGCGGCACAGATAATATGGGCTGACATAAAACATCTGTGCCAGCATTTCAAGACTGATCTCTTCCTGATAATGGCTGTGGATATAACGGATCACCTCACCGATCCTGCTTTTTCTTTCAGGCGCTTTTTCCGGTCTTTCTTCCCTTGCGATCAACAATAACAGCATATTTAATACCCCGCGGGCATATTCTTCGTGATATGCCCCTGGATTCTTCTGTTCTTTTAGGATAAGCTCCATTGCCCGGTGGATCTCCTGGCGTTCCCTTATACCCACTTTATAAATGCCGCCTTCCTCTCTTAATTCAGAAAGGATGGAGGGCCACAATATTTCCTCCTGTGAAAAATACAGCAGTACTCTTTTAAACGGCATATTCTCCGCTCCATAGGAATGATGCATTACATAAGGAGGAAAAATTATAAATTCTCCAGCTTCCATTTTATAAAGCTTGTCTTCTACCATATGAAAACGTTCTCCGGCTTCCAGATAATAAATCTCATAATATTCATGATAATGAGACTGGGACATATTGTCATTTACTCCCTGAATCCGCTCACAGGCTATTCCACTCCCCTGGGCCATCAGGATTCCTGCCTGATCTATCATATTCCATCCTCCTGTCTGTGCAATATTGTTTTCCTATATCTATTTATATGGTTATTTTTTAATGAAGTTGTGTTTATTGTATACAATTTTTATGTACTTATAACAATTTTTCTTTTTGTTAAATGTCCTTTTTCTCGTACATTATAGCAAGATATGTAAAATTTCCACCTGTAATATGCAATTTTTGTCTAGTTCTTATCTTGTTATTTTATTATCATTTCAATGCAAAACAACAAATAAATATCTTAGAAAATCATCATATCACAAAACAACCATAAAGTTAATTATGTTTAAGGAGGCCAAGATTCATGAAAGTATGCATGAATGCGACAACTGTAAAACAGAAGGAAAATTACTTTTCTGTAGCTACCAACTGCACAGAGATCCGGATTTTCTTCCTCACCGATTATATCATCCGTATCAGAGCCGGATTTGACGGTGATTTTGCAGAAGAATCCTACAGTCTTGTTACAACTGCCTGGGAAGACAGAATGGATCCGTTTTTAAAGGACTACCGTAAAAAAATCCAGACCGCTGACGCTGTTCTGGAAGATGGAACAGATCAGGCCGTGATCCAGGGAAAAGAACTGAAAGTAGTTATAGAAAAAGATCCTTTCCGCATCTGTGTTTACGATAAAGAAGGAACCATGATCCATGCTGATATTGTAGACCTTGCTTACCGTGAAGACAGCAACCACCGCAGGATCCATACCAGCCAGATTGAAGCAGATGATTGTTTCTTTGGTTTTGGAGAAAAAGGCGGTGAATTTAACAAAGCCCAGAAATACATGGTTTTAAGCCCGGGTGATTCCATGGGATATGACCCCAAAGAAACCGATTCTCTTTATAAGCACATACCATTTTATATTAAGTTAAATCAGACTACCAAAAAAGCAACCGGATATTTCTATCACAATACCTGGGAATGTGACTTTAACATGGGACGTGAAAAGCGCAATTACTGGCACCGTTACAGCAGCTACTCCACCAACGGCGGAGATATTGACCTTTTCCTGATCTCAGGACCTTCAGTCCGCCAGGTTGTAGAACGCTATACCGATCTTACCGGAAAGTCAGCCATGCTTCCTAAATACGCTTTAGGATATCTTGGCTCCTCCATGTATTATCCAGAACTGGATGCTGACTGCGATGATGCTATTGCAGAGTTCATCGACACTACCAAAGAAGAGGGAATTCCTGTGGATGGTTTCCAGCTTTCTTCCGGTTACTGTGCCATTGAAACAGAACAGGGCATCAAACGCTGCGTATTTACATGGAATAAAAAACGCTTCAAAGATCCAAAAGACTTTTTTGCCCAGATGAAAAAACGTGGCATCTGTGTATCACCAAATGTAAAGCCGGGAATTCTTCTGATCCATCCAAAACTGGATGAAATGAAAGCAAAAGGCATGTTTGTAAAAGCCAGTGAAACAGAAGAACCTGGTATCGGCACCTGGTGGGGCGGAAAAGGCATGTTTGTAGACTTTACCAGCCAGGAAACCCGCAATAACTGGAAGGAAATGTTAAAAGAGAATGTCCTGGATTATGGTACAAGTTCCATATGGAATGACAACTGCGAATATGACAGCATGGTTGATAAAGACTGCCGTTGCTCTTTTGAAGGAAAAGGTGGAACCATTGGCCAGTTAAAGTCTGTTATGTCCAATATTATGTGCCACATCACCAATGAAGCGATACATGAAACCTTTGACAATACCCGCCCTTACGTTGTATGCCGTTCCGGTCATGCAGGCATCCAGCGCTATGCTCAGACCTGGGCCGGTGATAACTTAACCTGTTGGGAATCTTTAAAATACAATATTGCCACGATCCTTGGTATGGGATTATCTGGTGTTGCAAACCAGGGCTGCGATATTGGCGGCTTCTACGGACCTGCTCCTGAAGCAGAGCTGTTAGTCAGATGGATCCAGAATGGTATTTTCCAGCCTCGTTTCTCTATCCATTCCACGAATATTGACAACACGGTTACAGAACCTTGGATGTACAGCAACTGCACAGAATATATCAGAACCGCTATCAAACTCCGTTACCGCCTGTTCCCATATCTGTATTCCCTTATGGAACGTGCTCATGAAACCGGACTTCCTATTATGGAGCCTATGTGCAGTGCTTTCCAAAATGACCCGAAGTGCTATGAAGAAGGCATTGACTTCATGTTTGGTGACTCACTGCTGGTAGCAAATGTAGTAGAAAAAGGCGCCACAACACGTAAGATCTACCTGCCGGAAGGAAATAAATTTTATGATTTCTATACAAGGACTCCTTACGATGGTGGACAGACGATTGAAATACCGGTAGACCTTGGAAGTATCCCTCTGTTTGTAAAAGGCGGCAGTATCATTCCAATGGCAACGAACCAGATGAAAAATCTTATGACCGAACAGCCAAACGGAATTTCTATTCTTTGCGCGCCTGACTGTGATGGTTCCTTTGTCCTGTATGAAGATGACGGTGTTTCTATGGATTATGAAAAGGGCTGCTATTTAAAAACTTTCATTTCCATGGCTGCTGGGGAGCGCACCGTTCTCACCTTTAAACAGGAAGGTTCCTATACTACCTCTGTAGAAACCATGTCTCTGGACATGATCCACAGAGAAAAAGCTCCATATTGGGTAACGGTAGATGGAAAGGAAATTCCACATTTTCTTCATAGAAGAAAGTTTGAGGAGACTGACTGCGGTTGGTATTACAGCCAGACTTTAAAGTCTGTACTGGTAAAATATCCTAATCCGAAAAAGGATTACCAGGTTGTCGTTTCCTTTGAGCAGTTCGATCTGATCGGTATGTAAGAAAGAAAGGGGATAAAATAAAATGAAAAAACTGGCAGCAATTATAGCCGCTGTAGGACTGTCTCTGTGCAGTCTTACAGGCTGTGCTCAAAGCGGAGTTAAAAACAGTGCACAAGCCACTGCTGAAAATCCAATGATACTTACACTTGCCCACGGTCTTAGTGAAACTCATACAGTCCATATTGCAATGACTGAGTTTGCAGATAAGGTAAAGGAACGTACAAATGGAAGAATCCAGATCCAGATCTTCCCAAACGGACAGCTGGGATCTGAAAATGAAAATATGGAGCAGCTGATGGCAGGCGTTATCTCCATGACAAAGGTATCCGCACCTGGTCTTGCTACTTATAATGAATCCTACCATACCTTCGGCCTTCCATATATATTTGACAGCACCGAAGATTTTTACCACGTAATGGATTCTGACCAGATGCATGATTTCTTCCTTTCATCGGAAGATGACGGCTTTGTAACGCTGACTTATTATACTTCCGGTGCCCGCTCTTTTTACACAAAAAATAAAGCGATCCGTAAACCAGAAGATTTAAAAGGCTTAAAGATCCGTGTCCAGGATATGAAGTCCCAGACAGATATGATGAAAGCTTTAGGCGGTATTCCAGTAGCTATGTCCTATGGTGATGTTTATACTTCTTTACAGACCGGTATTATTGACGGAACGGAAAATAATGAAACCGCTCTTACCACAGGTAAGCACGGTGAGATCTGCAAAGTATATTCAACAGATCAGCATGCCATGATCCCGGATGTTATGGTCATGAGTGCCAAAGTATGGAAAGAGATCAGTCCTGAAGACCAGCAGATCATCCTTGAAGCAGCCAGAGAATCTACTGAAAGTCACAAAATTGCCTGGGATACTGCAATTGACCAGGCGATTGAAGAAGCCAAGAACACAATGGGAGTTGAATTTGTCAATGATGTAGACAAAGAAGCCTTCCGTGAAGCTACAAGCGGCATGATCAATGATTACTGTACACAGTACCCAGGAGTTAAAAAGCTTCTTGATATTATTGATTCAGTAGAATAAGGGAGGTTCGTCATGAGAGAATTTTTAGCACTGATCAAAAAATGGATGACCCGCCTGTTAGCCGGCATCGCTACTGTCCTTCTATCCATTATGACACTGCTGGTTTTATATCAGGTATTTACACGTTATATTTTAAACAGCCCTGCTGCTTTTACAGAAGAACTGGTCCGTTATTTTCTGATCTGGACCGGCTTCATCGGAGCTGCCTATGCCTTCATCACCAGGGAGCACATGTGCCTTGTACTGGTACGTGACAGCTTAAGTCCTTCTGGAAAACGTATTTTAATGACGGTTATTGATATTCTGATCCTGCTTTTTGCTATTTTTGTTATCACCATTGGTGGATTTAAACTGGCTTTAAGTGCGCAGAAGGTATTCTCTGCCCTTTTAGGTATTCCAAGAAGCCTTGTATACGCTATGGCTCCTATATCAGGATTATTTATCATTCTGGCTCAGATCATTAATATTTATGAAGATGTAACCGGAATTGCAGTTGAAGGAGGGAATGAATCATGAGTATCGGACTTACAACCGTTGTCTTGTTTGCAGTTTTCGGAATTTTGCTGTTTTTAAGCTGTCCGATTTCCGTAAGTATTGTTATTGCATCTATTGTCACTGCCGTATCCTCTCTTTCATGGGATCAGATCACCTTTATCACCATGCAGAAGATGAACAGCGGTGTAGAAAGCTTCTCCCTTCTTGCCATTCCTCTGTTTATCCTGGCTGGAAACATCATGAATAATGGTGGTATTGCAAGACGTCTGGTAAACTTTTCAAAACTGTTTGTAGGCTGGATCCCAGGTTCACTGGCTCAAGCTAATATTGTGGGAAATATGCTTTTCGGAGCACTTTCAGGCTCCTCCGTTGCCGCTGCATCTGCTATGGGTGGCTGTATCTATCCCATTCAGAAAGATGAAGGATATGATCCTGCGTTTGCAACTGCCGTTAATATCGCATCTGCTCCTACCGGCCTCCTGATCCCACCTACCAGTGCGTTTATCGTATATTCCACTGTAGCAGGCGGTGTATCCATTTCAACCTTATTTATGGCTGGCTACATTCCTGGTATCCTTATGGGCGTTGGTTCCATGGTAGTTGCCTTTATTTACGCAAAAAAGCATAAATACCCTACTTCCGGAAAAACACCTATGAAAGAGGCGATCAAGGTAACCTTAGATGCTATTCCAAGCCTGCTTCTTATCATCATTGTTATCGGCGGTATTGTTGGCGGTATTTTTACCGCTACAGAAGGTGCTGGCATTTGTGTTCTTTACTGCCTGATTCTCTCTATCTGTTACCGTAGTATCACTGTAAAATCTTTTATGAAGATCCTGGTAAGCAGTGCTTGTACCAGTGGTATTATCCTGTTCCTGATCTCCGCATCCTCTGCTATGTCTTTCGTAATGGCATACTCTGGAATTCCGGCAGCTATTTCCACCGGTATTATGTCCATCTCAACGAATAAATATGTGATCCTTCTTCTGATGAATATTATTTTGATGGTAGTTGGTATGTTTATGGACATTACACCTGCAATCCTTATTTTCACACCAATCTTCCTGCCTATCGCCCAGAGCCTTGGCATGACGGATATCCAGTTTGGTGTTATGCTGATCTTTAATATGTGTCTTGGAAACATCACACCTCCTGTTGGTTCTGTTCTTTTCGTAGGCTGCGGAATCAGCAAGATCAGTATTGAAGAAGTAACAAAAACCCTGCTTCCGTACTTTGCGGTACTGTTCCTTCTGCTTTTAGCAGTTACCTATATTCCTGCATTATCATTAGGCGTACCGAAGTTAATGGGGCTGATCTGATCCTTTCAAAATCATTTCCGGGGCTGTTTAAAACACAGCCCCTTTTTTATATTTCTAAGATTTTATATCAAGGTGTTTCCATCGTTAATACTGTTACCGTTCCGTCATGCCGTCTTCTTGTTTCTTTAAAAAATCTCTGGTAATCTAACATAAAGTAGGCTATAATAAAGCGAAAAACATTTAGGAAACAATAAATAACCATAGACATAGAAACCTTAGGGAAAGAGGGTGAAGGAAATGCACAAATTTATGCGCACCATTGGATTTGGCGGCTGCGACAGTGATCTGGAAATGGATAAGATCATGCGTAAGCTTGCAAAGACAGCATCAAAAACAGCTGTATTAGAAAGAAATGACCATCCCACACTTTATGAGCTGCGGGCGGAACTGGCACCAGGAATGGGAATTGCCATGATCGGGCAGATGACAGAAAAAGGGACTTTTAAGCGGGAATATGCGTTCCCTTATGTAACTGGCAGTGATATTTCATCTACTGCTGAATGCTCCATCCAGCGCCATGCGGAGCGGGAAACATATGCCGGTCTTTTAGATGAATACCGCGTAGGCATTTCCCTTATCTTTTATATGACCAATTCCATTGAATACAGGAGCCGCCGCAGTAAGCGTCTTCCAGTGCTGGCAAAAAATATCTGCCTCTCCGGACTTGCTTCCCAGGGAAAGATCCTGCTGCCGGTGAAAAAGACTCCCAAACAGGCGGAAGACCTGAAACAGGCTGCCAGAAAGCGTGGAAGCCTCTTAGAAGCCGCACGCCGGGGCGATGAACAAGCCATTGAAACACTGACCGTAGAGGATATCGACCTGTATTCCATGGTCACCAAGCGCATTATAAAAGAGGATATGTACTCCATTATCGAGACCTGCTTCATGCCAAGCGGTATCGAATGTGACCAGTATTCCATTATCGGAAATATCTTAAGCGTCAATCTGGTGGCAAATGATCTGACAAACGAAGAGATCTACCGCCTGCGTATAGAATGCAATGATATGATCTTTACAATTGCCATTAACAAAGCCGATCTCTTAGGCGAACCGGCACCAGGCAGACGTTTTAAAGGGCAGATCTGGATGCAGGGAATTGCTGATTTCGGTGTCAATGATATGTTGTATTAAATTTAAAATACCCCCGCAACCGCGGGGGTATTTTGCACTTTCTATTTCTCCCAGAAAGCTGCAAGCAGCTCTCCAATCGCTTTCTTTTCATCTACTTCCACTGCAAACTCCACAGTCTCTGCTTCAAATGGATGTTCTCTCATATCTGTAACGATCATTCCCCTGCAATACTGGCCTTTGCACTCTACTCTGGCTTTGCGGGTCTGTGTCAGTACCAGTCCCGGTACAGAGGCACACATGACAGCTAAAGGATCATGAAGAGGGCTGTCATCCATACAGTAGTTTCTGTCCTGGTTTCCCATGAAATACCATTCAAAGGCCTTTCCAAGATACTCTGCAGCCCGCTTTAACTCCGGTCTGCAATGTGTCTGGATCCAGTCCAGATGGGCGCGTTTAAAGCGCACCTTCATGGTCACGTCCAGTCCAACAGCTGTGATCTTCATTCCAGACTGGAAAACATAGTCAGCTGCCACCGGGTCACAGGCTACATTTGCCTCTGCCACCGGTGATACATTTCCACGCATGGAAAGTGTTCCACCCATCATGTACATATGTTTTACCAGTTTTACAAACTGGGGATATTTTTTAATGGTTCTTGCAATGTTGGTAAGAGGTCCTAATGTGATCAGGACCATTTCTCCCTGTAAACGTTCTGCGGTTTCCAGATAGAATTCTTCAATTCCTTTATCGAATGGCTTACGCTCACTTTTTGGAAGTTCTACATTTCCAAGTCCGTTTTCTCCATGGATAATAGACACGCGCCCGGCCCATTTTCCTGTAAGAGGTTCATTGGCACCGATAACTACCGGGATATCCGGCGCATTTACCAGATCCAGGATCTTCATGGTATTTTCTGCTGCCAGCCATGACTCCACATTTCCGTAAACACAGCCAATGCCCTGTATCTCATAAGCGGGTCTGTTTAATGCGTAGATAAGCGCAAGGGAGTCATCTACGCCTGTATCCATATCAAAAACGACTTTCATTAAGCTACCTCCAATGCACACCGGATCATGGTGTCCAGATTTTTCTCTCTTTCCTCATTTGTAAGGGCTTTGCTGCTGTGGATGCTGCTTCCTACAGTCAGCATGGTGAGCGCTTTCTTTCCTGCTCTGGCTGCGGTACAGTATAAGGACATAGTCTCCATTTCCTGTGCCAGAACGCCCATTTTCTCCCACTGGCCCTTTTCGCCTGCCAGATCCTCATAAAATACATCGGAACTGTATACATTTCCCACATAGAAAGGCGCTTCCAGGATTCTTGCCTGGTTGACCGCTGACTCTAACAGACCGTAATCAGCCAGAGGTGCAAATATTCCCGGCAGATGATACTGGGAAGCAAAATTGGAATTGCTGCAGCAGCCCATAGCCAGGATCAGGCTTCCTACTTCCACGTCACGGTTTACAGCCCCGCAGGTGCCCACGCGGATGATCTGATCCACGCCAAAGGTATTAAACAGTTCGTAGGAATAGATGCCCATAGACGGGATACCCATTCCGCTTCCCTGTACTGAAACTTTCTTTCCATTGTAATAACCGGTATATCCGTTCATCCCACGCACCTGGCTGTAGCAGATCACATCCGTCAGATAGTGTTCTGCAATGTATTTTGCGCGCATAGGATCTCCTGGCATAAGAACGGTCTTTGCGATCTGGCCCTCTTCTGCCTCTATATGAAATGTCTTCATTTTTTACTGCTCCAATCTGTTTTTATGTATATGTCCCTTATCTTTGGGCTCATACCTATCCGTTGGGGCAGTTTTATTTTCTGGTCAAATTCCCCAACGATGATTAATGTTTTTGAATGTTTCGGTCATTTCTGCGGTTAATATGCAGTTCATGCTGGTCCGGGGTAAAGAACAGTTTCTGGGAAAGGACCGGGGTATCATATTCGGAATAAAGCTCTTCTTCCAGAATTAAAAATGGCTCTCCTTCCGGGATATTTAAAATACCTGCCAGACGCTCTCTGGCATTTCCCAGACGCAGCTTTGTATCGCTGTAAAGGCCGCCGGAAGTCAGCAGTTTGGAATAAAACTGGTATACTGTATCCGGATTCTCTAAATCTACACTGCTCTTGTCTAATACCTCATATGGCATATATACCATGGCAAAACCAACGACTGTATCACCGCTGTAGTATGTAATATTGATCACAGCCACAATGCTGGAAGCCCGAAGCTTCAATACCTCCTGGTGCTTCTGTGTGGCCGGCTGGAAGCCTACGGTGGTCTCTACCTTATCTACTGGCTGCAGGCAGAAATCCACCAGCGGATTTTCGATCTTTTCCAGTCCTGCTTTTGCCGGACGCTGGGCGGAAAGTACAATATTTCCTCTTCCCTGCTGATTGACGATAAACCCGTCTTCCTGAAGAAGGAGCATAGCCTGACGCAGTGTTCCCCTGCTGACATTTAACTGTTCTGCCAGTATATTTTCGCCTGGAAGCTTATCTCCCGGCTTATATTTTCCCTCTTTTAACCATTCGCTGATGGTCTCATAAACAGTTACATACAGGGGGATCTTTACATTTTTTTCTTTAATAACGTTCTCTTTCACTGGCGGTTTAGCTCCTTTATGTCTAATTCATGTTCATATCTGCAATTATAACTAAGTATAGAACTAATCCACCAGTTTGCCAAGTGCTTCCGGTCCCTTCACACGCTTTCCAACTACTACCAGGACCACTAATGTTACCACATATGGCAGCATCTGTACGAACTGGGACGGGATCGCCTGACCGGTAAGATAGAACCTGGCTGCCTGTGCTACCGCGAATACCATTCCTGCGCCTAAGGAGCCAAGTGGCTGCCAGCCGCCGAAAATATTTGCCGCAAGACCCATGAAACCGCGGCCTGCAACCATGTCGATAACGAACAGGTTATTCTGGGAAATGGACAGATAGGAACCGCCCAGTCCTGCAATGGCGCCTGCTGTCATCATTGCCACATAACGGTAACGGTTTACGTCCACACCGGCTGTCTGCACTGCAAATGGCTGATCGCCGATGGCACGGTAACGCAGACCATATTTTGTCTTGTAAAATACCACCCACACGCCCAAAGTAATAAGCAGTGTCAGGTACAGATAAGGAGACTGTTCAGAGAAAAATGCTCCTAAAACAGGCACTTTACACAATCCCGGAACAGTAATGTTAGAGATAGACGGTACAGAACCGCTCATTCCCTCTGTATTCCAGATTGCCTTTAACATAACGGCTGTAATGCCGCTTGCAAACAGGTTTACACCGACACCAACTACAGACTGCTGGGCTTTCCATTTCAGACAGAACAGGCCATAGATCCAGCCCATTACTGCACCTAAAACAACGGAAATCACAGCTCCTGCCAGTGCAGAACCAGTAAAATAAGAACCAACGGCACCGGCAAAGGAACCGATGAGCATCATGCCTTCAACGCCCAGCATAACTACGCCGCCGCGCTCTGCAATGGTGCCGCATAAAGCACCTAAAATAATGGGAACAGATAACTGCAATGTAAGGGCAAGAAAATTATTGATCATTCCCATGTTAACCCCTCCTCTTTCTGCTCCAGCGGATCAGCTCAGGAGCAGCTACAAACAAGATGACCAGACTCTGGATCACCGTTACCATGTTAGTGGAAACAGCGGTTTCACGGCTCATACGCAGGAAACCCATTTCCAGGACACCAAAAAGTAAAGACGTTAAAAGAACACCTGCCGGGTGGTTCTTTCCAAGAATGGCAACCGCAATACCGGTGAAACCAAAGGAAGGAGAAAATCCTTCAATAAAACGATGATATTTTCCGAAGATCTCTGTAACACCGGCTAAGGCAGCGATACCGCCGCTTAAGGTCATAGCCATGATCAGATAGAAATTTACAGGAATACCCGCTGTTTTCGCTGCAGATGCATTGGCACCTACGGCTCTTAACTGGTATCCTACGGATGTTTTCCAGAGGAAAATGTACATAAGTACGGCTGTTGCTAACAGTAAGAACAGCGCCCAGGTCAGTTGGGTCTTTGGAAGCAGTCTTGCAAACCAGATGTTCTCCGGAAGCATTTCTGTCTGTGCAGTAGAACCCGGTACCTTAAACGGTCCGTTTACCAGCCATGATGTAAATAAAGTACAGACATAATTTAACATGATGGCTACAATGACTTCGTTTGTCTGGAATTTTGCCTTAAAGATACCCGGCACACTTCCTACTAACATTCCGGCTGCAATACCGGCTGCGATACTTACAACCAAAAGAATCGGCGCCGGAAGGAAACTCAGTGTCAGACCGGTCAGTGTAGCTGCCATGGCACCTGCATGAAGCTGGCCTTCTGCACCGATATTTAACATACCGCAGCGAGAACCTAAGGCTACTGCCAGTCCGGTAAACGCTAACGGGATACTTTTACTTACTGTATTGGCTACTGCCTGAGGTGTTCCAAGAGCACCTTTCAACAGGGAAGAATAGGCAGTTGCCGGTGACTCTCCAGCCACAAGGATAAACAAGGCTCCGATCACAAGAGCCAAAACGATTGCTGCAAGGGATTTTCCCAGTTCTGCAGCCTGTTTACTGCTGATCCATTTCATTTGCCACATCCTCCTGTTTTTTTCCTGCCATAAATAAACCGATCTCTTCTTTGGTGTACTGTCCGGCCTTAAACTGTGCGCTCATTTCTCCTTCATAGAGAACAGCGATACGGTCGCTTAAGTTCATGACTTCAGACAGCTCCGCAGAGATAAGAAGAATGGCTTTTCCTTCCTTTTTCAGCTGAAGCAGTGTTTTGTGGACACGCTCAATAGCACCGATATCCAGACCACGTACCGGCTGTGCAACCAGCATAAAGGACGGATCATGGCTTGTCTCACGGCCTAAAACGACCTTCTGCTGATTTCCGCCGGAAAGCTGTCCAATGTGCTGGCTTACGCCTGCGATCTTGATTTCAAACTGCTCTACCTGGACTTTGGCATCCTCTTCCAGTGCCTTGTAATCGATAAAGCCTTTTTTGCAGTATTTGGGATCTTCCTGATAACCTAACAGGAAGTTTTCTGTAATAGAAAAATCAGGAACCATAGCGTCTTTGTGACGGTCAGATGGGATATAGCCCAGTCCCATTGCCTTACGCTCTTTTACAGACAGGTTCTGGACTTCTTTTCCGTTCATGGAAATAGTTCCTTCTTCTGTCTTTCTGTTTCCAACGATCATTTCTTCCAGTTCCTGCTGGCCGTTTCCATCTACACCGGCAATACCGAAGATCTCTCCTGCATGTACCTGGATGCTGACAGTCTCCTGGGCGCGCTTGTGCAGACGCACATTTTTAAGTTCCAGGACTACCGGACCATGAGGATCTTCTGCCTTGGTAACAATAGACTCAACCTGACGGCCTACCATCTGGGTTGCCAGTTCTTTTTCGTTTGTATCACAGGTATCGCAGTTAAATACAACCTTTCCTTTTCGTATAACAGTGATACGGTCAGATAAAGACATGGTCTCGTTTAACTTGTGGGTAATGAAAATAATGGTTTTTCCATTTTTCTTTAACTGGCGGAGGATCTTAAACAGTTCCTCAACCTCCTGAGGTGTAAGAACGGCTGTTGGCTCGTCCAGGATAATGATATCTGCGCCGCGGTACAGTGTTTTTAAGATCTCTACACGCTGCTTCATACCTACAGAAAGGTTTTCCACTTTTTCATCCAATGGAAGCCGGAAACCGAAGCGCTCTACCAGTTCTTCTACTTTTTTGCGGCTTTCTTTTCTGTTTAATAAAAATCCGCCGGACTCTTTTCCTAAAATAATATTTTCTAAAACAGTCAGCTGGTTCACCAGCATAAAGTGCTGGTGGACCATGCCGATCCCTAAAGCATAAGCATCATTTGGATTTGTGATCGATGCCTTCTTTTCATTAATATAGATCTCTCCTGCATCCGGGTGATAAAGGCCGAACAGGATGTTCATCAGGGTACTTTTACCAGTACCATTTTCACCCAGCAGACAGTGGATCTCCTGCTGCTTTACGATCAGGTCGATACCGTCATTTGCCCGCACCGGCCCGAAACATTTTACGATCCCCATCATTCTGATCGCATCCATAAAAATTAAACCTCCCGCAATTATGCGTTTTGCTCACTTTCATTCATGGTAACATCACCGTCAGGTGACATGTGTATCTCATTCCTTATTACTTCAGTTCGTAAGGTACTTCGATCTCTCCGGAAATAACTTTTGCCTTTAAGTCATCTAACTGCTCTTTGATGCTGTCAGAAACCTGGATATTGCTCTTTTCAGTGGTAACATCAACACCGCCGTCGCTTAAACCAAGAACCTGGTTCTCACCGGTATAGGTGCCTTCAACAACGCTGGTAATTGCATGGTATGCGCAGGAATCTAACTTCTTTAACATACTTGCCATGATGTAATCTGGAGCGATCTCATTCTGGTTTAAGTTTACGCCGATGGCTACAAAGCCTTTTTCTTCTGCTGCCTGGAACATACCCATTCCTGATGCGCCGGAAGCATGGAAGATCACGTCTGCGCCCTTTTCAACGAAGGTATTTGCAATGGTCTTTGCAGTGGTAGGATCGTTGAAGCTGCCTGCATAGTCGATCAGAACCTGCATATCCGGGTCAATGTACTGTGCGCCGGCCTGATAACCTGCTGCAAAGTGGTTGATCAGTGGGTTGTCTACGCCGCCGATGAAGCCGATCACTTTACCGTCGTTTAATTTATCGTCGATTTTTTCCTGCTTTGCTAAAACAGCCAGAGCGCCTGCTAAGAATGCGCCTTCCTGCTCTTTACAGGAATAAGAAGCTACATTGTCTAAATCGGAGTTTGCGTCTAAGAGAGCGAATTTCTGATCTGGATAAGTAGTTGCTACGTTGGTCAGCGCATCTACCTGTTCAGCGCCTACGCAGATGATCAGGTCATATTCGCCGGAAGAAGCCATTTCGTCCTGGATGATCTCTTCGTCAGATACGGATTTTGGCTCAACTTCATCGTAGGTGATGCCGTAATCATCAGCAGCCTTCTTAACGCCCTCTAAAGCCAGGTCGTTGAAGGAGTTGCCGCTTAAACCAGCCTCAGTAAAGATGATGCCTACGTGAATGTCGCTTCCGTCTGCTGCTTCTGCCTTGCTTTCGCCTTCTGCCTCGACTTTGGTCTCTGCGTTTGCTGCTGTAGTGCTCTCTGTCTTAGAAGAGCCGCATCCTGTTAAAGATGCTGCTGCCATACATCCTGCCAGTCCGAAAGCTGCCGCACGTCTCATGGTTGCTTTGGTGAAAATGTTCTTTCTCATTGTTTTTTGTCCTCCCTTTGGATCATTAAAAATAATAAATTCTACATGTTTTTCATTCTATCTGTACATGTATATCAAGTTGTTCAACAAGTTGTTTCAAATGTAGCATATTTAATAATACTTGTAAATATGTGGTTGACAAGCTTTTATATTTTCGTTAATCCTATACAATTTATCTGCATTGTTTTTGTGCAACTTTAATTATCATTTTGGGAAAATTACCCAGAAATACAAAGGACTTGCATTTTTCATGGAAAAAGGGTAGAATATTTAAAGATTGTGTTTCTGTAGCTCAGTAGGATAGAGCGTTCGCCTCCTAAGCGGTTGTTCAATCCTCACTATTTACAATTTCATTTGATATACGCGCCAATAGCTCAGTTGGATAGAGCGTCCCCCTCCTAAGGGGAAGGCCGGGGGTTCGAATCCCTTTTGGCGCGCCAGATAATAACGCCGAAAGCCTTTGTTTTCAAGGGTTTTCGGCTTTTTTATTGAGCAGTAAAAGAAAAAATAATCAAGCTTCGCTTGGAGAGGTTTTTCTCTTTTATTGCTGCAAGGGAATCATGGTTCGGGTGTTTCGTATCGCTTATATTATACAGTAAATTCAGTGGTTTTGTACAGTAGCCGAATTTTTAGGTGATTAGCGGCGTTAAATACGGTTGGTGTCGGATGACCTTTATTTGCCCGAATTATTCTTTTCGTACATGGCGATGGCAAACTCAAGCATCTGTTTTCCGGCTGAATCAGAAGCCACTTCCTCAAGCTTTTTTGCAAAATCTTCATCTGCCAGAGAGATTGTCACTTTAGATTCAGAATCCGATTTGCCAGAGCGACTAAGGAACTTTCCAATCGCTTTCGCTGTATCAATTCTTACGCTGTCCTCCGGCGTTTCGTAATAGTCCTGTATCGTACTCAACTGACGATGGGCGGTATCCTTAGCCAAGCTCACATAGTCATGCCTGTTATAATCAAGTTTTTTTGTGATTGAGAAATGCCTTAGGCTATACAGGTCTACTTTTGGAAGTCCTAAAGGCTCATAGAGTGAACGGAACATATCATCGGCGTATTGTGAACTGATATGCGTACCATCCTCATGATCAAATATCAAATCATCATCAATGTAGCTGTTTCCTGCAAGCTGTTTATGCTGATTTTGAACAAGCTTGTAATCACGGAGCATGAAAATGACTTCCGGCGCTACATAGATTCTGTCCGTCTTTGCTTCGATTTCTTTTTCCGTCTTGGTAACATGGAAAACCGCTCGTCTCTTTGCATCCGGTCGGGTGCTGCGAACTTGGTCGAATACTTTGAGAATCCCTCGACCGTTTGAAAACTATGAGCAGTACCATGATGGTCTTAGAATACTCTTAGAAAGCGATAAGGGGCTTTACAAGGCGTTTGGACAGTCTCCCCGTACAAAGTACCTAAAGACGGAGAACTTCTACCTAACGTCAAAAGAACGCCTTACATACATGATGGGATTCATTGATGCCTTTTATTGCTTATCTGGTAAGCTATGTTTCGAGAAAAATCTACACCTACTTTGAAGAAAATGCGTACTAATACCAGGTATGCCCGACAAAAACTCTGTATTAGCTTTTCGAATATGATAAATAACAAGAGCACCTCTGCACTCAATTGAGTATAGAGGTGCTCTTTGCGTTTGCGTCAGCCGTTAAAGTGAAATCAATACGTTGACGGTTTATCGCTGGTAAGCCGCAAACACAACCATCATCCCAAAAAGCTGTTGTGTGCTAATCGGCAGCTTTAAACGACTTTTTATTTTGTTACAATTTAGTTCGTAAAACTGGAAGTTAGCGATTTCTTTTTCCGGTATTCTCTGTCCCACGGATTTCCTCATGATAGAAATAATCTACGATCACCGGATGCCCCTGCGGGACTCTGCCATAAGGCATTTCATTATCCACAAAGGCACAATCATACTTCTTAGCCATTTTCTCAGCTTTTACTTCAAGTGCTTCAAAGTAGCTGCGGTTATGCTTGTTATAGATCTCGTCGTAAAGTGGTACAAGATCAGGATATTGTCCGGCGATATAATCCATAATTGTCTTTTTGAAACCGCCTCGAAGATTGAGATTTTCGAGCCAGAACAGATCGCACTGATCCTTTACCCGCTCAAAGATTGCTTCAAAATCCGTGATACCGGGGAATACCGGGGATACGAAACAGACTGTACGGATACCTGCTTCATATACCTGCTTCATAGCAGTGATACGGCGCTCAATGCTCGAAGCAGAGTCCATATCGTTCTTGAAATTTTCATCTAGTGTGTTGATCGACCATGAAACGGTTACACGTCCAAGCTTCTTCAACAGATCAATATCCCGTACCACAAGATCCGACTTTGTGCAGATCAGAATATCTGCGTCACTGCCGATCAGCTGCTCCAGAAGTTTTCTGGTATTCCCGAATTGCTCCTCCTGTGGATTGTAGCCATCTGTCACAGAACCGATGACCACCCGCTGTCCGGCATATTTCTTCGGATTTTTAATTTCCGGCCAATGCTTCACATCAAGGAAAGTGCCCCATTCCTCCTTGTGCCCAGTAAAGTGCTTCATAAAAGAAGCATAGCAATACTTGCAGGCATGTGTACAGCCCACATAGGGATTGACCGAGTAACCGCCTACCGGCAGACTAGACTTAGTCATGATGTTCTTTGTTTCCACCTCACGAATGAGGATTCCATTTATTACTTCTTCCATGATTTCTGTACCTCTAACACTTTATTAAATTCTTCCGGCATTTCCTGAATCATATTTTCATCCCCTATGATAGGGACAAGGTCTTCCTTC
>ENA-ORMO01001007-ORMO01001007.1-human-gut-metagenome-genome-assembly--contig:-NODE-1007-length-34374-cov-3.985227_pt1 | contig 34374 bp, 40 predicted proteins | sample MGYA00242106_ERZ509001 | MGnify/ENA primary metagenome ERZ509001 (study PRJEB26280, sample SAMEA2338736) | human gut metagenome | biome: human gut; feature: human-associated habitat; material: faeces...
ACCGCGTCACCGAGGGTGAGTATGTGCTGGTCGATCTGAAGTCCGCCCAAAAAGTAGTGATCCCCAATGAGGGCTGGCATCCCTTCTTCTCCCCAGATGACCAGTGCTTCTCTGTGGGTGGCAAGTTCTATCTGACCCAGACCGGAGAGGAAATGGCCAATCCCTTCCCGTTTTCTGTCCAGCAGGGACTGAGCTTTTCGGATACCTGCATGGTGCGGACAAGGGGCTGCCTGATGGCCATTCAGCAGGAGCGGGGCAGCTCACCCATAGAGCTGTGGGATACCAGCAGCGGCCAGCTGTTGGCCTCCATTGACGATCCCTTTGTGGTGCGGCAGACGAATTTTGCCTTTACGGGGTGCGGACTTGTCCTGCACACTGATTATGGGGCCATGAGCATCTATTCCTGCGCTCTCTGAAACAGAGGAATGGACTATGGATCATGATAGAAAAGAGCTTTTGGCACAGAAAAAAGTGCAGCTCAAGATACAGCAGAAAAGAGCAGAGATACTGCAATACAAAGACCATCTCACGAAAAGCGTCGAACATTTTTCCAGAAAATACAGGTATGCGGATGAATCGGAATTGGCCAAACTCGAAACCTTCATCTCAAAACTTGATTTTGAACAGCCGGGGCAACTGGCAATCAAAGAAGTTTGCCCATATCCCCACAGGAATGTCTACTTGTGCTTTTTGATGGGAACAGCCGCCTTATTTCAGATTTATATATTTGGAAAATATGCTGACATCATGGGCGATCATGATGAATGGGAAGTTTTCAGTCCGTACCTGTTACTTGTGGATGAGGATTTTATTCATTACACTTACATCAACGATGATAGCGAAGTCATGGAATCACAAGTATAGTGACGGCTGGGAAAGAGAGTGTCGCACCTATGAACAAAGAAACATTGACAGCAAAACTCCTGGACTTGGCCGAGGGGCGAGAGACTCCCGAAAGCTGGCGGGGCTGGTGGGACAAACATGAGTCGGAACTGGAGCCCCTGCTCAATCGGGGAGAATTTCTGAAATTGAAGCCCTGCCAGCATGGTTTCCAGTGGGTTCCGGTACTTACCAGCCAAAAGGGAGCCATCGCCATTCTGGAAAAGAGCGGCACAGCATTTGAGGCCAGCAATCTCTACCAGGAGCGGTATCTGGTGGAGCTGGACGCTTTCTGTGAGGAGCAAAAGCGAGTGCAGCGGGAAAAGCAAAAGGAATTCAAGGCCAACCACCCGGAGTTATTTTGCCGATACCCCAAGTTCTCCAAGGCGTTGTCAAAGGTGCTTGACCCATCTGATGCGATCAAGCTCACCGCCACTGAGGAGCAGATCGCAGATCAAGAAAGAGTGCTGGACTTCACACTTCCGGCCCAAGCGCGGAAGTTTTTCCTGCTGACCGCGGGCATCCATGTATCCACAGGTGTGATCCTTTCCCTTTCTGGGATGTTTGATCTGACCATTCATGGAGAGCGGTATTGCGTACTGGGCGAGTTCTGGAAGGAAGCGGACGGCGACCAGCTCCTGCTCCACCCCGGTGAGGAAACCATCTGGTACTACGCCCATGAGCAGGACAAGCTAAAGCGCCTTTGCGATGATATGACAGAACTGCTGGAGAAGAAACTGGCGAGGTATCTCAATGAGCACTGAAAATATCGCCTATGAAAAACGCTATTGGGACTGGCGTGCGCAGTATGATACCATGTTTGCACCGGAGAACCGATTCCCTCAGCAAGACGAGCAGTTCCCGCTGGTGGACGGATATTCCGTCCGTTCCAAAGCCTACTTTTATAACGGCGATCTTCACCTGAACGGCAGTGAGAGCGAACTTCTGGACAAGGCGGGCAAGGTGCGATATGCTTGGCGTAATCTGGACACGGATGGTGAATTCTGCTCCATGTTTCGCCACCGCAGTGGAAAGCACTATCTGATCTTCCGCACAGAACTGTATGGATACAGCGTTCTGGAGGTAGAGAGTGGACAGGAACTGCACTATGTCCCAGCTTGTGTCTACCCGGAGGCGGGGCAGAAAGCCGAGGAAGTGTTCATCTGGACCAGCGCCGACTACGACCTTGGCTCTGACCTGCTGGCTGTCACCGGCTGTATCTGGGCCTGCCCCTGCTCCACCATTGTGCTGGACTTTTCCAGCCCTCTCCAGCCCCACCCCCCGGAGGGTTGGCTGGATGTGCGGCGCGTCATTGACCCGGACAATACCCGGTTCAAAAGCAGATGGCCATGATACGCTCAGAACTGCAGCGGGCCAGAGCCGAGAACACCAAGGCCAATAAGGAATATGAATCCCTCAAGGCTGAAGTGCTGAAGGCAATCCAGGGAAAAGCGCCTTGCCGCAAGATGTGCTGACTGAGATGCTGGAGAATACCCGACAGAAGGTGCTATCCACCAATGAACGCATTACGACCCTCCATGCGGAGCGGAATGATGGAAACTCTAAGATCGAGGAGATGAAGGCCAAGTTCAACCGGATCGTGTCCTGGTCCAAGATTTTTGATGAAAGTCCGATGGAGGTCAAGAAAATGATCTGCGGCTACATCATCAAAAAGGTTTCGGTGTTCCGGGACTATAAGGTCAAGTTTGAATTCAACATCAATGTGGAACAGTTTCTGAACGGCATCGACGGCATCGACGAATGCGATACCTATGAGTTGTCGATGGCGCAATAAGCTCTCACCCTTGCCGCAATCACGGCGAGGGATGCATATCGTAAAGGTATGTCCAGCTAACAACATATACCCTCCGCGCTAAAATCGATTTATCTGGACACATTTGCTTGGGAGCGGTTGATTATATGCCGCTCAAACCTTTTCCCGAGCCATCAGGGGTGCATACCTGATGGTTCGGGAGAGCGCTACACTGGTAGTGTAGAGGCCAGCGGTTCGATCCCGCTATGCTCCACCAATTTTAAAAGAGGATTGCGAGTTGCAATCCTCTTTTCTTTTTTCCTTCGATCATCCTTTCTCGGTTATCAATCGCCCATGGCTCCTTCTGCATATTTTATAAAATACTGTTATAATTTATGGCATCTTTGATAATGTGAATGATTATTCGTCGTTTTTTCATGAATATTGGAATATTCTTCTTTTCGAGGAGGAATATTCATGTCTCTTAAAAAACGTTTTTCCTATGATATTTTTCACGCCCGTACGGACGTCCGTAGATTGACACAACAACAGACTGCTGATGCTGTTTTTATCTCGTTATACGAATATCAAAAGATCGAAAAAGGAGACAGATTGCCCGGTATAGAAACATTTCTTCGCCTTGTCTACTTCTTTGACTTGGATATCAAAGATTACAAGGAGGAAATGATCGCTCATGTTCCGGTACGTTCCCTTTGAAGAGTCTCTTTTTTCTCCATCCATAGGTGTTTATCATTCTTTTGGAATTGCTATTCTTCAGTTCGTCAAACACGGATGGAAACAAATCGACTCCATATCGGATGTCTCAACAGATTACAATTTTGTGGCCAAACTAGCACAGCGTTGTACAAGGGGGCAATTACATCCCGTACACCTGATCGATGTGATTCAAGATTCTATCTGAGCATTTCAGCATGTTTGCTCACAGTTTTCTGTGGGCTTTTTTGTGTTGCCCTTATAGCCTCTCTATAAAAATTTTCTGTATAGCAGCTAAAAGACTGATAAGGTGGGACGTCATTGCCAGACGCAATCTTGTACCAAACTGGTTCTGATATGATTCTACTATCCCATTCCCTAAATTTTCCTACTTAACTCATGCGGTGGCATTCCACCAGTCTCTGCCTGTACTCCCTGAAAGACAAAAAGACATCTGTGTAAGGAGCAAAATCGGGCAGAAAATTGGCAGCCATATGATTTCACGTTGTAATTGAGCTGCAAGTCGAAGTCACGAAAGCTGACATCTACTTAAGGATGCGTTTCCATTTTAATTAATAAATAATTTATATGCTATTTCAAAGCTGTGGCTGTCTGATCTATGGGTTCAGAGTGCATTGTAACTTGATGACAGACTGTGATCTGCACCAAATTCGTTTTTGGTTGGATATAAGACACCTACAATTCACAATTAAAAACCGGGACAAGATCTTGGTTGCGACCAAATCTTGCCCCGGTTTTTGTGCTTATCTTAAATTTTCTCGGCTGCATTTAGAACTCGGAACGATCAAGTTCCGTACCACTCCATTTTCACTGGATTACACTCTTTTCAGTTTCTTCATACAGAACACAATCTCGACTTCTATCAAAAAACGTCTCTCTTTAAAGTACAGTATATCCTGTCCAGCCAGTGCTCCAAAAATCGTTCCATGCCACGCAACCGTAAGAATTCAGCGGTTTCATCACACCCAACCCGCCGCTGGACGATAGCACACATAGCAAGATAAACCGTTGAATGAGCCCGCCCGTGCTTTTATCTGTATGAAAATAAGTAGGTGCGCCCCATTCGATTTCCACATGTTTCCATGAACACTCTTATCAATACACCTTATTCCCCACCATTTTTTCTCTTGGAATCCTTGGATGTATGTATGGATTCCTTTGAAAACTTTCGGGAATGCAAACGATCAAACCCAGAGACATCAGCAAATGTATAGGAATCCAGCTTTTCCCGTACGATTTTGGAAATTTCAGAATAGATCTCATGAAACCGGCAACTCGCTGTATGCGTACAGGAATATTCTCTTTGCTGGCAACGGCTGATTACATAAGGGCCTTCTACCGATTCGATTACCTGACGCAATGTGATTTCCCCCGGCGGATGTGCCAGCAGGTATCCCCCGCGCGCCCCTTTGTAAGAGATCATAATATCATCTGCAACCAATTTTCGTAAAATTTTCAAAGCAAAGCGCAGGGGCACATGCGTTTCTTCGGCGATTGTACGCGCATCCACCTTCTGGTCGGCCGACGCAAGAAACTCTACAATCCGCACCGCATAATCCGCCTCCAAAGTCATGTGCATGATTCTTCACTCCTAGTCCAAAAAGTCCTTCAGCTTTTTGCTGCGGCTCGGATGGCGGAGTTTGCGCAGTGCTTTTGCTTCAATTTGGCGGATACGTTCACGGGTCACGTTGAACTCCTTACCCACTTCTTCCAAAGTGCGCGAACGGCCATCCTCCAAGCCAAAACGTAGACTGAGCACCTTCTCCTCACGGGGAGTCAACGTATCCAGTACATCGGCAAGCTGCTCTTTCAAAAGCGTATGGGAGGCCGCATCCTGTGGAGCAGGCGCGTCGTCGTCAGGAATGAAATCCCCCAGATGGCTGTCCTCTTCTTCACCGATCGGCGTCTCCAAAGAAACCGGTTCCTGCGCCACCCGCATAATCTCCCGCACCTTATCCACCGGCATGTCCAACTCCGCAGAGATTTCTTCTGCACTCGGTTCATGGCCGTTCGTGTGCAATAACTGGCTGGAAACCTTTTTTACCTTATTGATGGTTTCCACCATATGAACCGGGATTCGGATCGTCCTTGCCTGGTCTGCAATGGCGCGTGTAATCGCCTGCCGAATCCACCAGGTCGCATAGGTTGAAAATTTAAATCCCTTCGTATAATCAAACTTCTCGACTGCTTTGATAAGGCCCAGATTTCCCTCTTGAATCAGATCCAAAAATTGCATTCCACGCCCCAAATAACGCTTCGCAATGCTGACAACCAGACGCAGGTTCGCCTCCGAAAGACGCTTTTTAGCCGCCTCGTCGCCGTCTTTGATTCGAATCGCAAGGTCAATTTCTTCTTCTGGAGAAAGCAGCGGCACACGGCCAATTTCCTTGAGATACACTTTGACCGGATCGTCGATCGCAATGCCCTCCGTGCTTAGGCTGGACTCCAAATTCTCATCGGAGACGGCCTCTGCGGCAAAATCGATGTCGTCCAAGGGAGCGTCTGCAAAATCTTCAATGATCTCAACGCCCTGCGCTTCCAACGTATCATAGAACTTTTCGATCTGCTCTGGCTCAAAGTCCAGCTCTCCAAGAGCATCGAGAATCTCTTTTGTCGAGAGCTGCCCTTTCGCCTTCCCTTGTTCAATCAATTCTCGAATGACCGTTTTTTTGTCCGGTGTTGCTCCAGTTCCCATTGTACATCCCCCTATTTCTTCTTAGCCTTCAGTTCCGCCAGGTATGCTTCGATACTCTGGGTCGGAACGGCGGCCACATCCTCCACACGGAGTTTTGCATGTTCTTCTTCAATCACGTTTATATATTCCTGTGCATCCTTCCAAGTGGCGGATGCATCGTGATGTTTGGCAAAAATTCGGGCAATCGCGCCGATCTCATCGACGGAAAATTCCCCCGAAATATCTGTAAGGCTATAGTCCTTGCCATCCATAATTTTCCCCATAATCACCTGATATACGCGGCGATTAAAGGAAGTGGAAAATTTTTCAGGCGGCAAACGTCCATAAATCTCCTCTGCACGATCCGGATATTTGACAAGATACGCAAGCAACGCTTCTTCCGCACTAGCAGCCCGCAAGTTCTTTGCCTTGTCAGGATTGATGTCGTCGCCAATCCCCGCTGTCTGCTGTTGAAATGCGCGAAATTGTCTCTGCTGCTGTTGTTTTTGGCGCTTCTTGCTGTTTTTATCCACCTGCATCATAATGGCCGAACGATCGATGCCGATCTCTTCCGCCAGTTTTCCTGCATAAACTTCCTGTTCCATCCGGCTTTCCAAGGTTGCCAACAGTTCTGCCGCCCCCGTCAAATAGGCAACTCGTCCGTCCGCACTTTCCATATTGCAGGACCTTCGAATTTTCGCTAGGCGGTACTCGACATCATTTCCGCAGGCATCCAAAAGCTGTTTAAACCGGGCCGGGCCCTGTTCGCCATAGGAACGTATGTACTCATCCGGATCTTTTCCTCCTACGATGTTAAGCACTTTCACCAGCAATCCCGCATCGCGCAACATCGGAATCGCTCGAGCGGTCGCCTTTTGTCCCGCTTCATCGGCATCGTAGCAGATGACCACTTCTTTGGCATAACGGGACATCAATCGCGCCTGATCCGTTGTCAATGCAGTTCCTAGCGTGGCCACTGCATTGGAAAATCCCGCTTGGTGCAACGCAATTACATCCATATATCCCTCGGCCAAAATCAACTGTTGGCTTCCTTGGTTTTTTGCAAAGTTCAGCGCAAAGAGCGCATCGCTCTTCCGAAAAACCAGGGTATCCGAAGTATTTAAATATTTGGGTTTGGCATCGGTAAGCACCCGCCCGCCAAAGGCAATGACATTACCCCGCAGGTCGATGATCGGGTACATGACCCGGCCGGAAAAACGATCTACCGCACGGCCACTACGTCCTTTAAAAGCGACATTCGCTTGAATCATTTCCGACGGTTGGTACCCTTTCTGAGCCAAGTAGTCCACCAAAGCATAGCGGGAGGGCGGGGAATACCCCAACCCAAAGTGACGAATGGTCGCCTGCGTCAATCCACGGCCTTGAAGATAAGCAAGCCCCGGTCTCCCCTGTTCCGACATCAACATCGCGTGGTAAAACCGAGCCGTCTCACGGTTGATCTCCAGTGCCCGTGCGCGCAGTTTGGCCATCCCATCGTCTACCCGATTTTCAGGGACCTGCAAACCGGCGCGCTGTGCCAGGAATCGCACTGCTTCCATATAGTCCAAGTTTTCTATACGGCGGATAAAGGTGATAACATCCCCTCCAACGCCGCACCCAAAGCAATAAAACGAACCGTTCTCCGGGTACACATTAAAGGACGGCGTCTTTTCATTGTGGAAGGGACACAATCCCACCAAATTCCTGCCGCTGCGCCGCAGGCCGACATAGGAAGACACCACATCGCTAATATCGCTGCGCATCTTCAGTTCCTGCAGAAAAGCTTCCGGCAAGGGCATAATTGCAATTCCCCCATTTTCTTCTGTCAATAATGGCTCCAAGCCTCGGGAATATAGATATTTTGAAAGAGCCGGATCGCATAATGATCCGTCATTCCCGCTAGATAATCGCAGGCAGCTCGTTCGCAGCCTTCTTCCTCTGCTATCCGCCGCATATCATCCGGAAGATGTGCAGGATTCTTTAAATAGGTAAAAAGGATTTCAATCAGCGTTGGAACCTTTTTTTCTTCCCCTTTTGCATAAGGATTGTAATAAACCCGCTGATACATAAAAGAATTCAATTCATCAAAGGCTTCTTTACACGCTGGGTCCATACGAATCTGACCGTCTTGGCTATTGTCCACCACAGCATTGACCAAACAATTGATTCTTGCAGATTTGCTTGTTCCCAAAAGATTGGTAATCTCCTTTGGAATTTGGGATTCTTCTAACACGCCTGCGCGCTCTGCATCGTCAATATCGTGGTTGATATACGCTATGCGATCGGCATAGCGCACAATTTGCCCCTCTAATGTGGAAGCCTCCTGGCCATGTGTATGGTGCAGAATCCCGTCACGCACCTCTTTTGTAAGGTTAAGGCCCAAGCCGTTTTTTTCCAGTTTTTCCACTACACGAACACTTTGCTCATAATGGCGGAAACCCCCAGGAAAAATTTCGTTTAATGCGCGCTCTCCCGCATGTCCAAATGGCGTGTGCCCCAAGTCATGTCCCAAGGAGATTGCCTCTGTCAAATCCTCATTCAGCCGCAATGCCCGGGCGATTGTACGCGCGATCTGTGCGACCTCCAATGTATGGGTCAGGCGCGTCCGGTAGTGATCGCCTTCTGGCGACAAAAAGACCTGTGTTTTTCGTTTCAAACGGCGAAATGCTTTACAATGGATAATTCGATCCCGATCCCTCTGATAGGGAGTCCGGAGATCACATTCCTCTTCCGGTCGGTCTCTGCCCTTAGTATTGCGTGAAAGGGAGGCATAGGGTGAGAGAATCTGTTCTTCAATCTGCTGCGTTCGTTCTCTAACATTCATCATTCGGCGCACCTTCTTTCCCAAAAGATTGACCGGTTCCATGAAAGATTGCGCAGAATTCTGTTTCTTTCTTCTACAGAGCGCACACGGTTTCAAAGAACCTGTCGTTATTGATTATATATGCGGCAAAGTGCGGATTTCCTGCATCATTATTTAAAAATCTCAAAAAATTTTTTTCCTTCCTCCTGGATCTCCACGGAACCACAGGTTGCGTCCGCCAGTTTTGGCCGCATCCGATCCAAATCTATATCGCTCATATGGAAGTTTATGGTCACACGCTCGCCAAAGTCTGCATCGTCAATGATCCCTCCGCACTCCGGAATCAGCGCTTGTAAACGTCCATACTGATTATAGTCACAAGAAAGCGACGATAAGATGCATTCGCGCATCGTAACGATCCCCGCCGCTTCTAATGCAATGGACGCTCCGTGCGAATAAGCGCGTACCAAGCCGCCTGCTCCCAACAAAACACCGCCAAAATAGCGCGTGACAACAACGACTACATCGGTAACGCCGGATTTTTGCAGTACATCCAATGTCGGGATTCCTGCCGTTCCCTGCGGTTCACTGTCATCCGAATAACGTTTGATCTGTCCATCGCGCAAAGAATAGGCATAAACATTGTGGGTGGCGTCCCAGTAAATTGCCTTCATTTCATTGATAAAGGCAATTGCTTCTTCTTCTGTTTTTACAGGGGCTGCATGGCCAATAAAACGCGACCGGCGTTCGACAAATTCGTCTTCCGCCCGTTTTAAGACTGTTTTATATTCTGTCATAATGCGCCTCCGATTGGTTCAGACAAAACAGAAGGCGACGCAAAATCTCTTTGCGCCGCCCAGTTCATCAAAAAGAAACCCGAATTATTTTTTGTCCTGCATGCCATAACGCTTCTTAAACATATCAACACGACCGCTCGTATCGACCAGCTTCTGCTTACCGGTAAAGAACGGATGGCATTTGGAGCATATTTCAACGCGGATGTTTTCCTTCGTGGATCTCGTCTCAATCACGTTGCCACAAGCGCAGGTAATCGTCGTTTCTTTATACTTCGGATGGATCGCTTCCTTCATTTATGTCACCTCTTTCACCCAAACTGCAACCTAACGTTTGAATTTTAACATAGAACGACTAAAAATGCAAGTAGTTCCGGCACAATTTTTCTGTATTTCAATTTGCCGCTTGCTGTCTAACATACTGTGCATATTCTTCCAAACACATGGAATATTCCCGCATTTTGATCGCATTGTCCGTTCCGACATAACGAAAGCAAGACGGCGTATAATCGGTCCCAGTGATGCTGGTTTTATTTTCTGGATAGCGGAGTACAAAGCCATAATTTACGCTGTTCTTCATCAGCCACTGATATGCCTGTGACTGTTCAAACGGAACACCCTCCTCCGAAGCTGCAAACTCCACCAGCATCCCCGTTTGATGCTCATTGTAACCGCCACGTCCAATCGTCTTTTGCGCTTGATCCTCGGCGCGCACTTGGCTGTACCCTTCCTGTTCCATCAATTGCTGAATCTTCGCATGGTATTGTGCATCCTGGTCTTCCTTGGAAACGTAACCGCTGGCAATTTTTAGTGTGCAACCAGCATTTCTTGCATCTTCAACCATCCGCTCAAGTGCCTCCACAATTCGTTCTTCAAAAGGCACCCCTTCATATTTTTCTAATTGCACCACGAAGTCTTCAGAAAGTGGTGAATCTGCATTCACAACCACCAGATTAAATGTATTATCATATACCGGCAATTCTGTCTCCGAAGAGACTGATGGCTGTGAAGAGACTGGAACACTGCTCGAAGAGGTATCAAAAGGATGTTGAATCTCAATCCAAGCCAAAACTGCTCCGGCTGCCACAGAAATACATAGGGCAACTACCACAAATGTCATTACAATTTTGATTTTGCGCACCTGGTCCGCTTTTCTCCAGCTTGCACGCGTTTTTACAACTTTTTCTCCCTTATTTCTGCGCATCCCTTCCGCTCCTTCATTCTGGCATTTTAGTCTTTTTATACTCTATTGTAACGCCAATTCCAAATTTTTTCAATAAAACTGCGTTTCCTTGTACAGGAAATGGAAAAAGTAAAATGGGATTGCTTTCTTGACATCATATCTTGTATACTATATATTGAAAAAATTTTGAAATCCGATCTTTCAACAATAAGGATGGCGTTATTATGAGAAAAACAAAAATTATCTGTACGCTTGGCCCCGCGACGGATGATGAATCTGTTTTGCGGGAATTGATGCTCGCGGGTATGGATGTCGCTCGACTAAATTTTTCCCATCAAACCAATGCAGAGCAAAAAGTTCGTATCGACATGGTTAAAAAACTTCGTGAAGAACTGAAACTTCCCATTGCGCTTCTCCTGGATACCAAAGGCCCGGAAATCCGCACCGGAAATTTCTCTAAGTCTAAGGTCACGTTGGAAGAAGGACATACATTCACCCTGACGACACGTGACGTAGTTGGCGATGAAAACATTGTCAGCATCACATTTCCACGCCTACCACAGGAAGTTTCGCAGGGATCCAAAATTCTGATTGACGATGGTTTGATTGAACTGCGCGTAGAATCCTGTACCGACACAGACATCGTGTGCACGGTTGTCAATGGTGGCGTAGTTTCTTCCCACAAGGGAATTAATGTGCCGGGCGCCCATCTCTCCCTGCCCTTTATCAGCGATAAAGACCGGGAGGATATTGCCTTTGGTGTCGAACAAGGATTTGACTTTATCGCGGCTTCCTTTACACGTACAGCCCAAGATATTCTCGATCTGCGTGCAGAGCTTGAGAAGCACGATTGCCACAAAATCCGCATCATTGCTAAAATCGAAAACGCAGACGGTGTATCCAATATCGACGAAATTTTGCGTGTATCCGACGGCATTATGGTCGCCCGCGGCGACCTTGGTGTTGAAATCCCACTTCAGGAAATTCCGGTCATTCAGAAGGAACTTATCAAAAAAGGATACAACGCCGGTCTACAGGTGATTACCGCCACGCAGATGCTTGATTCTATGATGAAGAATCCTCGTCCCACACGTGCAGAGGCCACTGATGTCGCCAATGCAATTTATGACGGCACCAGTGCAATTATGCTCTCCGGCGAAACCGCCGCGGGTAAGTATCCGATTCAGGCGCTTAAGACGATGTCCACGATTGCTGAACGTACCGAACAGGACATTGATTATAAAAATCGGTTTAAAAAGCGCGATATCGACGAACAGCCCAATGTAACCTCGGCAATTTCCCATGCAACCGTCACAACCGCCCATGATCTTGGGGCTGTTGCCATCATGACTGTTTCTAAATCAGGAAAAACCGCCCGCATGATTTCCAAATACCGTCCCTGCTGTCCGATCATCAGTGGGACAACCGACCCGACTGTCCTTCGCCAAATGAATCTTTCTTGGGGCGTTATCCCAATTATGGTGGATGAAAAAGACAACACAGATGAGTTATTCAATCACGTGGTAGATGTAGCACGCAGTAAGGGCCTTGTCAAAAATGGCGATTTGACCGTCATCACCGCAGGTGTGCCTCTGGGTATCTCTGGAACAACAAACCTTTTGAAGGTTCAGTTGGTCGGTGACGTTCTTCTTTCCGGCATGGGTGTGACCAAGAACATTGTGTGTGGCAATCTTTGTGTCTGCAACAACGAAGAAGAAGCGCATGCCACGTTCAAAACCGGCGATATTTTGGTTATCCCACAGACCACCAATGGGGTATTGACCTTAATGAAGTCTGCTACTGGTATTATCACAGAGCAGGGTGGCTCCAATTCTCATGCAGCGATTGTCGGGCTTGCTCTGGACAAACCTGTCATTGCGGGCGCTGCACATGCTACACAGATTCTAAAAAGTGGTACAACCGTCACGCTAGATGCTTCCCGCGGTATTGTATTCAGCGGCATTACACAATAATTCTCGATTATGATGTGAAACCTCGGTGTTCCAATCATCCGATGGTTTTATCATTAAAGTTTAATAATAAGCTTCAAAACCCCCGGCATTCGTTCGAACGCCGGGGGTTTTCCAGCTTTAACTCAGTTCATTGCTCCATGATATAAAATTCTCTCTGTTACCGTACATTTTCGTTTTCTACCCGTTCCGTCCTACAGGACATACATCCTGTATTTGAACGTGGAAAAGAAGGCATTCAAACCGTACAGGGCTCCTATTAAGATTATTTCTCCTCTCAATCGAGTGGATAGAGCGCAGAATCTGATTTTTCATTGATCCGTCGGAGAACACGGCATGGATTTCCCACAGCAACACTATTTTCTGGTATATCCTTGGTGACGACGCTTCCCGCTCCAATGACGCTTCCCTTTCCAATATGCACGCCTGGCAGAAGAATGGCGCCTCCGCCGATCCAACAGCCATCTCCAATGGCAACGGGAAGTGCATAGGTCCGGCAAAAATATTCCCCACTTTCCGGAGACCAATTAGGCGTCAATCGCTCTGCCAACTCTACCGGATGGGTTGCTGTATAAATTTGTACATTGGAGGCAATCAGAACATTATCGCCTACCACAATACAGTTGCAATCCACAAAGGTACAGTTCATATTGATGGACACGTTATTCCCCAAATAAATATTACGCCCATAGTCACATGTGAACGATGTTCCAATGGACACGTTTGTTCCTAAACCACCCAACATCTCTTCCAATATTTTTCTCTTTTGTTCCTTTTCATCATATGGCAACGCATTATATGCGGCAAGTAAACTCCGCGCTTTACGTTTAAACTCTAAAAAAATTGGGTCATGACAATTATACCATTCGCCCGCCATACATTTTTCCAGCTCATTTTTCATCTATCGTACGCCCTCCTCCCTCTGTCGCCGAGAACTTCCCATTCAAAAGTTCCCTATTAAACCACTCCAAACGCCCATATAACATCCTATGTTCCAGGCATATCGCTTTATATGATACAATAACACATCTGGTAAAAGATTTAAGAAAATGCCCCTGAGCAAGCAGATAACAATCTGTTGCCCTGGGGCATTTTTACTCATATAAACTTATACAGGATGTACCTGCTTCTCCGCATTCGAAAGCGAACTATTGATACCGTATTCTGCATCTCTACGCTTCTTGAAGAAATCCAATGCCACCTTCGGGAACTGTGCATAGGAGAGCACATCCTCTTCCTGCTCGGACCATTCAGCAACCTCTGCGCGGAGTTTTTCAAGCTCCGGCTCTAACAAGTCGGCCGGGCGGCAAGTGATCGGCGTTTCATCGCCAATAATCTTCTTACGGAACTCCGGATCGATCGCAACCGGTGTGGTACCATACTTACCAGCGACAAGATCCTTGAATTCTTTCGTGCACATCTTGTAACGCTCTCCAGTAATCACATTGTACACAGCCTGTGTACCAACGATCTGAGAGGTCGGTGTGACCAACGGCGGGTAACCGGAATCCTTACGCACACGCGGCACTTCTTTGAGCACATCCTCGAGTTTGTCGGCCTTTCCCGCCTGCTTCAACTGAGACAGCAGATTGGAAAGCATTCCACCTGGAACCTGATATACCAGAGCCTTAGTATTGGTAGCCAGCATGGAGGGGTCCAGAAGGCCGCTCTTGATGTACTTAGCACGCAACGGCATAAAATATTCACGGATCTCGTTCAACAGTTTGAGATCTAAGCCTGTATCATACTTGGTGCCCTGCAAAGCTGCAACCATAGACTCTGTCGGCGCATGGGACGTGCCCAGTGCCAACGGGGACATCGCTGTATCGATCATATCGACGCCCGCTTCGATTCCCTTCATCAAGCACATGGAAGCTAAGCCGGAAGTATAATGTGTATGCAGCTGAATCGGAATCTTAACAGCGCCCTTCAAAGCCTTGACCAAATCATAGGTCTCATACGGCGTGAGAAGCGCCGCCATATCTTTAATGCAGATCGAATCCGCACCCGCATTTTCGATCCGCTTCGCATACTTCACATAGTAATCGGTCGTAAAGACCGGACCTGTCGTATAAGAAATTGCAACCTGTGCGTGGCCGCCCTCTTTCTTTGCTGCCTTGATCGCAGTCTGCAAATTCTTAATATCATTTAGAGCGTCAAAAATACGGATGATGTCAATACCATTCGCAATGGAACGCTGTACCAAGTATTCCACAACATCGTCTGCATAATGACGATAGCCCAACATATTCTGGCCACGGAACAACATCTGCAGCTTTGTATTCGGGCAATGCTTACGGATTGTGCGCAGTCTCTCCCACGGATCTTCGTTCAGAAACCGAAGGCAAGCATCATACGTAGCGCCGCCCCAACACTCCAAGGAATGAAAACCAACCTGATCCAGCTTTTCCAAAATCGGCAGCATATCGCCGATCGGCATTCTGGTTGCAATCAGGGACTGATGCGCGTCACGCAACACAACTTCGGTAATTCCAATTTTTTTATTAGCCATAGTTTGATACGTCCCTCCTAAAATATGATTCCGGATCTGTGTAAAAACTCTTACTGGAGGGAAACGAGCGCCGTACCGGACTCAACGCTGTCGCCTTTATTGACATGAACAGCTGCAACTGTCGCGTCATGGGGCGCCATGATCTCATTTTCCATCTTCATAGCTTCCAAAACAACCAACACGTCGCCCTTCTTGACTGCCTGGCCAGCCTTTACATTGATCGACATAATGGTACCTGGCATCGGAGAGGAAACCACCTCAGCGCCAGCCGCCGGTGCAGCCGCCTTCGGAGCCGGAGCAGCTTTTGGAGCTGGAGCCGGAGCAGCCGCCGGTGCTGCAGGAGCAGCGCCGCCGCTGACTTCTTCTACCTGCACATCATAAGGAGTGCCGTTTACTGTAATTTTGAGCGTTTTCATATCGTAATCCTCCTGACAGTAATGACAAAATTTAAATCATAACAAACAGACGCTTAAATCTGAATATTGGAGTGTTTCTTCGGCAACCTGGACACACGCTTGCCATCCAACATCTCGAGGTTGGCGATGACTCTTGCGCGCGTCTCCGCAGGATTGATAATATCCTCAATAAAGCCCTCGGCCGCAGCTGCAAACGGGGTTGCCTCCGTCGCTTTATACTCCTCAATCAGTTTATTGCGGGCGTCTTTCGTATTGCCGGACTTCTTTAAGCGGTCGCTCCACAGGAACATTGCCGCTGTCTGCGGCGCCAACGGACAAACCACTGCATTCGCCCAAGCCATTGTATAGTCGGCATTTGCGCCACGGCCGGCAACTGCAATATATACCGGGCCATATGCTTCCCCTGTAATGACCGTGATCTTGGCGGTTGTTGCCTCCGAATAGGCATTGCTCAACTTTGCAGCCTCACGCACAGAAGTGAATTCCTTGGCATCTACCAATGTAACCACAGGAATCGAGAAAGCATCGCAGAAGCGTACAAACCGCGCTGCCTTAGAGCAGGAGTCTGCATCCAAAACGCCGTTTAATGCAGCAATTCCTACGGTAGAGCCATCTATCTGCGCCAAACCGGTCACTGCAGAAGCGCCAAAAGCGGAGTTCAACTCAACAAAGCTGCCTTTGTCCGAAATGGCTTCCACAACCTTTTTGGCATCCGCACCTGCGGCAAGGGATGCTTCCGCGCTGTCGGAGGATTCAAACACCGGTGCGCCAGCCAGATTGTTGGAGGGAAGAACCGCCAGCAACTTGCGAACCTGCTCCATTGCCTCTTTGTCGTCCTTCGCTACCACATGGCAGATTCCCAGCTTTGCAGCGTCGTCTGCAGCGCCGTCTTTACCGGTAGTGTCAATGGTCAACTGTGCTTTTTCCGTCATCACAACGATGTCTGCGCTCGCAGCAATCATCGCGGAGGTACCCAGGCATGGTCCGAGCACAAGGGAGATCTGCGGCACAACACCGGAGAGGTTGTTGTTTCCCAAAAGGATTTCGCCGTAAGCGGCCAGCATATCCGCTCCCTGGTTCAGGCGGCCTCCGATGGAATCATAAATTCCTACAACCGGCGAACCGGTTTTGACTGCTAAATCATAGATCTTCTTGATCTTCGCCGCCTGTGCCTTGGACATTGCGCCGCCGTCTACGTCGCTGTTCTGGACAAAGGCATATACCGGACAGCCGTCCACTTCACCGTAGCCCGCTACAACTTCCGCAGAACCGTCGCCCGACTTTGCAAAACTGTCGACCTCATTGAAGGTGCCTTCGTCAAACAAGGCGGTGATGCGCTGGAACCCCTTCGTCTTTGCCGCAGCCTCGCGGGAAGCCTGCAGCCGTTCCGCACTGTTTCCTGTGCTCATGATGATAATTCCTCCATTCTATCGGTTGGGTGCTACTCTGCTTGTCCACCGAATCGGTGAATAAACAGTTGAAAAATACAATGAAAAGTTATCGCAATAAATAGATTATCACAATTGTTTTCATTATAATATATTCCAAAAGTCTTGACAAGAGTTTCTTCGGGAATTCATCCTCAATCTTTACAGATTTTCACAATCTTTGACAAGTCACAAACAAACTTTTTTCCTTCAGGAAGAAAACCGACTCCCTTCAAAAGCATCCCCAGACCCGGAATCTCTGTTTCTATGCGATAGGCCCCTTTATTAGCTCCATAGGATGCAGCGGCCCGCATCAAGCTGTCTGAACAAACGCGGGCGTTCAGATCCGGCTGTTCCAAATTCGAGCCGAATACTTCCATTTTACGCATCCGCAGAACGGAATCCTTCATATCCACCGCTACATAACCCAGCTCATCTATCGGATCGCCCATTACCAAAACGGCGGCGTTGTCCCCTCTGTCCGGCAGATCTTCCAACACTGCCTCCACCCGTTTGGAATCTTGTAGTGGAAGAATAGTAATCATGTTTTGCTTCCCCTTTCCGGTTTATTTGAGTTTGCTGGACATGCTTGTCCGACTTCGCTCCAGCCATTAAACGCTTCACTTCTTCTCCAGTGAGCTCCCGCCATTTTCCCGGCTGAAGCATCCCCAGGCGTACGGGGCCGATGGCGATCCGCTTTAAACGCGCAACTTCAAGGCCCAGTGCCTCACACATTTTTCGAATCTCACGATTGCGCCCCTCGTGCAGCACCATCTCCAGCACGACTCGTCCCGGTTCCTGGGACAACACGCGTACATCGGCGGGCGCCGTCTTTCTTCCCTCGATCTCAATTCCCACTGCCATCTGAGTGAGTTGATCCTCCGTAATGGAAGGACGTACTGTCACCCGATATGTTTTGGGCACATGCTTAGAAGGATGCATCATCGCATTGGCGAATGCACCGTCGTTTGTCATTAGAAGGAGCCCCTCGGAATCCCGATCCAGCCGGCCCACCGGATAAATTCGTTCAGGGATCTCCCGAACCAGCTCTGCCACACATTTCCGGTCCATCTCATCGTTCATAGTTGTGATAAAACCGCGTGGCTTGTGAAGCATAATGTATACGTCCTGTGCACGGGATTCCACCGGTTTCCCCTTTACTGTGACCTTGTCTTTCTTCGGGTCCACCTTATCCCCGACCTTTGCAATGCTTCCGTTGACGCGCACCTCGCCGGCTGCAATCATTTCCTCCGCCTTACGGCGAGAAGCAATGCCGCAGTCGGCGAGCATTTTCTGTAATCTTATTTCTTTAGCCATCCATTCAACATCCTTTTGTTATTTCTCAATCCATCTGAAACAGACTCCGTATGGACTCCCATACCTGCTCCCAGAAAGGTTTCTCCTGGGGAGGCTGTTCCGCACACGCTTGCGCAAGTAGCGCCGTCTCTGCAATCGTTTGGCCGTCCAATACATAACGTACCCGTCCAACCGCTTGCTGTTCCATCACGGGTGCATATACAAAGCGCGGTAACTCTACAAGACGCTCAACGCGTGCCGCTGCCCCCCGCGGAATCACGACCGTTTCTCCCCTGGTCCCTTGTACCTGCACAGTGGAAGTCAACCCGCCGGTGACCGGCAAGGCGACACAGTAACCACTGTCGTCCACCGGAAAGGATTCCAACTGAGTGAATCCATAATCCATCAGAGCAATATGATCGTTCCAATCATCCGGAGCGTTCAAAGTTACTGCGATCAGGCGCACCCCATCGCGTTCCGCCGCTGAAACCAGACAACGGCCCGATTTCTTTGTAAACCCTGTTTTTACACCAATACAGCCCTCATACATGCTCAACAGCTTATTATGATTGGTATACCGCCGGGTCTGCTCCGGCGAGACAAAGGAAATGTTCATCGCCTTTTGCCCCACGATGGCCGCGAAATCGGGATTTTTCATTGCCGCAGCAGCCAATGTTGCCATATCGCGCGCGGTGGAATAATGCGCTTCATCGTCCAACCCCGAAGGCGTAACAAAATGCGTATGTTCCATGCCCAGCTCTTGGGCACGCAGATTCATTTTCTCTGCAAAAGCTTCCGTCGAACCAGCCACCGCAATTGCCACTGAATTTGCTGCATCATTTCCGGAGACAATCAACATCCCAGCCGCCAGGCTTTTCAGCGTCAGGCGATCCCCAGGCTGCAACCCCATGGAAGACCCCTCCACTCGCACCATCGGTTCGGTGATCGTGACCACTGGGTCATTTGTTGCAGCTGTCTCCAAAGCGATTAAGGCTGTCATAATCTTAGTTGTGCTAGCCATCGAACGCTGTTCGTCCGCATTTTTCTCATAGAGCACCTGCCCGCTGTCTGCATGGATAAGAATTGCCGCCTGAGCTGATACCTGAGGTTCCCCTACTGCATATGCAACCGGCGCAACGCGGACAGACATCCAAAAAATGAAAGCACCTGCCAAGAGAAAACAAATTGATTTTTTACACAAAGCAACCACCTGCCCATAAAAGGTATATGCAGGCGGCTGCTCATTTTAGTATTCGATTTTATTCTGCCGGGGATTCTGCGGAAGTTTCCGATTTTTTCGCTTTCTTTTCCTCACTCTTTTTGCTGACAAGGCCGCTGATCTTGTCCACAACGTCCGGCACCATACCGACAATCCGGTCAGCCGAGCTGTTGTACGGATCGATCTGTAAAAGTTTCACATTCCCATTGGAAATCGTCAGAAATGCGATCGGATTTATGGAGATTCCTGCGCCGGTACCACCTCCAAAAAACTCCTTGGTACTTTGCACTTTAGAAGGGAAATCCGAACCTCCGGATGCAAAGCCATAAGAGATCTTGGAAATGGGGATGATGATGGTGCCGTCCGGGGCTGTAATCGGATCTCCAACAATGGAATTGACATCCACCATCTGCTTAATTTTTTCCAAGGTGGTATTCATCATACCTTCGATCGGATGGTCGCTCATGTTTGATACACCGCCTTTTTCAATATGGTTATAATCCTTGTATTTCTATGGCACACGGCGTTTATTCTGCACGGGTAACTCCAGCTTTATGACGCGCGCTGTGCCGCTTGTCCACTATCCTTTTGAATCTGGATAAAATGCCAAAAAGCGCTTAAACTGCTTGTGATTAAAAAGAGAAGCCGGATACGCGCCTGAAATTCCAGAACAGCACGACTCTCTTTCCGATCAAAATCCGGTGTGATTTGCACATGGTAACGTTTACAGACACTGTTTTGCAAGAAAACGCTCAACGCCGTACAGACTACACCACATACATAGCCATAATGCAGGGCAGCCTGCGCGGCATCCTCGTCTGCCACCACAATTTCTAAATGCAGGCGCGTCACGACTAGATGTGAAAAAAGCTTGCGAGCCACTCCCACCGCTACTTCGCCAACTTGACGGAGGAGTTCCAACAAACCTGAAACACCCTTCTGTTCCAGTATTTCCTGAAATTTTGATTTCTTGTGTTCCTGTGGCTCCTTTTTCTTCGATTCTGGTTGTTTCTGTTTAGCTTTTTTCGGCTTTTTTTTCTGTGGCGCCACTTGATAAGTAAAGCACAAATAGCGCACCTTGATCTCCAGCTTCTCCCGAAAGTCCGCCGTAACCGCCACCGGACAGATCATAAGAAAAAGCAGCCCCAATAAGATTCCAAGGCTAATCCACAAAGCCGTCATAGACGCGCCCCCTTAGCTTTCATCTTCCCCCTCACGCTCCTTCTCAGACTCCTCCTTCTTATGTGGCAAGGGTGGGAGTTCGTTGAGGGAAGAGATATTGAGGCACCGCAAAAAGTCAGACGTCGTCCCATAGAGCAAAGGCCGTCCTGGTAACTCCAACCTCCCGCGTTCCTCAATCAGCCCTTTTGCTGTTAAACTTCCCAACACGCCAGAGCAGTCCACACCCCGGATCTGCTCCACAAACGCCTTTGTCACCGGCTGATTATAGGCGACAATCGCCAATACCTCCATCGCGGCCTGTGAAAGCGGTGTATTTCTATGAAGATCCAGCGCTTGACGAATCTCCTCCGCATAGATGGGATTGCTACACATCTGGTAAGAATCCTCCAATTTCACAATGCGGACCCCGCCATCCTCCTTATTAAAATCATCCATCACACTTTGCAAGAGCTTGGCTGCGGTCGCCCGGTCCAAAGAAAGCACCTGGGCCACGCGGTCCGTCGAAACCGAATCCCCGCTGGCAAAGAGGATTGCCTCTATTGCTCCTCGGATCTTTTTGATTTCCAATGCCGTTCACCGCCATCCATCAAATTTACTGTAGCCGCTTCGCCTTCTCCTTCAATACGCACGCGTTTCCCCTTGACAAGTTCCAGTACCGCCAAAAAGGTTGCCACCAGATCGGACTTTTCCCGCTTTTCAACAAACAAGCTCTCGTACGCAATGGATTTCACTTTCCACAATCTTCGAAGTACGTAGACAATCTGTGAAGTAACGGACACAATCCGGTGGGTAACAATTCCAGAAAACGACTGTGGCGAAGGCGGCAACACCCGCTTTCCCCGCCCTGCCGCACTCAAGTAAGCTGCCAATATCTCCCGGGGATCATGATGCCGTTTATAGCTCTTATCCGGTTCCACTTCAGCTGGTTCTCGCACATAAATATTATAATTAAACCGCTCTGTCAATTGTGCCGCCACTTGCTTACACTCCTGATATTCAAGCAACTGACCGGTCAACTCTTGCCGGAGTGCCTCCATCTCCTCATGTTTTGGAAGAAGTGAAACCGTTTTCATGTATACCAAGCGGGCCGCCATCTCCAAAAACTCACTGGCAATGTCCATATCAGCTTCCTGCATGGCATTGATCTGCTCCATATATTGATCTAAAAGCTCTGAAATCTGAATATCGCAAATATCGAGCTTATTCTTGGTAATCAGATAGAGCAGGAGATCCAAGGGCCCCTCAAACGTCTCCAACTTATAGGATAGCTTTTCCATGGCTCCCCCGTATTATAACAACCCCAAAAGCTGATAGGGAAGTTCTGCCAACCACATAACTCCATTGTAACAGATATTTTGTAGGAATCCGATGGGCCCATCCAACAACCCCGTAAAAAGGACCAGCATCAGAATCATCATAATCATATTTTGATACCGGTAATAACTGTAAAGCGCCCGATCCGAGAGAAATGCACCCACAATCCGTGATCCATCGAGCGGGGGAATGGGCAACAGATTGAACACCGCCAACCCAACGTTGATGATAATATAATACTGAAAGAAAACCCATACAAAAGTCGGTGCACCAAAATTGGTCGCCAGCAAGACACCGATATAAATCAAAGCGCCAATCAAGGAAGCCAGCAAATTGGATATTGGACCTGCCAACGCTGTGATCGCCATTCCACGTTTGGGATTCTTAAAATTATTTGGATTCACTGGAACAGGCTTTGCCCAACCAAAACCAAAAAGCAACAGGAACAACGCGCCCATGGGGTCAACACTCGCAATCGGGTTAAACGTCAAACGCCCCTGATATTTTGCTGTATTGTCGCCAAGCTTATAAGCCACCCATCCATGGGCAAATTCGTGCAGAGGTAAAATACAGAAGATGACGAACAATACCGCCACAATCTGCATTAAGATGCTCATAAAGTCAACGGAACCTCCGCTGAACAACGAGCGAATGACACTAAACAGCATAAAAACACGCTCCCTTTTTCCATTGTAGCTCCGCCCAGCGGAAAACCAACATTCAAACCGTGATTTCCAGTTTCATCGCCAAACAACGATGCATCTAATAAAACCCTGTGATTCCCTCCGCAGGGTCCCTACCCTTCTCTGTGCGGAAAAGTATTGGTTTAAAAAGGACCTACCCGCAGGCATCACATTTTTGTCGTTTCATTATAATACGTTTGGCCGCAAAATACAAGATATGGGTGGTTGACACGCAATTTTGTGGAAATGTTTGCCGTTTTGCGAAATATTCTTGCGAAAAAGCTTGCAATTGCCAGAGGAATCTGCTAGAATACTACTGTTACAAATTTGATGAGCCCGTTAAAGGAGGTGCAGACTCATGGCAAAATGTGATGTTTGTGGCAAGGATATTGCTTTCGGTATCAAGGTTTCTCATTCTCACAGACGTGCGAACAGAACTTGGAAGCCCAACATTCGTCGTGTGAAGGCGATTGTAAATGGCAGCCCCAAGCGTATTTACGCCTGCACCCGTTGCTTGCGTTCCGGCAAGGTTACCCGTGCCGTCTAAACTGAACAAAGAAGCTTAAAGGAGTCCAGAGGTGGACTCCTTTTTTCGTTTTCTATCAGTTGCATAGAGAGGCCGTGGAAACATCGTTCGGATGTTTCCACGGCCTCTTTGATTCTTCATTTTGTTATGTAGAGATTGCAAAGCCGTCAATGCTTTTTCACACTGAGCTTCTTTTCTGTACCTGCACGCAAACGTGCAATGTTTTCATGATGCTTCCATACCAGCAGCCCTCCCAAGAAGAATGCTGCTACCATGCTCAAAGCACAGTACGTCGGGCTGCCAATCTGAAACATGCGGAGGTCTACAAGATAGTTGAATAGAAACGTACAGATCGGGAACGCAATTCCTGCACTGATAGAACCTGCTGAGACGATTCTTGTCAACAACACCACCAAAATAAACACAACAATTACAAACACAAAACTACGCCAATCGATCAGCAGAATAATCGCCCAGCTGGTTAAAACACCCTTTCCTCCCTTAAATCCAAAGAACACTGGAAAATCATGTCCCAACACGCAAAAAATTCCTGCCAAGTAGGCGCCATACTGTACAAACTCCCATGTGGACACTCCCGCTAATGGATATGCTGCGGCAAAATATTGAAAGAGCAACTTTCCAATAAAGACCGCCAACACACCTTTGACAAAGTCAAAGACAAAGGTACATGCCGCGGCCTTCGCCCCTACTGACCGAAGAACATTGGTTGTGCCAGCATTTCCGCTTCCCATCTTTCGAATATCCTGATGGCTGAACAGTTTGGTAAAAATGATGGAAGAGCTGACACTACCCAGCAAATAGGCAATCACCATTGTCAAAAGTGCCGGCAAAACAGCGCTCATGAAAAGATTCATGGATCGTCCCTCCTACAAAATCGTTAAACAGATGATTTATCGCCGCGCTCGCGGACAATGAAGCGCACCGGAGTGCCCTCCAAACCAAACGTTTCACGGATTCGGTTTTCCAAATATCTCTGATAGGAGAAATGGAACAACTCCGCCGAGTTCACAAAACATACAAATGTCGGCGGCTTTGTAGAAGCCTGAGTCATATAATAGATCTTTAATCGTTTGCCCTTATCTGTAGGAGGCTGTACGCGTGCCGTAGCTTGTGCTAACACGTCATTGAGCATCCCCGTCGCTATCCGCATAGCATTGGAATTGGCTACATGTTTAATTAGCTCGAATAGACGATCGATGCGCTGCCCCGTCTTTGCCGATAAAAACAGAAACGGCGCGTAAGACATAAAGGAGAAATCTTCCTCTAACTTTTTGCGGTAAGCCGTCATAGTGTTGCCGTCCTTCTCCACTGCATCCCACTTATTGACGGCAATGACGCATCCCTTTCCAGCCTCGTGAGCCAATCCTGCGACCTTTGAATCCTGATCGGTGAATCCTACCGTTGCATCAATCATAATCACACAGACGTCTGCGCGTTCAATCGCCATCTGTGCACGAATCACACTGTATTTTTCAATGGAATCATCCACCTTATTGCGGCGGCGTAGCCCTGCTGTATCGATCAGAATAAAATGCCCATAAGCATTTTCCACTTCAGTATCAATGGCGTCGCGCGTTGTCCCAGCGATGTCGGAAACAATACAGCGATTTTCCCCGGAAATCCGATTCACAAGAGAACTTTTTCCCACATTTGGCTTCCCGATGATCGCCACACGGATCAGTTCGCCTTCCTCTTCTCTTCCATCCTCTTCTGGAAGATACTCGATCACACGATCCAACAGATCTCCGGTCCCGTGCCCATGTACCGAAGAAACTTGCACGGGGTCCCCCAGACCAAGATTGTAAAACTCATAAAAATCGGCCGGAGGCTCTCCAACCGAATCACACTTGTTGACGCAAAGGACCACCGGACGGCCGCTTTTGAGGAGCATCGCTGCGATGTCGGCATCCGTCGCCACCAAGCCGGAACGAATGTCCGTCACCAAAACGATCACATCGGCCGCATCAATGGCCAACTGCGCCTGTGCGCGCATCTGAGACAGGATTACGTCATTCGCACTCGGCTCAATTCCTCCGGTATCCACCAGAGAAAATTTACGCCCTTCCCACTCGCAGTCTCCATAAATTCGGTCGCGTGTAACTCCCGGCGTATCATCCACAATCGACAAACGCTGACCAATCAACTTATTAAACAAGGTCGATTTACCGACATTGGGCCTGCCGACAATCGCCACAACTGGCTTAGCCATTTTCTTCCCTCCCTGTCACCGCATCCAACAGCGCATAACCGTCGTTTGGTACGGTGATGATTTGAATCTGTAACGCCTCCGACAGCTCTTCTAAAGAAACATCGTCTAAAAAAATGTCCCCTTCTCTGCGGAGCATCACATCGGGCAACAGCAGTGCGTCGCCCAGGTTCCGGCCTTGAAGCTGCTTGAGGAGGTCTCCGCCTGTCACAAGACCTGCTACGGTAATAGTATCCCCAAAAAAGTGATTTACAATGGGTACCACATCGCATGTTAAATTATGACATCTTTGCCGCAGTTCGTCAAGCAATGTATCCAAGAAAGGATGCGCTGCCACACCGGTAGCCAAAGTGACCTTTCGGGGATTTTCTAGCGGAACAAAATCCTCTAGCGCATCTAAAAATTCCTGCCGTAAACTCGCCATCAACCCCACGCCATTTTCCAACTGGTCGAAGTCCCCGTAGAAGGGTGCAGCTGGAATCGGCAATTGCGCTTTTAGATAAAACTCATCTGCGGCATAACAGATACGTTGGCCATATTCCTTTTCGCAGTGATCTCCCCAGCGCTCCAATTGCCGTACAACCGCCAGAGCTGTCTCCGGATCGTATCCGATTAAGGGATACAACCCTTGACGGTGTTTGGTGAGCCCTATTGGAACAACCGCCACACTTTGGACCGACGGCCATAAACCCGTCAAATCCCGCAACGTGCGTTCCAGTTCTTCCCCATCGTTGATGTCCCGGCACAGCACAATCTGACAGTTCAGCTTAATTCCCGCCTTTGCAAAACGGTACAGAATGTCTAAGGACTTTCCTGCAAAGCGGTTTCCCATCATTTTGACGCGCAACTCTGGGTTGGTTGTATGTACAGAGATATTGATCGGGCTGATATGCATCTTGATAATGCGGTCTACCTCACGTTCCTTCAAATTCGTCAACGTTACATAGTTTCCAAACAAGAACGACAGACGCGAATCATCATCCTTGAAGTAAAGGCTTTTTCGCATCCCTTTGGGCAACTGGTCGATAAAGCAGAAAATACATCGGTTGGTACAAGAATGCTGCTGGTCCATCAAATATGTTTCAAATTCCAACCCGATGGATTCATATTGTCCTTTTCGGATTTGAATGGTCCGTTCTTCCCCAATCTCATTCTGCAAAACAATCGACAAATGCCGGTCCGTCTCATAAAACCGATAATCCAAAATATCACATATCTCATTGCCATTGATAGAGACAAGGGTTTCCCCCGGCTGAATCCCAGCATGCCGGGCAGGGCTGTTTGCCTCCACCGCCAGAATTTTTACAGGCATGTTCTCCCCCCTGTTCAGAGCAAAAAAATAGAGAAGGATTTCTCCTTCTCTATCCTTCGGAAATCAAAAAATCAGGCTTCCTTCTTGATGACTTCTCTGCCGTTGTAAAAACCGCAGTTGTCGCACACTCTGTGAGGCGCCTTGTACTCCCCGCACTTCGGGCATTTCATCAGTGCAGGAGCGTCGAGCTTCCACACATTGGAACGTCTCTTATTCTGTCTTGCGCTGGATACTTTCCGCTTTGGTACCGCCATGGTCAGCACCTCCTTATAAAAGCTTAGCTATCTATCAGTTGTTTAAGGACCTCCATACGGGGGTCAATCTGATGTGTTTGACAATTGCATGCGCCTTCATTCAGATTCTTTCCACATTGCGGACATAAACCCTTGCAATCCTCTTTACAAAGGAACTTTGTCGGAAGCTCCAACAAAATATCCGCCCGGACTAGTTCGTCCAAGTCCAACTTATAATCACTCACCTGAATGTATTCGCCACTGTCCTCTTCATTTTCCAAGGACAACACCAGCACATGCGAAAAAGGATAGTTATATGGCCGTTCTACTTGGACTGCACACCGGTCGCAAGGAATTGAAAACTGAAATTTCGCCTTCACATCCAACTGCACAAGTCCCGCGCGGTTCTCAACCTTTCCCTCAACCTCAACCGGCGCAACAAATGGATAAGCGCCGTTTATATTGACGGATGATAGATCGATTGAGCCACAAAACGAACGACTGGCACCCTCCTGTAAAAACACGTCTTCGAGTTCAAGAAGCATTTTTCACACCTCGGCGCTACATTAGCTTATTATATAGGTTCCTCTACGCTTTGTCAATACAATTTATAGGTAAAAATTTGAAATATCCACAAAACACACGCAAAGATGCCGCCGGTACCGTAAAAGCACCGGCGGTATCGCATACATCAAACGGTTTAAATCTGCGTTGCGAGGTTTTCAATTCCCTCTGGAAGTTCACCCTTATCCGCAGAAACCAACAGGATGATGTTGACCTCGTCTTCCTTGGAAAGCTTGTTCATACGGCCAACAAACTCCTCCAGCGCTTTCATATCCTGGCCAATGATCTTCAATGTGGAATCCACAAAAATATCGGTCACGTCGTAATTACCAGCACAGATTCCGCTGATAAAGCCTGCCAACGCTTCCATCCCACAGATGTTGTAACTGTCGCTGTCCACCAGACGCGCCTGATGGGAGATGTCATAAGTCAGCTTCAAACCTTTTTCAATGACGACGACGTTTCCGTCAGAAGTCTTAACCGCTTCATTTGCGCGCTCAATCAATTTTTTTGTTTTGCCGGAACCTTTTTTACCTACGATTAGAGTAACCATTGAAACTCCCCCTGTATGATAGTATTTCCGCGTTCCGCGGATAAAATCGCCAGAATTATTTGTGGAGTCTTGCCTCCAGAGCTTCCTTCTGTGCCTCATAACCGGGTTTTCCAAGAAGAGCAAACATGTTCTTTTTATAGCTCTCTACGCCGGGCTGATCAAACGGATTGACTCCCAACAGATAACCGGAGATGGCACACGCTTTTTCGAAGAAATAGATAAGTGAACCCAAGGACTCTTCGGAGAAATCCGGTACATGTAGCACAACGTTCGGAACACCGCCGTCCGTATGTGCTAAGACCGTGCCCTCAAAGGCCTTTTCATTGACATAAGACATGCTCTTGCCTTCCAAGAAGTTTAGGCCGTCCACATTTTCAGGATCGTTGCCGATGTAAAGTTCTTGCTTTGCTTTGTCAAACAGAACAACCGTCTCAAAGAGGGAGCGGCGGCCCTGCTGAATGTATTGCCCCATGGAATGCAGGTCTGTAGAGAACACCACGGATGCCGGGAACAAGCCTTTATTATCCTTGCCTTCACTCTCCCCATAGAGCTGTTTCCACCACTCGCACATCATCGTATAGCAGGGTTCATAGCTGACGAGGATTTCGATCTCCTTCCCCTTGCGATAGAGCATATTGCGCAGAGCAGCATAAAGATAGCAGGGATTCGTGAACATATCGGGATTGTTGTACTCCTGCTGTGCCTTTGCAGCGCCAGCCATCAGTGCATCAATATCCGCGCCGCTGACGGCGATGGGCAGCAGGCCAACAGCTGTCAGAACTGAGTAACGTCCACCAACGTCGTCCGGGACTACAAAGGTTTCGTAACCTTCTTTGGTCGCAAGCTGCTTGAGCGTACCGCGCGCCTTATCGGTCGTGCAGTAAATGCGCTTTTTCGCCTCTTCTTTGCCGTACTTCTTCTCCAGGAACTCACGCAACACGCGGAATGCGATGGCGGGTTCTGTCGTTGTACCGGACTTGGAGATCATGTTGATGGAGACGTCCTTTCCTTCACAGATCGCCAGCAACTCGCTCAACGCGGTAGAGCTGATGCTATTTCCTGTGAAGTAAATGTCGGGCGTATCCTTCTTCATGTTGTTGTAATTGGGCGATTTTAAAAACTCAATGGCTGCGCGCGCGCCAAGATAGGAACCTCCGATGCCGATGACAATGAACACCTGCGAATCCGACTGAATTCTTTTGGCCGCCTCTTTGATGCGGGCAAATTCTTCTTTATCGTAATTGGTCGGGAGATCCACCCACCCGATAAAATCGTTGCCGAGGCCAGTGCCACTGTGAAGCATTTCGTGCGCAAGCTTTACCTGCGGCGCGAGCGCCTTATATTCATTTTCACCAACAAACCCGGACAGATGTTGTGTATCAACTCTGACAGACATATGAAATCCTCCTAAATATTGCAATCTTGGGTATGTTGTTATTTTACAATAGTTTGTCCATATTTGCAAGGGAAGGCACATATTTTATAATTAAATAATTTGTGAATCCTGCTTGCTTGTGCATTTTGTGTATTTTTGACGGGCGGCAAAGAGAGCCGTGCCCTTTTTCAAAGGGCACGGTCTTGCCGATGGTCACATGGACACAAGCTGCCGGAACAAAAGTTGAAAAACAGAGGAAAAGGTAATCTCCGGGATGGAAGTCTTAGCAAGAATGTTATATTCCTTGAGGATTTCGCCATCCAAAGTGCAGGTGACTTTCCCCAAAACTTGCCCTTCTTCAACCGGTGCCGTCAAGTTTTCTCCCACTGTCACCTGGTACTGAATCTCCGTATCCTTCCCTTTGGGAATTAATAGAACCCCATCCGTTGTAACTGTGGTCTCCACTTGATCGGACATGCCATTCAAAACCGGAATGGGAGCCACCGCTTCCGGCGGCACCTGAGGCGTAGCGACCGACCAGTTGGCGAACCCATAATCCAATAGGGTTGAAGCAGCGGAAAAGCGATCTTTGGTGTTTGCAGCGCCCAAAACCACGGCAATCAACTGGACCCCATCGCGCTCTGCGGTGGCACTAATACAGCTTCCTGCTTGCCCTGTTGTACCCGTTTTCAGCCCGGTAATCCCCTTATAGGATTTAATGAGTTTATTGGTATTGACCAACTGTGTCTGGCCATCGCGGACATAGTCGATCCAAATCATTGTATAATCAAAGATTTTCTTATGTTTCATCAATTCCCGTGACATAACCGCGACATCATAGGCAGAGGTTAAATGTCCTTCCTCGTCCAAACCGTTGCAGTTTTTAAACGTCGTATCCGCCATCCCCAGCTCCTGCGCTTTTTCGTTCATCTGCCGCAGAAAATCTTCCTCACTGCCGGCAACGTATTCTGCCAAAGCCACAGCGGCATCATTTGCGCTCGCCACTACAGTCGCTTTGAGCATGTCGTCTACAGACATGGTCTCCCCTTCTTTGAGCCAAATATCTGATCCTCCCATCGAAGCAGCATGAGCACTTGTCGTCACTGTATCGGTCAAAGAAATCTTCCCCGCATCCAGGGCTTCCATCACCAGCAACAATGTCATGACCTTTGTGATCGATGCACAAGGGCGTTTTTCGTGTGGGTTCTTCTCGTATAGCACTCTTCCTGTCTGCGCTTCCATCAGGACAGCAGCAGGCGCTTTGACCTCTTCTTCTGAAAGTGCAGATGCAGCGCGCATCGGAACGGACAATCCGATCAGCAGAACGGCCAGCAGCCCTGCTGCAATTCGTTTGCCTTTCATTTGTGTAATCTCCCTCCTCGTTCTGCTCCCGGAGCGGAGGCTGTACAGCTGCCCTCTTGGCATCCGGGAATCCAAACCCGTCCGAATAGACTTGTTCGGTCTTCCCTAATTCTTATGCCGTCCAATGCGGGATTATCGCAATATCTGCTCTGAAAATCAAAAAGTTCCTGTGCAGAAGGATGACATCCCCTTCATACACAGGAACTCAAATGCCAAATAACTCACTGGCGTACAGAAATCCCTCGCCCGGCAAGATACCCTTTCAATTCCGGAATCGTGATCTCTCCAAAGTGGAACAGCGAAGCCGCCAATACTGCATCCGCCTGCCCTTGGGTAAAGGCATCATAAAAATGCTCCATTTTCCCTGCACCTCCAGAGGCGATCACCGGCACATGAACACATTCCGAAACCGCTCGTGTCAATTCCAAATCATAGCCGTTCTTGACGCCATCACAGTCCATGCTGGTGAGTAAAATCTCTCCTGCCCCCAACCGAACTGCCTTCTGCGCCCATTCTATGGCATCCAATCCGGTATCCACCCGGCCGCCATTCAAATAGACCGTCCAGCCGCCTTCCGAACGGCGCTTCGCATCGATTGCACACACCACACACTGGCTCCCAAATTTATCGGCTGCCTCCTGAATCAAAGCAGGGTTTCGGATAGCTGCCGAATTGACGGACACTTTATCTGCGCCGGCACGCAACAAAGCGTTGAAATCGTCCACGGAACGGATTCCTCCTCCTACTGTAAAGGGAATAAAGATGCTATCCGCTACCTGTGACACTATGTCCAGAATAATGTTGCGCGCCTGCGCCGAAGCAGTGATGTCCAGAAAGACCAGCTCGTCCGCTCCCTGTGCATCATACATCTTTGCCGCTTCCACCGGGTCCCCAGCATCGCGCAGATTGACGAAATTGGTCCCCTTGACCACTCTCCCATTGTTGACATCTAGGCAGGGAATGATTCTCTTGGCATACATATCCATTCCTCCTCAAACTGTATCAATCTGTGCAACAAAGTTTTGCAACATCTTCAAGCCAGTCCGTCCACTTTTTTCGGGGTGAAATTGGGTGGCAAACAGCTTTCCCCGCTGAATCGAGGCGTCAATCCGCACACCGTATTCCGTTGTTGATGAGACAACGCTCGGATCGTCTGCATGCAAATAATAAGAGTGCACAAAATACACGTATGGGTCTTCCTCCAAACCAGAAAAAAGTCCACTTTGGTTGCGGAGTTCCAGAGAATTCCATCCCATATGCGGTACCTTTAAACCGCGATTTGCTGGTATACGGTGGATTTTCCCCTCGAGGACCCCTAAACCGTGTACACCGGGGCTTTCCTCACTCCCCTCAAAAAGAAGCTGTAAACCCAAGCAAATCCCTAAAAAAGGCTTTCCACTCTCAATAAAGTCCAAAACCGGCTGAACAAGGCCGGATTGCTTCAAACTATTCATGGAATCGCCAAAAGCACCCACCCCCGGCAAAATAGCTGCCTTGGATTCCCGAATGACCTCCGGGTCTGCTGTCACCTGTACTGCACAACCGATATGATGAAATGCTTTTATTACACTTTGAATGTTACCTGCTCCATAGTCAATGACCGAGATCACATATATTCCCCCGTTCTCAGCTATTTCTGCTACTTTTCCGCATTGCTATGCTAAAATACGATATACGTTATTCTATCATTTTTTGCTTAGAAAGGCAAATGGTTTCTAGGTTCTACAAAGAGAACCCCCTTATTGCTTCGACTTTATGTTTGAATATCCCCCTTATCAAAATACACATGAGTTCCTATAGCAAACCCCTTTTCCTCCCTAGGGATACAAAAAGAGGCTCCTTCCGGCGAAAACAACGCCAAAAAGGGGCCTCTTTTTGTATAAAAATACACGACTCTTACAATTAATCAATCATTTCCGGATGCTTTTCGCGGATGACAGACATTGCCTCCTCGTCTGCCACGATGGTGACATCCGGGTGCACCTGCAAAATAGATGCCGGAACCTCCGGAGTGATCGGCCCAAACAGGGACTTATAGAGAATTTCTGCCTTACCAGCACCATTGGCTACCAAGAGCACTTTTTTTGCCTTCATAATTGCGCCGATTCCCATGGTTACCGCATATCTCGGAACCTCATCCTTGCTGGCAAAAAAGCGGGAATTGGCATCGATGGTTTTTTGATTGAGGGTGACACGGTGGGTTTCTTTGATATAACTCTCGCTCGGCTCATTGAATCCAATGTGGCCCGTATTGCCAATGCCCAAAAGCTGTAAGTCGATTCCACCGAGAGATTCGATGAGCGCGTCATACCGGCAGCCTTCTTTTGCAACATCTTCCGCTAAACCGTCCGGCACATGGGTGTTCTCCAAGCGGATATTAATGTGCTTAAAGAAATTTTCCTTCATGTAGTAATGATAACTCTGCTCATGCTCCGGTGCAAGGCCGCAGTATTCATCCAAATTAACGCTACGCACTTTCGAAAAATCGACATCGCCCTTATTATACCAATCAATCAGTTGTGCATAAACCCCCAAGGGCGTAGAACCTGTTGCAAGCCCCAAAACGGAATCTGGCTTTAAAATAACTTGTGCAGAGATGAGATTTGCCGCCTTCCGGCTCATTCCTGTATAATCCGGCGCGCTGAAAATTTTCATACAAACCTTCCTTTCACGACCACCGGCTGCCGCTTCCTTCCTGCTGCTGGCCTCCGGCTCCCATAAAATATTCTAAAGTATATTATACTGTTTTTTTGGAGAATCGCAAGCGTGAGATCTGTATAATTTTGTCCATTTTGCAAACAACTATGTTCATCTAGTTAGGATAGGAGGACACAAAAAAGATAAATGAAGAAAAATGCGCTATTGTTTGCTACCGGTGGTTCCGTCTATCCGGCATTGGAAATTTTATGCCGCGGACACACCGACCTCTCCATGTCTGTAGCCGGTGGAATCTGCCTGTGCTTAATTGATCGAATCTGCAATCGTTCTATGAAAGGAAAATGTTTAGCTGTAAAATGTTGCATTGGGTCTGGAATTATCACTTCTGTGGAGTTTGTCGTCGGTCTCATTGTCAATGTTGCCTGGAAACAAAACGTTTGGGATTATTCAAATCTACCATTGAATATTATGGGACAGGTTTGTCTTCCCTTTTCCATTCTTTGGTTTCTTATCACAATTCCAGCACTCGGCGTATGCAATCTGTACGATAAAATTAAATTTGTTCCATCGAAAAAGCATATGGCTAAATAGATTTGTCCACCTAAAATAACCCTTCAGTAATAGATTGTACGCATTTAGAGAAATTACACTCTTTGGTAGAAAAGGTAAATTTGAAGAGCAAAAGAAACAGGAGGGTGTCCCAAAAGTCATGAAATGACGGAAG
>ENA-ORMO01001009-ORMO01001009.1-human-gut-metagenome-genome-assembly--contig:-NODE-1009-length-34329-cov-4.257659_pt1 | contig 34329 bp, 28 predicted proteins | sample MGYA00242106_ERZ509001 | MGnify/ENA primary metagenome ERZ509001 (study PRJEB26280, sample SAMEA2338736) | human gut metagenome | biome: human gut; feature: human-associated habitat; material: faeces...
TGGATAAACTGTCGGTAAATCCGACAACGTGGATAGTCCACCACCTGTTTAATTTGTAATTGATAGGCTGGCATAAGAATCTCCTTTTTATATATAAGGTATGAAATTGGATTGCACTGCGAAAAAATCGTTGACTTGAACATCTCTGGGGCTTATGCTATACTTGTTTCTGTATGAATCTGCTTGCTGATGCTGGCAGTATCCATGCAGGCTTTACTCTTCCTGGGGCTGTTGCCTTTCAAAGCAATGTAGCCATTCATTGTGCCAATTTTAAGCCACTACAACTTTTTACAACTTTCCCACAACTTTTGCTCAAAACCAAACGGCGCAGGAAGGCATGAAATGGAATCAAAGCTGTATGAAGAATGTCATGAAGGTGGCGGTTTTATGGCACAACAGGCTATGTTGAAACAAGATGAAACGGTCAGAACTCAAATCCCCACCATGAAGTCACTGGATGCAAAGAAAGGCGAGGGCAGGACAGTGCAGGCGGCAGAAGCCCAGGCACCTTCCGCATTTGCCGGCGTATCTGCAGCTCAGCCGCAGCTTGACCTTTCCAAGGTTAAGATTGAGCCGTTATTTGAGGATTTCGTGGACTTTGAGACCTTCGCAAAGTCTGATTTCAGGGTAGTGAAGATTGAGGCCTGCGAGGCAGTTCCCAAGTCAAAGAAGCTCCTGAAGTTCACTCTGAATGACGGAACAGAGCGCAGACGCACAATCTTAAGCGGAATTCATGAGTACTATGAGCCGGAGGAGCTGGTTGGAAAGACCTGCGTGGCCATCACCAACCTGCCTGCCAGAAAGATGATGGGCATTGACTCCGAGGGAATGCTGATTTCCGCTGTGTATGAGTATGACGGACATGAGGGACTGAATCTTCTGATGCTGGACGACGTGATTCCGGCAGGTGCGAAGCTGTACTAAAGCGGCTGAAAACAATCGTTTTCGTTCCCAAATATAACTGTGCTATAAGGGTACGATAAATTTAAGCGGTCAGAGAACACTAATCAGAGATTTTAAATTAGATACAGAATAATATCAAACTGTATTAAGGACGGAATAGGACACTTTTCTAAAAAACGTTAGAGAGGTGTCCTTTTTCATTTATCATTATCAATTAAAGTAAAGCAGGCGCTGAGCCAAAGGTGCACTTTCCGGTTCATATAGATGAGTTCCTGTAATATGTGAAGTTTTCCGGAAAGATAAAACTGCCAGCAGGAAAGGCCTGCTGACAGTGAAAGAAAACGATATGGTAATGGTGTTTTAAATCTATTCACCCAAAGATATTTCGATGTAAGCGCCGTCGCCGTAGGGATCGGCCAGGACTAAGGTTTTGCTGCCGGAAGCAAAGAAATAGGATTTTTCATAGGTTTCTGTCGGTTCGCCGAACAACTGAGTCAGTGTTTTTGCGTATTCTTTGATATCAGACTGTCCTAAGCTGATAACTGCCTGTTCCAGAATATTGGAACCTTCCTGATATAAGTTGAAGGTCAGGGAGACGTTTGCATTTTCCCCCAGGATCGAGAGTGCGTAGGTACGATCCAGAATAAGTCCTGCTTCGTTCCTCACTTCCTCTCCCTGACCCAGGAGTGCAGTTACTTCAGAGTCCGATTTTCCCACCATATCCGTCAGGCTCTTCAAATCCACGTTGGATTGAGAAACTGTCTTACTTTCTGTCTGAGCAGCCGCTGTAGCTGCTGCGGCTGTGGTCTGCACAACAGCCTTCGTGGCTGCAGCAGTAGTCTGCTGGACTGCCTTTGCAGCTGCCGAAGCGGTTGTTTCGGGGCTTACCTCTGAAGCTGTCTGCGCGGCTGTTTCCTGAACCGCCTCCATAGCTGCCTCGCTGCTTGTTTCTTCAACCGCAGCGGTTTCTGCAAATGCAGCAGTTGTTTCCTGTGGGCTGCTGCTGCAGCCGGATAAAGCCAGAAGGCAGAGAGAGAGTACTAAATAATTGCGTAATTTCATATATCCTCCTATGTAATAGATTTGCACATACCTGTTATGGTATGGTGTGCTTTTATTAATTCCGCACCTGGGTATTAATTTCTTGATAAGCTACATATAGCTGAATATTCTTTTGACCTGGTGATATGGTCATTCGATTGGTTCCTTATAGCCTCCTTCCGTTGATAAATTGTCTTGCAGGAACTGTACCGATACGCAAAAACCGGCTGTCTTCAATATCCTGTTAAAGACGGAAATCCTGAAAAAGCAAAACATTTTGTTGATTGTCGAATACTTCGTGTAATGTGATTACTTATTCTCTATCTGCAAATGCTTAACAGGTTTCGACAGTATATCATAGGGCTATTAAAAAGAAAAGACAACATGCTCGGTTTTAAGAATTCTTAAGAAATATCTTAATTTTGCTTTAGAATATTCAGGATGCATAATGGCTATAGTCTACTAACCTATTTACTTCATTTATGCTAAGACGCCTGAGAATACTTCGTCATGCTTTTCCGGGAAATCTGTTCTTGTCTCCCGATTTACCCATGCCGTCCAGAATGGGAATGAGGGACTCTCATCCCTCTGTCAAATTGTATTCTACTTTTTGGCATAATTCGAGGGTATTCTTCCCGGAGAATAAGCCGTTTGGCTGCAATTGTTTGGGAGAGTTGCAACCTCGCTTTCTGCAGTTGAATTGCGCATGGCTTTTAAGTATAATGAAATCAGAAAATTGGTATGGGGAGAGATATATATGCATGAACTTTGTGGTACAAACTGCTGCAGCAGGTGCAGCCGCCGGGAGGAATGCGGCAGCTGTCAGAATGTAAAGGGGCATCCTTTTGGCGGAAATTGTATTGTCGCCGAATGTATCGAGCAAGGCGGAAAAGATGAATTTCTGCGTTTCAAGGAGAACCTGATTTCAGAGATTAACGGGCTTGGAATCAAAGGGGTTGAGGTAAACGACCTCAATCTGTTAAACGGATTCTTTGTGAATCTGGAATATCCTCTTGCAAACGGGAAAACAGTAAAATTGCTGAAAGATAACAACGTTTATTTAGGAAATCAAATTGAAATATCCGGCAAGGAAAGGTGTTATGGAGTTGTTGCCGATAGAAATTACATTCTTGTGTGCGAATATGGCTGCAACGGAGCAGAGCCGGAGATTATTTTATATAAAAAGCGTGAAAGCAGAATTTGTTAAGAATTATACAAAACTAGCGAAATCTTTTGTAAGGATCGATATAAAAAATACCGTTTTATGGGAGGGAGGCCGTCATTGGCTGAACAGATTCTCCCTCCGGTTACGGCAGCTTAAAAAGTATTTCCAGATGAGGACCTTTAGCTTCCCTGCCATCCCCGAAAGAGAGCTCCAGTTCCTTCCATCTTTCAAACAAAGCGTCATGAAGCCCCAACAGTTAGCAGCAGTCTGGCAACCGGCAATGCTGCAGTTTAAACTATCTTCAGGGAGGAAAACAGGCTATGAAATTCCTTCCGCTCCTCTTTCCTGCAGACCAGATAATAGGTCACAGCCGCCTCCGGATCCGAGATAGGCACATGAATGCGGTTTGTATCGGCCTCGATATACTTTTCTGCCAGGTCGGAGGTGAAGGCAGGCAGGGAGGAAGCTTTGAGCAGTTCGCTGAAATTAAAGCGGTCATCCTGAGTCAGAAAACGTGAGTCCGGCATCTTTTCTGTCCGCACGAAATTCCAGAAACCAATGTCTGACATTAAAAGCATATTTTCTCCGTTCATTTCCGCAAACGACAGACTCTTTCTCCTTCCGAAACGGTGGCCTCTGGGCAGGGCAAACATCAGGGATTCCCTGCCGCACTCTCTGGCAAAAAGCTGAGGATCTTCCGGTGACTTCTGCAGCACAGCCAGATGATACGTATGGTTTCTGAGTCCCTCCAAGAGCACTTCTTCATCCGCCATTTCCGTCTGAATTGTCATGTGAGGATACTGGTTATAAATAAACGGGGTAAGAATCCATATGGGGGCGGGAGAGCAGACTCCAATAGTGAGGGTACGGTTTTTGCGGTCGAACTCTCGTATCTTTACGGGGAGGGAATCGGCATCATCCATAATCTTCTGAATCAGCTGCAGCGCATACTTCCCGTTTTCATTGAGCTCCAGCCGGTTTTTTGTGCGGGTAAACAGTGTAACTCCCAGTTCTTCCTCCAGCTTTTTCATATTTCTGCTCAGCGCCGGCTGGGAGAGATGCAGCAGTTTTGCCGCATCAGACAGTGTTCCGCAGCCGGCAAAGGCTGCAAACTGGCGCAATTCATAAAGTTCGATCATAAACCCCTCCTTCAGTATAAATTTAATTTATAGTCTTATACGCCATTGGCATTGTACTTTTTCCTATTAAAAGACTATTATATGTGTGAAAAGAGAAAAAACTTCAAGATACGTTTTTAAATGATTAACTGTAATTATAGCATGAAGCAGATTCTCCTGCAAATCAATTCAGAACGGAGGGATACAAGGCAATATGGTTTTCTACTTTACCGCAACTGGAAACAGTCTTTATGTGGCCAAGCAGCTGGAACCCCGTCCGGTCAGCATTGCCCAGGCAGTCCATGACAATGAAAAGGTCTACCGGGCAGAGAGGATAGGAATCGTGTGTCCGGTATTCGGCCATGAAATGCCGGAGCTGGTAAAGGAGTTTTTGAAGGCTTCCCGCTTTGAGACAGAGTATTTCTATATTTTGCTCACCTATGGCTGTCTTCACGGAGGCGCTTCCGAGCTGGCAGAGAAATTTGTCCGGGCCCAGGGCATCCAGCCTGCTTATATCAATGTGATTCTGATGGTCGATAATTTCCTGCCTGCCTTTGATATGGATGAGGAGCGGATGACTGACAAACAGGTGGATGTGCAGCTGGGACGGATCAAAAAGGACATTGCAGAGAAAATACACTTTATTTCCCCTGTGACAGAGAAAGATCGGGCCATACACCAGGCCTATCTTGATTTTGCCGCAAAAACACCGCCTGATGCCCTCTCCCATATGTATCAGATTACAGACGAGTGCATCGGATGCGGAATCTGCCAGAAGGTATGTCCAAAGGGATGTTTTCATCTGGAGGGACAGAAAAGCATCTGGAAGCCAGCGGGCTGCATCAGCTGCATGGCCTGCATCCATGCCTGCCCCATGGCGGCCATCCATCTGACCATGCCGGAGAAGAATCCGAAAGCCAGATACCGCAATGAAAATGTCAGTATCTGCGAGATTATTGACGCCAACAACCAAATGAATCAGGAAATGAATAGGAGGAAATGAACATGGAATTTTTAACACTGAACACAGGAGCAAAGATGCCTTTGGAGGGCTTTGGCGTATTCCAGATTCCCGACGCAGCCCAGTGTGAGGAGGTTGTATACAATGCAGTCAAAACGGGCTATCGCCTTCTGGACACCGCTGCCGCCTATATGAACGAAGAGGCGGTTGGAAAAGGAGTGGCCAGAGCCATCGCGGATGGTCTCATTACAAGAGAGGAGCTGTTTATCACCACCAAGGTATGGGTTCAGGACCAGAAAACAGAGGAGACTGCTTACGAGGCTGTTAAGGCTTCCCTGGCAAAGTTAAATATGTCTTATGTGGATCTTATTTTGCTTCACCAGCCTATGGGAGATTACTTTGCCGCTTACCGCGGAATCGAAAAAGCCTATAAGGACGGCCTGACAAAGGCCATCGGCGTGGCAAACTTTTATCCGGCCATCCTTGCCAATCTCTGCGAGAATGTGGAGGTGATTCCGGCGGTTAATCAGGTGGAGCTCCACCCCTTCTTTGTCCAGAAAGAAGCTCTGGAAAATATGAAGGCATATGGGGTGATTCCTCAGGCATGGGGCCCCTTAGCTGAAGGAAAGCATGGAATCTTCACAGACCCGGAGCTTACAAAGATCGGGGAGAAATATGGCAAGAGCGCAGCTCAGGTAGTGCTTCGCTGGAATGCTCAGCGCGGCGTTTCCATTATCCCTAAGTCGGTACATGTGGAGCGGATGGAGCAGAATATCGATATCTGGGATTTCCAGCTGACCGATGAGGAGATGGAACAGCTCGCCTCCAAAGATCTGGGGCACAGCGAGATTGTAAACCATGATGATCCGGCTTTTGTGAAAATGCTCTGCGGGATGAAGATTCACGAGTAGAAGGAGAGCAGCGTTTATTCCATAAAAATGAGCAATAAGCGAAAAAGCAGGGAAGTGAAAAAGCAGGGGGAGGAAAGGCTTCCCCCATGGCTTTAAGCCGAAGGCGGCTGTAAAGTGATAGAAATGAATTCTAACGAGGAGGTTTCAGCTGACGATGAGAAAACAGGGATGGAAACGGATGGCGGCTGTTATGGCGGCAATGATGCTCATGACTGGCTGCGCCAATAGCGGCACCACGGCTGCGACGGCTGCGGCAACAGCGGCTGCAGAAGAAACAGCGGCAGAGACGGATGCCAGAGCTGCAGACGGAGAGGAAGATACTTCAGAGGAGATGGCAGCCGTTCCGGAAGGAGCGCTGGTGATCGCCAGGCAGGGTATGTTCTCCTCCGGAGGTACTGTGACAGAGCCGGTGGAAGGGGAGTTTGATGAGACAACCAACTGGCTGGACTTAACAAGAGCGGGAAATACGGCTCATGTGGACCACGCCAATGTGCTCTATCAGATTCCGGCCAATGACAACGGAAATCCGATTGTCTACCTTCATGGATATGGACAGTCCAGGATGGGGTGGATGACCACTCCTGATGGAAGAGAGGGATGGTCAGATATTTTCCTGAAAAACGGTCACAGCGCTTTTCTGGTAGACCAGCCAAGACGCGGTGAGGCAGGTTCCACAGCGGCCATGACTGCGGATAATATCGATACCTGGTCAGAGGATTCCAAGGAATACATGCCGGGCGACCAGGCGTGGTACACCCACTTCAGAATCGGCCGGGTTGCGCCGGAGCGGTATGAGGGCTCTCAGTTCCCGGAGGGAGAGGAAGCTCAGAATCAGTTTTTCCGTCAGATGACACCCAATATGGGTTCTTACGATGAGGCAGTAGATGCCGCAGCTTTAGGGGAAGTGATGAATGATGTGTATGAGATGACAGGAGACAAGGCCATCTACATTACTCATTCCCAGGGCGGCAGAGTTGGCTGGTCTACGCCAATGGAGCATGTCTCTGCGATTGTTGCCATCGAGCCGGGCGGAACGCCGGAAATCGGTTCTGAAAACTATCAGAAGCTTCTGGATGCGGAGATTCCGATTGTCATTTATTTTGGAGACTATATTGATAATGGCCCGCAGGATATCCAGTCAACCGGTTTCTGGAAAGACGTAAAAGACGCTGCATTTGAATTTGCCGAGGCATATAATGCAGACGGCGGTGACTGCACCGTTGTAGATTTGCCTAAGGAGGGCATTACCGGAAACAGCCATTTTATGTTCCAGGAGATGAATAATCAGGAGATCGCGGAACATATAGAAAACTGGCTGGCAGAGAGAGGATTAAATTAATCTGCAATTCATTCATATCTGCAGCCGCTGGCGGACGAAAAATACTTTCAGAAGGGCCTATACCGGACACCGCCTGGCAGAGGTCCTTCTGCTCTCTTACAAGCGGCCAAACAGACGGAGCCTTAAGATACGGCGTTTAAAATAATCTGATAATATGCAGGAGGAGAACATTATGTCAGCAAGAAAAAATTTCGGAGCAAAACCATTTTTATTTCCACAGCCGGTTCTGATTATCGGAACCTATGATGAAAACGGAAAAGCAAATGCCATGAATGCTGCATGGGGCGGCATTGTGGGCGCAGATGAGATTATGATTGATCTTTCTCATCACAAAACTACAGAGAATCTGATGAAAACAAAGGCCTTTACGGTGAGCGCGGCAGATGCAGAGCATGTGGTGGCCTGCGATTATGTGGGAATTGTGTCCGGCAGTACTGAACCCAACAAAATGGAAAAAGCAGGATTCACCACCACAAAAAGTGAGTTTGTCAATGCGCCGATCATCAATGAACTTCCGGTTACGCTGGAATGTGAACTGGTGGATGTGATCGGTGGAAGCAAATACCTGGGCCGGATCAAAAATGTCAGTGTAGATGAGAGGGTACTTGGAGAAGATGGAGAAATCAGCCTGGATCTCTTCTTCCCGATTACCTACGACACAGTACATCATGGATATTACAGGCTTGGGGAACGGGTAGGAAATGCCTTCCAGGACGGCGGAAAGCTGAAGTAATACGCGCCCCGGGGATTCAAAACGACAGTGTGCACTCGAAAAAGGAGGCAAAATGAGAAACAGATTTTTATACGGGACTATGGGAGTGGCTGTAATTTCTGCATTGCTGTCCGGGTGTGGAAGTAGCGCACAGAAAAACAGCTCAGCTCAGACAGAAACAGTACAGGAGATTTCAGCAGAATCCGAGGCTGAAACTGCGGCTGAAACTGCGGCAGCCAAAACTGCCGGAGAGGAAAGTATTATCACCAACGGCGGAGAGACGATCGCGCTTTCTTCCCTGGAGCATCAGACGGAAGATTCTGAATCGGCAGTCTACTATACCTCAGAAATCAGCCCGCAGGCCATGCTGGATTCCTATGCAGCTCTTGGCGAGGGGCTCACCGGAGAACATATCGCAGTGAAGCTCTCCACGGGTGAGCCGCCTGCCAGCAATTACCTGGATCCGGATTTAATCGCAGATCTGGTGCATCAGGTGAACGGAACCATTGTGGAAAATAACACAGCCTACGGCGGTCAGAGAGCCAGCACCGCCATGCATTACCAGGTGGCGGAGGATCACGGTTTTACCGCCATCGCCGATTTTGTGGTTCTGGATGAAAATGGTTCTGTGAGCCTTCCGGTGGAGGGCGGGACACGTCTTTCGGAAAACCTGGTGGGAGCCCATTTTCCGGAGTACGACGGCTATCTGGTTCTGTCCCACTTTAAGGGTCACGCTATGGCCGGTTTTGGAGGAGCCATTAAAAATATTTCCATCGGGCTGGGCTCCCAGGAGGGAAAATGCCTGATCCACACAGCGGGTGAGAGCCGTACCAGCCCCTGGGGCGGTGAGCAGGATCCCTTTACGGAGAGCATGGCCGAGGCTGGAAAATCCGTGGTGGATGCCCTGGCTGGAAATATTCTTTATATCAGCGTCATGAATCACCTGTCGGTGGACTGTGACTGCAATGGAAATCCGGCAGAACCGGATATGCACGATATCGGAATACTGGCCTCAGCCGATCCGGTGGCCCTGGACCAGGCGTGCGTAGATCTGGTCTATGCTTCTAAAGACGATACCGCTTCCCTGATTGAGAGAATGGAGTCCCGCAATGCCATTCACGTCCTGGAACACGGAGAGGAAATAGGCCTGGGAAGCAGAAGCTACCGACTGATAAATATTGATGATTGAGTCTCTTCATCGTGAATTTGTCTACCTCTGGTATTACTTTGACATACAGTTCAGACAGATTTTCGGATACTGGGTGCTGGGGATTTTCCTCGGCTCCTGTGTATCCGTCTTTTTGAAGGACAAAATTCACGGTTTTTTTCGGGCTATGGGAGCCGGCAGACTGGGGCTTGCGGGAATTGTGCCTGCCAGTCTGCTGGGAATCGCCTCCCCTCTCTGCATGTATGGGACAATCCCTCTGGCTGCCTCCTTTTCCAGAAGCGGAATGCGCGATGAATGGCTGGCGTCCTTCATGATGTGTTCCATTCTTCTGAATCCGCAGCTGATCGTTTACAGCACGGCACTTGGGACCACTGCCCTTATAGTCCGGATTGTATCCTGCTTCTTCTGCGGAATCGCTGCCGGCCTTCTGCTCCATCTCTTCTTCAGAGGGAAAGCCTTCTTTAAGTTCGATGGTTTTGACGAGCCCCCCAGTCATGACACCGATCCCAATCTGTTTTTGCGGCTGGCAAAGAATATCGGGAGAAATATTCGGGCCACCGGCCAGTATTTTCTCTTTGGTATTTTTCTTTCCGCAGTTTTTCAGCGCTATGTACCGGAAGATTTCATGACAGCCTTTTTTGGCGGGAACGAAGCGTTCGGCGTTTTGATGGCGGCGACGATAGGGGTGCCGTTATATGCCTGCGGAGGCGGTACGATCCCTCTTTTGCAGGCGTGGCTTGCCGACGGGATGAGCATGGGGAGCGCCGCAGCATTTATGATTACAGGTCCATCTACAAAGATTACCAATCTCGGAGCGTTAAAAATTGTCCTGGGCGCGAAAAACTTTGTCCTTTACCTTGTTTTTGTTATGGCATTTTCTTTTATTACCGGTTTGACTGTAAATCTGGTGGTATAAACAGGGTATCGATAATAAGTAAAAATGAAAGGAAGCAGTAAACGCTGAAGCGAAAAATAGCTGCTGCCGCAGCGCTCTTACTGGTACTTGGGCTCACAGCCTGCACATCTGATACGTCAGATAGCTCGTCAGACAGCTCAAATGCAGGCAGCAACCGGCGCAGATCTGTTCTCGATTCAGACGTCGGTGGATTATCCCGGAGATATTGATGAATTAATCGACTATGCCTCTTCTGAGCAGGAAGAAGATGTGAGGCCGGAACTGACCTCTCACATTGAGAATCTGGATGATTATGACACGGTTTTTATTGGCTATCCCCTGTGGTGGTATGATCTTCCCCAGGTGATGGACAGCTTCTTTGATGAATATGATTTCTCGGGAAAAACACTCATTCCCTTTGATGTTCATAATGGCAGCCGGCTTTCTGATACTGTGGAAACCATTCAGGAATTAGAACCGGATGCCCGGGTTATCACAGATGGTTTTGCCATAAGTCAAAGCACTGTGGCAGAGGAGACTGAGAGTGTGGCAGAAGAAGTGAGCAGCTGGCTTCAGGGACTTCGGAACTAATTTTAGGCGAGAGGGCGGAACATGAAGACAAGAAGAAAATTTAAGATTCTGATGATCGGCGCAGTGCTGGCGGCTTCTCTGTGTGCCTGCGGCTCAGTTTCTTCCGGCCAGAGCAGAGAAGCAAGCGGGCAGACAGAGACCTCCATGGAAAGCGCAGGGACAGAGGCTTTTGGAGAACCGGATGGAGCGGAAGGGGAGGATACGGGATTTACCTCTGCAGACAGGAATACAAAGGTGCAGGACGTAATTCAGTCCCCTGTATTTGGAGAATATGGACGGCTGATTTTTCCGGTGGATCAGACCATCCCGGATGACCTGACTTTGGAACATGTGGAAAGCATTCTCCCCTGGTACAGCGATGTAAATCCGGATAAGACCGTGGAGATTGTAAATTATCTGGGAGAACAGGCCGCCTCCGGCAGTCAGATCTTTTTTGACATCTACACGGAAGAGGAAAAAGCACAGGATCCCAAAAAGGAAAATACCGGCCTGTTTTTCTTCCGCGGAGAGCCGGGCGGCAAGACGGCAATCTGCAGTGCGGGAGGAGGCTTTGTCTATGTAGGAGCCATGCAGGACAGTTTTCCTCATGCGCTGGAGTTGTCGAAAAACGGCTACAATGCCTTTGCGCTGATCTATCGTCCCGGTGCGCAGACTGCCTGTGAGGATCTGGCTCGCGCCATTGCTTTTCTCCATAATCACGCAGAGGAACTGGAGATTGATATGACGGATTACTCTCTGTGGGGCGGTTCTGCCGGCGCAAGAATGGCAGCGTGGCTTGGCTCCTATGGAACTCAAAGCTTCGGAGAACAGGAGTATCCCCGCCCGGCTGCCGTGATTATGCAGTACACGGGACTGTCTGAGGTAACCGGAAATGAGCCGCCGACCTATAACTGTGTGGGAACCAGAGACGGCATTGCATCTTACCGCATTATGGAAGACCGGATAAGCAGGATCAAAGAGCAGGGTACGGACGCCGAAATCCAGGTGTTTGAGGGACTCCACCACGGCTTTGGATTGGGAGAAGGAACCACAGCAGAAGGGTGGATTAACCGCGCCATCGCCTTCTGGGAGAGGCAAATGTAGAAAACAGGGAAGTATGGCAGTTTCAGGCTCCGTACTTCCCTGTTTTTTTGCGAATTTTCTTCCGCTTCTGACGGGACCGCCCTTTCGGATATTATTCCGGGCTTTCCAGGCCGCCTGCGGCTGAAACAGGAGCGGCCTGCCTGAGCCTGTCCGTGCAGATTTAACTCTTAGTTTCCACAGCGGGAATTTATAAAAATGTAACTTTTCTGCAATAAAAATGACGAAACTGTTAAAACCTTTATGAAAATTTTAAGATTTTCCTCTTGACGGGTGCTGGGGCAGATCTGGTAGACTATTACTGTATCAAATTGTCGAAATTGGTCATAAATGGCAGGGTGAGACAGGAGAAATTCTGCCATGCAGCAGGCTGAAAACACAGCAGCGGATCAAAGACGGAAACAAAGCAAGGGAAGATGCCTTAAAAGCAGAAGGAAGAATCAGAGGTACAGAGGCCTGGATTTTGAAGACTGAAATTTTAAGGATTGAGATTTTAAAGATTGAAATTTTAAAGATTGAGATTTTGAAACAGGGCTTTACCAGCGATAAAGCCCCGCAAAGGAGAAGAAACGTATGAAGAAAAAATTACCTTTCGCGGCTCTGACGATGGCCGGGATTCTGGGAGCCTCTGTGTGGCTTCAGCCGCTGACGGCTTATGCGGCTGCCTGGGAGCGCTCCGGAAATGTGTATGAGATGCCGGACGGCTCCCCGATCACAGGCGTATTCCGAAGAGGAATTGACGTATCTCACTGGCAGCAGGATGTGGACTGGAACCAGGTAGCTGCTGACGATGTGGATTTCGTTATGCTGGGAACCAGATACAAGGGAGAGGTAGATCCCAATTTCAGGAAAAATGCAGACGCAGCCTATGCAGCCGGTGTGGAGCTGGGAGCCTATATCTACTCCTACGCCACCAGCGTGGAGATGGCTGAGCAGGAGGCTGACTTTATTCTGGATTTGGTGAAGGACTATCCGATTTCCTACCCGATTGCCTTCGATGCGGAGGATGCGGGAACGCTGGGCACACTTCCACCGGAGCAGGTCAGCCAGATTATCAATGCGTTCTGCAAAAAGATTGAGGATGCCGGCTATCATCCCATGGTTTATGCCAACGAGTACTGGCTGAACAATAAAATTGACAGGGATTCCCTCGATTATGATGTGTGGGTTGCCCGGTACAATGTGATGTATACTTATGACAGTCCGGCGATCTGGCAGGCCACAAACACTGGCTCTGTAAACGGCATTGCCGGAAATGTGGATATCGATTTCCAGTTTAAGGATTACTCCTCTGTTATTCCGGCTGACACGTGGAGAGAGATTGGCCAAAACCGGTATTACTATCAGAATTATGTGATGCAGAAGGACGCCTGGATTCACGATGGCAATGGCTGGTATTACATGAACAGCTCGGGAAACCCGGCCAAGGGCTGGCAGGAATTTCATGACGGAACCTACTATCTGGAGGAGCCGGACGGAAGGATGGCTGAAGGCTGGAGAGAGCTTGACCAGAACTATTACTATTTTAACAGTTCCGGCCGTATGACCACAGGCTGGCAGGATGTGGGCGGAACCTGGTACTATCTGGGCGAAGACGGAAAGAGAAGGACAGACTGGCAGCAGGTGGGAGAGAGCTGGTATTATCTGGACGGCGAGGGACGGATGCTCACAGGCGGGCAGGACATCGGCGGGTCCCGCTACTATCTGAACGGTTCCGGGGCTATGCTTACAGGCTGGCAGGATATCGAAGGGGCACGCTATTATCTGAACAGTTCGGGAGCCATGCTTTCAGGCTGGCAGGATATTGACGGAAGCCGGTATTATCTTGGAACAGACGGGCGCATGGCAGCGGGCTGGCAGGACATTGACGGAGGCCGGTATTATCTCGGAACAGACGGGCGCATGGCGACGGGCTGGCAGGATATTGACGGAGGCCGGTACTATCTCGGAACAGACGGGCGCATGGTGACGGGCTGGCAGCAGCTTGACGGAACCTGGTATTATCTTAACAGCGACGGGCGTATGGCGACAGGCTGGAAGAAATCAGGTGAAACCTGGTATTATCTGAACTCTGAGGGCCAAATGCAGACGGGCTGGATTGAGGTGGACGGAGCGCTGTACTATCTGAATGAATCCGGTGCCATGGCGGTGAACACAATCCTGGACAGAAATGGCGTGAAGTATCAGGCCGACGGCAGCGGAGCCTGCACAGAGGTTCCGGCAGACAGCGCCGCAGGAGATACCGCTCAGAGTACAGAACAGGCAGCGCCTTCAGACTCCGGCCAGCAGAGCGGGCCAGCAGGTCCGGCCTCTGATTTCTGATAGCAGACCGGTGACAGAGTTTATGGAGGATAGAGGGAAAGAACGCGGAAAAGGCGTCTGCGGTCTTTTTTGAAAAGATTGACAGGGAAAAACGATCGCGAAAAAAAGCGGGCAGCATACTGCATGATTCAGTGTGCTGCCTGCTTTTTTTACAGAAATTTAAAGATTGAATTCTTTCATTTTCCTCCACAGAGTGGAACGGCTGATTCCCAGAAGGGCGGCAGCTCTGGAGCGGCTGTAGCGGCATATTTCCAGGGCTTTCAGGATGGTCTCCCGCTCACTGTCTTTGGGGCTGTCTTCTTCTGCAGATCTGAATGGGGCAGCCGGCGGGAGGGAAGGCTCAGCCGGAAGGGGAAGAGCGGGGGAACCTGGCTCCTGCGGGAGCGTTGGCAGCACATTTCTCACATCCTTCCCGGCGATAAGGCTTCCGCTGCAGAGGACGGAGAGGCGTTCACAGATATTGAAAAGCTGCCGGATGTTCCCGTTCCATTCAGCCTGGGACAAGAGGCGGCAGGCATCGTCGGACAGCTCCGTGCCGGGGGCATGTTTCAGGAGCCATCCCCGGGCCAGAAGGGGAATATCCTCCCTTCTGTTTTCCAGGAAGGGGATCTCAATGCGCAGCACATCCAGCCGGTAAAAGAGATCCTCCCGGAATTCCCCCTCTCTCACCAGCTGTTCCAGATTCCGGTTGGTGGCGGCTATGATGCGGATATTCACAGAAATCGTGCGGTCGCTTCCAAGCCTCATAATCTCCCGCTCCTGGATAGCCCGCAGCAGCTTCGCCTGAAATTTGAGAGGAATCTCTCCGATCTCGTCGAGGAAGAGAGTGCCGTTGTGTGCCAGCTCAAAGTAGCCGGGCTTTCCGCCCTTCTGCGCTCCTGTAAAGGCGCCGGCAGTGTAGCCGAACAGCTCACTTTCAAGCAGATTTTCCGGTATGGCAGCGCAGTTGACAGCCACAAAGGGGCCGTCTTTTCGCATGCTGTGATTGTGGATACTCTGGGCGAACAGCTCCTTGCCCGTCCCGCTCTGGCCGATCAGAAGAATATTGGAATCTGTGCGGCTGTATTTCTGCGCAGTCTGGATGGTGGAGCGGATCGCCGGGGACTCTCCGACAATATCGTCAAAATGGGTCTTGGCCACATGTCCCTTGCTGTGAATCTTTCGCCGGATGTCATTTTCCAGATCCATAATGTCGCTGATGTTCTGGAAGCTCACCACAATACCCATATTGGAGTTTTGGACCATGACGGGGTATTTGGTGACATTGAGCATCATATCGCCGTATTTAAAAATTTCGTTGGTGCAGGCCGTATCCTCCAGCAGCAGCTTTTTAAATTCCCGGGGAAAGGGGGCATCCATGACCTTCATCCCTGTGATGGACTCTGAGATGTGCAGGATCTTTCTGGCAGAATGGTTGACCATGCGGATGTATCTGAGGCTGTCGATGGATAAAAGCCCTTCCTTGGAGGCGTTCAGAAGAACGTGGATGCGGCTTGTCTTCTCCTGCTCTGTCCGGCTGATGGCGGCAGCGCGCTTGGCTGCCGTGATCCCCTGCCAGAAGGAATCGTGGCCGGTGGAAATAAACAGATTTGGTACATTGATGCTGGAGGCATAGCTGCAGGTGTTCACACCGCCTACGATGGCGTCACACCCCTCCCTGACCGCCTGATCGACCAGCTTGGGGCCGTTCCAGTCCTGTGTCAGAATATAGGTTTCTACCGGAATATCGAGAAAATCCTGAATCTCCGCAGCCCCCATGACCATGTTGTGTGAGGCGATAATGCCTACCTTGCGGGCGTGAAAGGTTTCGATGCACTTGAGTACCACCCGGAGAGTGTCGGTGGCCGGAACGGCGATCTCCACAACCGGTATATCTCCCTGAATGCTCTTCAGTATTTCAGCCAGAAGTCCTCTGGTAATTATCACATCTGCGTCAATTTTCACCATTCCCACCGTTTCTTCTGTGACAATCACCTCTTCCATGGAATAATCTTCCAGATCATAGGCTCTTCCCATCTCATTGTGCTGTTTAAAAATTTCAAAGGCATCGCTGATAAAATTGTGGCAGGGAACTGCCAGGGCAAAGCGAATCATAGGCTTCTCCTTTCGCGGACGGACTCTGAGCAGAGGCTTAAACATATCCTGTATCTTCAGTATAGCGTTCTGTTCAGCGAAATGCAACAGATAGTGTCTGATAAAACATTTAGATTCAATATTTTAAAACAAAATGTTTTAAAAAGTAATATGGAGAAAGAGAAGCAGTGAAAATCCCCGTATAAAACAATCAATATTGAGAAAAAACAGAAAAAAAAACGTAAAAAAAGAACCTGAAACCGAGATTTCCAGCCAGACCAGAATGCGGAGGCAGCCGGAGCCGGGGTTCTGAAGACGAAAAAACACCGCATTCAGACAAAAAAATAGGTTATATTACTAAATAATATTAGAAAAAAGGAGGAAAACAGTACAAAAGCAACAAAAAATGGCATACTGTCTGCTTTATATATAAACATCAGAGAAAACGGAGACAAAAGGAGAAACGGTATGCTCAGACAAAATGAAATTTTCTACAATAAGGTAAAATGGCTCCTAAAAGAGCGCAAGAGAACCGTGGGGGCCTGGCTTCAGGCGGGAAGCCCCATCACGGCAGAGGTTCTGGGAAAAGCTGGATTTGATTTCCTGATGGTTGACATGGAACACGGGCCGGGAGATATTCTGACGCTGATCTCCCAGCTGCAGGCCATCGCCAAGTTCGACGTGGCCCCCTTTGCCAGGGCTCCATGGAATGATCCGGTAGCTATCAAGAGGATGCTGGACGCAGGACTTTACGGAATTCTGATTCCCTATGTCAGTACAAGACAGGAGGCAGAAGAGGCAGTTAAGGCCTGCAAATATCCGCTTGAGGGGATCCGGGGGATTGCCCCAAGCCCCAGGGCAGGGGGATACGGGATGAATGGAAATCATTATCTCGAGAATGCCAACGAGCAGATTGTGGTCATGACGGCAATGGAGACGCCGGAGGCGGCAGAAAATATCGGAGAGATTGTCAAGGTCAGCGGGCTGGACGGTATTTTTATCGGTCCTATGGACCTGGCCACTTCCATGGGTCACTTCTGTAATCCGAAGCATCCGGAGGTACAGGAGGCGATCGGGAAGATTGAGAGAACGGTTCTCGCCTCAGACAAATTCCTGGGAACGGTGGCAGGAGACTTTGAGGCGGCGAAAAAGCTCTATGAGAGGGGATACACCTATGTGGTGGTCATGTCAGATACCACAAGTCTTGGAAAACTGGCCCTGGAAAATGTCCAGAAATTCAGGAAAGAGTACCCGGAGCGGTGACAGAAATGAAACAGAGGATGGAGAGTACGCAGAGGGAGAAGCTGATGAGAGGGAGGGCAGATTGGAAAGTGAAGCATGAGGTAAGGGTGGAGGCCGGATATCTTGAATCCTTTGTAAGGGAGCTGTTCGAGAAGGCCGGCATGGAGAGAGGGGATGCACAGTTTCACGCAGAGGCTCTCGTACAAACTGATTTGTGGGGAATTTCTTCCCACGGCTGCATGAGGGTTCCGGCCTATTTCGAGAGAATGAGAAACGGGGCAATCAATGTGAGGCCGAATGTGAGAAAGGTATCCGGCGAGGGCGCCTTTGAGGTTCTGGATGCAGACGCAGGGGCGGGATTTATCGCCGGGAAGCGGGCCATGGAGAGAGCCATGGAGCTGGCAAAAAAATATCATATTGCCGCAGTTGGGGTGAGAAACAGCAACCACTTCGGCGCCGGAGCGGTTTATGCCAGGATGGCTGCGAAGGAAGGCATGGCGGGAATTGCCATGACCAATGTGCTTCCCCTTGTGACGGCGCCGGGGGCTTCAAGGCCGGTGACAGGGAACAATCCCATAGCCGTCGCAATTCCCACCTATGGGGACTTTCCTTTCTGTCTGGATATGGCGCTCTCGAAGGTGGCCGGGGGGAAACTGACTCTGGCGATCAAGAGAGGGGAAAAAATTCCCATGGACTGGGCCACGGATGAGGAGGGCAGACCTACCGATGATCCGGAAAAAGCCTTTAAGGGCTTTCTGCTCCCCATGGGAGGCTACAAGGGACTGGGACTTGCCTATGTGGTAGATATTCTGTCCGGTGTTGTCACAGGAGGAGTGTTCTCCCATCAGATGAAGAGCATGTACGCTCAGCCCACGGAACCAAGCCTGACAGGTCACTTTTTTGTCGCAGTTGATATTGATGCGGTGATTGACCGGGAGCAGATGAAACAGCGGATGGGAGAGTACTTCCGAAGGATCAAGGAAACTCCCATGTGGGAGGAGGGGGCCGAAATGCTTCTTCCAGGAGAGCTGGAATACAGGAAGGAAAAGGAACGCAGGGAGAACGGAATACCGGTTCCGGTTAAGACGTATGAGGAGCTTCTGGAACTGAAAAAGACCTGTGGACTTCAGGCAGAACTTCCTGAAAAACAGAATTAAGAGCCGGAAAACTCAAAACAGGCCCAGAGAAAAGGAGGGGGTGCCATGAAACAGAAAGTATTGCTTCCCCAGGATATTGCAAAGCCGGGAAGAGATTACCTGCTGGAGAGAGGCTATGAGCTGAAAATGGGGCGGGGAATTTCTGAGGAACTGATTGCAGAGGACGTAAGAGGGTGCAGCGCCATCATTGCAAGGCTGGGAGCCTTTGGGAAGCGTGTGATAGAGGCAGAGCCGGGCCTTCGGGTAATCGCCAGGCACGGGGCCGGATATGACAACATAGATGTTGAGGCGGCGAAGCAGGCGGGGATCTGGGGGACCTTTGATCCCGTTTCCAATGGAAACGCGGTGGCAGAACACTGCATCGCCCTGCTTCTTGCCTGTGGGAAGAACCTTCCTGTTATGGACCGGGCGGTCAGGAGCGGAAATTTTGCTGTGAGAAACCAGAGACCCACGATGGAGCTGTCCGGAAAGGTTCTGGGAATTGCGGGATTTGGAAGAATCGGAAGACTGGTAGCCCAAAAAGCGGGAGACGGACTGGGTATGGAGATTGCGGCCTATGATCCCTATGTGAATGAGGCAAAAGGGGCCAGAATGACAGAAACTCTGGAGGAGCTTTTGGAAGTCTCAGATTTTGTCAGCATCCATATGCCGTCCACAGAGGAAACGAGAGGCATGTTTGGGATGGAACAGTTTAAAAGAATGAAGGGCACCGCCTGGCTGATCAACGCAGCGAGGGGGGAACTTGTAAAGGAAAAGGAGCTGATCGGTGCGCTGAGTCAGGGGGTGATTGCCGGAGCAGCCCTCGACGTCTTTGAGAAGGAGCCGCCAAAAAAGGACAGCGGACTGTTTCAGCTGGAAAATGTGATTTTATCGCCCCACAATGCGGCGCTCACAAAAGAGGCCATGGAGCGTATGGCCGTGACGGCGGCAAAGGCAGTGGATGACGTGCTGTCAGGCAGAAAGCCGCAGTTTGTGGTGGCAGAAGGGAAGTAAAGACGATTTTTGGAAAATTCATAGAAATAACAGAAAAAACAGGGGAGGATACAAAATGAAGCGTTTTTTTGCGGGACTTCTGGTAGTTGGAATGATGGGAACAGTTTTGACAGGATGCAAAAGCCAGGGAACGGATTCTGCTTCCGGAAATGCAGCGGCAGATGCATCGGGGACAGATACAACCGTTCTGGTGCTGGCAAATTCAGCGCCGGCCAGCGAAGACAACCACATGTACCAGTACTGTGAAAAGTTTAAAGAGCTGGTAGAGGAAAAGAGCAATGGAAGTGTGGAGATCGAGATTCATCCCAATGGAGAGCTGGGAGGAGAGCGGGATCTGGTGGAAGGGGTACAGCTGGGTACCATTGATATCTGCTTTGTGGCCAGCGCTCCTCTCGGAAACTTTGTAGACGACACTCTGGCATTTGATTTCCCATTCCTTTTCAGAGACTACGATCACGTGCAGCATGTGATGGACGGAGAGATAGGCACAGATATTGCAGGTCAGGTAGAGGAAAAAGTGGGAGTAAAATTCTTATCCTGGGGCGTAAACGGTTTCAGACATTTCTGCAACAATATCCGCCCAGTGAAATCGCCGGAAGATATCAGGGGACTGAAGGTGAGAACCATGGAAAATAAAATCCATATGGAAGCCTTTTCAGCACTGGGAGCAGACCCGACTCCTATGGGAACAGGAGAACTTTATACTGCCCTCCAGCAGGGAACCGTGGATGGGATGGAGGGGCCGCTGACCTGGATTCTGCCCAGTAAATACAATGAGGTTCAGAAATATATGTCACTGACCAGCCATTTCTATGCCCCGTCAGCAGCGCTTATGAATCAGGCGAAGTTTGACGGCCTTCCGGAAGACGTCAGGACCATACTGGAGGAGAGCGCAGAGGAGGCGGAAAGCTACCAGCTTCAGTTCTGCCGTGATATTGACAAGCAGATGGCAGAGGAGGCGGCAGAAGCCGGAATGGAGGTAATTCCGGAATCAGAGCTTGATATGGATGGATTCCGGGAGGCCGTTCAGAGCGTTTATGACGCCCATCCGGAGTATGCACAGATCCTTCAGAAAATTAAGGAAACAGAGTAAGGAGAAGGGGGTGAAGGGGTGAGAGCGTATATTTGCTTTATGGATCACCTCAACAGAGCGGTAAAATTAATTCTGGCTGCTCTTCTGACTGCCATGAGCCTTGTGATTATTATCCAGGTGATTTACAGGGGACTGAAAATGTCCCTTCCCTGGTCAGAAGAGTTTTCCAGATATGTGATGATTTATATCGTATTTCTGGGAACAGGATATGCAGTGCGCTATGATCTTTTAATGTCAGTCAAAATCCTCTGGGAACATGTTCCTGAGAAGGCAGTCAAGGGGCTTTCGATTCTTGTAAACCTGCTGATGGCAGCATTCTTTCTTCTCCTTATTGTGCAGGGCATCAAAATATTAGGAACAGTGGGAAATCAGACATCGCCGGCTATGCTGCTGCCCATGTCTGTTCCCTATGGCGCCATGCCGGTGGGAGGAGCGCTGATGTTCTTAAACAGCCTTGCGGTGATAGCGGAAGATATTGTGGGGAAGGAGGGGTGATATATGGCTGGAATATTATTTGTTGGAATGCTGGTTTTGTTTATTCTCGGAGTTCCGATTGCAGCAGGAATCGGCATGGCTGCGGCTGGCTTTCTGGCGTTTCTGACCGATCTTCCGCTTACCGTAGTGCCCCAGAGGCTTTTTACGACTTCTGATTCATTTCCTCTGATGGCAATTCCATTCTTCGTACTGTCGGGAGCTTTGATGGAGTCGGGAGGAATCTCAAAACGTCTGATTCATCTGGCTGATGCCTTTGTGGGACATAAGACAGGCGGACTGGCCATGGTGGTGATTATAACCTCTATGTTTTTCGCGGCTATTTCAGGCTCCAGCGCAGCCACTGTGACAGCAGTGGGCGTTATCCTGATTCCCGCAATGATTCAGAAAGGATACAGCCGGAGCTTCTCGGCCTCGGTTCAGGCCTGTTCTGGGCAGATGGGGGTTATCATTCCGCCCAGTATCCCCATGGTTATCTACGGGGTGGCGACAGGCGTGTCAATCGGTGATATGTTTAAGGCCGGAGTCCTTCCTGGAATTCTGATGGGTGTATCGCTGATTGGGCTGTCCTACATGATCTGCAAAAAAAGAGGATACAGAGGAAACGAAAGAAAGGCCACGGCCAAGGAGAAAATGCATGCCTTTACAGAAGCAATCTGGGCCATTTTCATGCCGGTCATTATCCTGGGGGGAGTCTACTCAGGCCTGTTTACGCCTACAGAGGCTGCGGCAGTGGCGGCCGGATATTCGTTCCTGGTGGGAAAATTTATCTATAAGGATTTAAAGCTGAAGGATCTTCCGGAAGTGATAGGAAACGCGGCTGTTACAACGGCAACAATCATGTTTCTGGTGGCGACGGCGGGGCTTCTGGCATGGCTGATGGGACGTCTGAATGTGCCCCAGCAGGTGGCCCAGATGTTTACTACCTTTGCCCACAACAGAGTCATATTCCTTCTGATTGTCAATGTGCTTCTGTTCTTTGTGGGAATGTTTTTCGACGCAGGGCCTGCCATTATTATTCTGGCGCCTCTTCTTTCCCCGATTGCGACGGCATTTGGAATCGATCTGATCCACTTTGGAATTATTATGGTTGTGAATCTGGCCATCGGCTATTGCACTCCGCCAGTGGGGATCAACCTGTTCTTATCCTGCCAGATTGCGGGGATCAAGCTGGAAGAGATGATGAAGGATGTGCTTAAATTCCTCGTAGTGCTTGTGATAGATGTGCTGATCATCAGTTTTGTTCCGTTTTTATCCCTGGCGCTTATTTAAGATGCCGGAACACAGAGAAAATGACAGAAAAGAAAGGAAAGTATTATGTATACAATTAGACCGATTTTTCATGGAGTATTTATTGACTTTGACAAATCTCTGTTTACATACAAACAGGATCCGGGCGTTAAAATTGATGTGCCCCTTGTATCCTATCTGGTAGAGGGAGACGGGCTGACCGTTCTCGTTGACGCGGGCCCCCCAAACCCGGAGCTTGCCAAAGGCATGACACACCGGAAGGTGGAGAGGGCTACCTTCCTGAAGGAAGAGCTGCAGAAAATGGGGGTGGAAACGGAACAGATCGATTTCATTATCCTGACGCATCTCCACTGGGATCACAGCTACAACCTGGAACTGTTCCCCGATGTGCCGATCTATGTGCAGAAAAGGGAGCTTCAGTATGCAGTGGCTCCCCTTCCCTCGGACAGCGTCCCATACTGCTACGATCCGAGAAACGGAAAACCCAGCTGGTTCACCGGCTTTCAGCAGATGAGAGTGGTGGACGGGGATATGGAAGTGGCTCCCGGAATCAGTCTGGTGCTTCTGCCGGGCCACACGCCGGGAATCCAGGGAGTCCGGGTAGAAACAGAGGAAGGCGTTTATCTGATTGCCAGCGATACGTATCCTCTCTATGAAAACTATGAGAAAATGTCGCCGTCCGGCATCCATGTAGATTTGAAAGAATGGTTTGCAAGCTATGAAAAGACAAAGAAAATCTGTGATTTCATTCTGCCGGGACATGATATGAGAGTTCTGGAGAGGAAAATTTACGGGGTGAAGGAAGGCTAGGCTTTGATTGGCTGCAGAAGACAAAAAACGGACTTTTGCAAATGCGAAAACAATAAAAATACATGAATCATTCAGGTAGCAATTTCAGCCAGATGAAATGGAGGAATGGCGCATGGAGGCCTTCAAGAGAAATGAACAGCCTTTTAAAATCGCAGTCCTGGACGACGATCCTACTGGAATTCAGACGGTTCACGATGTATACGTCTATACCGACTGGGAAATTTCCACGCTCCGGGAGGCATTTAAAGACAGCAGCTGTCTGTTCTATATCCTTACCAATTCCAGAAGCTTTGGAAAAAAGCAGACAGAGGAGGTGCACAGAACCATTGCCCGCAGACTGCTGGCCGTGTCCGGGGAAACCAATATCCCGTTTCTGGTGATCCTGCGGGGAGATTCCACACTTCGCGGACACTACCTCCTGGAGCCGGAAGTTATGGAGCAGGTGTTTCTGGAGGAAGGGGGACTGAAAACAGACGGAGAGATTCTGTGTCCGGCCTTCTTTGAAGGCGGGCGCTGCACGAAGGACGATATTCATTATGTGGAGGAGAACGGAAGCTGGACAGAGGCGGCGAAGACGGAGTATGCCCGGGACAGAACCTTTGGCTACCGCTCCTCCAATCTGAGAGAATTTATAGAGGAAAAGACGGGCGGTCGGGTAAAAAGGGATAACTGCATTTCTGTCAGTACGCAGCTTCTGGAATCGGGTACAGAGGACTGCCGTCTGGATGAACTTCTGAAATCAGCGAAAGACGGGCAGAAAATTGTCGTAAATGCTGTCTGCTATTCCCAGCTTGAGAGGTTCTCCGTTTCCTTCTGGCGGGCGGTTAAGCAGGGAAAATGGTTTACCGTCAGAAGCGGTGCTTCCCTTGTAAAAGCTATATCGGGCATAAAGGCAAAACCATTTCTGACAGGCAGGGAACTGCTCAAAAAGGGAACAAAGAGCGGAGGACTGATAATAGCCGGCTCCCATGTAGAGAGAACTACGAGACAGCTTGCAGAGCTTGAAAACAGCATCCATCCCTACTGCTTCATCGAATTTCAGGCAGATGCGGCCCTCAGGGACGGAGAGCTGAGAAAAGAGATACAGGAGGTCAGAAAACGCGCGGAACAGGCAATTTCATGGGGGAGAGACGCAGTCGTCTACACCAGCCGCCGCGTTCTCTGCAGAGAAGAGGGGGAGGAAAGTCTGAATCTGTCTGTCCGCATTTCCGAGGCCCTCACGTCTGTTGTGCGGGAGCTTTCCGTTTCCCCTTCCTACATTATCGCAAAGGGCGGGATTACCTCCAGTGATGTGGGGACAAGAGGGCTTGGAGTGAAGAAGGCTCTGGCTCTGGGACAGGCGGCGCCTGGGGTTCCCGTGTGGCTGACCGGGAAGGAGAGCCGGTTTCCGGGTATGCCCTACATTATCTTTCCCGGCAATGTGGGAACCGATCAGACGCTTAGGCAGATTGCCGACAGTCTGGCCGAAGAGCGGGGGTCATGTACCTGACCAGATTCTGTGTGAAGGGGAGGATACGATCTGCCCGCTGTCCGTTATCCGGCAGCGGCAGTTCCCCGCTTTCCGGGAGTTTTCCCCGCCTTCTTTTCGTCCTGCTCTTCGGACTCTCCTGTGGGGGCAGAACTGCTTTGCTCTGTGTCCAGCTTTTTAACAAGAACAGATTCGATTCTGCGTCCCACGATTTTTTCAGCGTGGAGGGACAGGCCGTTTATCTCCACATCCACTGTTGTCCCGTCTTTTGGAATCGTGTGAAGACAGCTTAAGACCATTCCGCCGATGGTATCGTACTCTTCCTGGTCGGGAAGCGTAATATCCATCTGCTCCTCCACATCTTCGATCAGGGTGTCCCCCGGGAATCTCCACAGGTTTTCGCTGATCCGTTCAATCTCCGGATCGATCACCCGGTCAAATTCATCGTAAATGCTTCCCACAATTTCTTCCAGCAAATCTTCCATTGTTATGAGACCGGAGATGTTTCCGTACTCGTCCACGACAATGGCCATATGCACTTTTTTCGTCTGCATGTCACGGAACAGGTCATCTGCGTGGATAGACTCCGGAACGAAATAAGCCTGGTGGAGAAGCTGCGAAAGAGATTTTGGCTGTTTGGCCGTCAGGTTTAAAAGGTACTCCCTTGTATAGAGGATACCCTTTACGTCCTCGTGATCCTTTGTGTAAACCGGAAGTCTGGAAAGTCCTGACTCACGGATGATTTTCAGAATTTCCTGTTCGGAGGAGTCCTCAAACAGGTTTACTATATCAGATTCTCTGGTCATGGCAGACAGGATAGAGGTGTCACGAAAATCAAAAACATTCTGAATCCACTCATTTTCATCTTCGGCAATAGTACCCTTTTCCTTTCCCAGGTCAATCATCATGCGGATGTCCTCTTCTGTAACGCCTTCCTCCTCGGCTTCCGTTTTCATGCCGAGAAGACGAAGCACCAGATTGGTGGAAAACGCGAGAAAAGCGATTACCGGACGGGCCATAAAAGCGATGGCAGATACCACTGAGCAGGAAAACTTTGCTACAGCGTAAGATTTCTGCATGGCGATGCGCTTTGGAACCAGCTCTCCGAAAATCAGCGTAAAGTAGGAAAGAATCAGAGTAATAAGAATGACGGAAACTGTATTCAGCACAGCCGGGGAAAGGGTCTGAAAGCCCAGTCCGCTGTATATCCACTCTGTCAGGGGGTCAGAGAAGTTATCAGCCGCGAAGGCGCTTCCGAGGAAGCCTGCCAGCGTAATTCCGATCTGGATGGTGGAGAGAAAGCCAGCAGGCTCCTCTGCCATTTTCAAAAGGCGTCCGGCCATACGGTCGCCTGCCTCCTGCTGTTTTTTCAGCTTCGCCGTGTTCAGCGAGATGACCGCAATCTCTGTTGCGGCAAAAAATGCATTGAGAAGAATCAGCCCTGCCTGAATCAGCAGTAGCCCAGGTAGATTGTCCACAAAATGTCGCTCCTTTTCCTAATTATTTTGACCGGAACAGGCTGTCTTAATCATGCCCTGTCATCATTATGCCCTTCCGGCGTCTTTGCAGACTAATCCTATTGTACTAAAAAAAGAACAGTGTTTCAATCGGGAAAAAATAAGATTAACGAAGAATTAGCGGGACAGGAGAGAACAGAAGAGAGTTACAGAGTTGGGAGTAAAAACGGAATAATTGGTTTATATCGGATAATTAATGAAGTGGTGAATAAAAAATAATGTTAAATTATTATCAGTCATATTGACGACAGGACAGGTGATATAGTATTATATTTATCATAGCGATGCAGGTTGTTATAGAGAACTTGCATTTTTTTATTTCGTCAGAAATTTGTCAAATTTCCGACGAAATAAAAAGCCCTGCCGGGCAGAAGGCATTGCGGAAAACGGTTGTCCTTTTCCGCAGAATCAGCACTGAGGATAAAAACCGGCGCCAAAGAGCAGGACAGCGTACGCTGTTTGAGCCGGAGGCATCCCCGTGCAGGAAGCAGCGGGAAGCTTATGAAAAAGAGAAGAGCATAGGAGAACCCGCCTGCTTAGCGTTTGGCGAAGGACGGAATCTGCCGGGAAGTTTATTTATAAGGAACTGAACGGAAAATTTGCAGGGATAGAAGCGGAAATGGGGTATGCTGGTACAGACAGACGAAACAGCAGTATGAGAGCAGGGAGGTGAGACGGAGAGGAGCTTCGGCAATACTTCTGCGTTATTTCGGAATGATTCGCCAGAAAAAGATAATTCAGGGAGGTTAATGCAATGAAAGAATTGGTTTGGCTTGCGCCGGCAGCGGGAGTGGCGGCACTTCTGTTCGCGCTGATCCTGGCATCAGGGATCAGGAAGCAGGATCCGGGAAATGAGCGAATGAGAGAGATTGCAGGGGCGATCAAGGAAGGCGCCCAGGCGTTTCTGAGGGCGGAGTATAAGATCCTCGTATTTTTTGTGGCGATCCTTTTTGTGGTGATTGGGATCGGAATCGGCAACTGGATTACTGCCGTTTGCTTTTTAGTGGGAGCGGCATTTTCTACGATGGCAGGATACATTGGCATGCAGGTAGCCACAGATGCCAACGTCCGCACAGCTAACGGCGCCAGAGAGGGCGGCATGGGAAAAGCCCTCGGCATCGCCTATAAAGGCGGAGCCGTTATGGGAATGTGCGTAGTCGGCCTGGGACTTCTGGGCGCCAGCGTGATTTATCTTGTGACAAAGGATGTGAACGTGCTGACAGGCTACAGCCTTGGCGCATCCTCCATCGCCTTATTTGCCCGTGTAGGCGGCGGAATCTACACAAAGGCTGCCGATGTGGGAGCTGACCTGGTAGGAAAGGTTGAAGTGGGAATTCCGGAGGACGATCCGAGAAACCCGGCAGTTATTGCAGATAATGTGGGCGACAATGTAGGCGATGTGGCCGGAATGGGAGCCGATCTGTTCGAGTCTTATGTAGGCTCTCTGGTATCAGCAGTGACTCTGGGAGTTGTGGCTTACCAGGCGGAGGGCGCATTCTTCCCTCTGGTTCTGGCAGCCTTTGGAGTAATCGCTTCCGTAATCGGAACTTTCTTTGTAAAGGGGAAAGAGGGGACAGATCCTCAGAAATCCCTGAATCTTGGAAGCTATGTGGCATATGCCATTGTAATTATTATGTCCCTGGTGCTCAGCAACCAGTTCTTCGGACGCATGAATGAGGCGGCAGCTGTGATTTCCGGTCTTTTAGTGGGCTTCATTATCGGACAGGCCACAGAGATTTACACCTCAGACAAGTATAAATCTGTAAAGAAGATTGCAGAGCAGTCAGAGACCGGTTCAGCTACAAACATTATCTCCGGTCTTGCCGTGGGCATGAAGTCCACAGTAGTACCTATTCTCTTTATCGCAGTGGGAATTATCGTGGCCTACTCCACAGCAGGCCTCTACGGAATCGCGCTGGCAGCAGTGGGAATGCTGGCTACCACGGGAAGCACTATTGCAGTTGACGCCTATGGTCCTATCGCGGACAATGCAGGCGGAATCGCAGAGATGTCCGGTCTGGACGAAAGTGTGAGAAACATCACAGACAAGCTGGACAGCGTCGGCAACACAACGGCGGCAATCGGAAAGGGCTTTGCCATCGGTTCTGCTGCCCTGACAGCTCTGGCTCTGTTTGTGTCCTATGCTCAGGCGGTAAATCTTACGACTATTGATATTTTAAATCCGAAGGTAATCATCGGATTATTTATCGGAGGCATGCTGCCCTTCCTCTTCTCAGCCATCACCATGGAATCGGTGTCCAAGGCGGCTTATAAGATGATCGAGGAGGTCAGAAGACAGTTCCGGGAGGATCCGGGTATCTTAAAGGGCGAGAGCCGTCCTGACTATACGTCCTGTGTTGGAATTTCCACCACAGCAGCTCTCCACGAGATGCTGGTTCCCGGCATCATCTCCGTGGCAGTTCCGATCGCAATGGGAATCCTGCTTGGAACAGACGCACTGGGCGGCCTTCTTGCAGGTTCTCTGGTTACAGGCGTTCTGATGGCGATTTTCATGGCCAATGCCGGAGGAGCGTGGGACAACGCAAAGAAATATATAGAGAGCGGAACTCACGGCGGAAAGGGAAGTCCTTCCCATAAGGCAGCCGTTGTGGGCGATACGGTGGGCGATCCGTTTAAGGATACTTCAGGACCTTCCATCAATATCCTGATCAAGCTGATGACGATCGTGTCACTGGTGTTCGCGCCGCTGTTCCTGTCTATCGGAACTATATTCTAGGAAGCGAAAAATCTTACAGAGAGATACAGAAAAACTGCAGGGCTGTCCGCTCTGCAGTTTTTCTGTATGGAAATTCAAAAAGAGAGACGGTTCTGAACCGTCGGACTCGGCACAGGTTCTCCTCAGTTCGGTTTCAGTGTGTCTGATTTCTAAAAGGAACTTTCCTCATCTAAAAGGAGCTTTCCCTCATGGCGGATACATGGTAAAATAAGGTACAGACAGAGAAATAATACATTCAGGAGGTATTTCTTATGACACATTGGAAAAAAGTACTCCTTCCGGCAGTGTGCGCGGGGCTGGCAGCTGCCATGCCGGTGACTTCGTTTGCCGCTTCCAAGATTACGTCCGTAACCATCGAGCTGGATTCAGCCATCACAGTCGGGGACAGCGACAGCGAGGTAGATGGCTCCACAGATTCAGATAAATATTATGTGGATACAGTGGAAGTGGAGAATGAGCCGGAAAACGACTGGGAGGAAGGCGATCAGCCCGAACTCAAAATCACTCTGGAGGCTGAGGACGACTATATTTTTAACTCCGGATTTTCCGAAAAGAAAGTGAAGGTAAAGGGGGTAAAGGGAGAGGTTACCTCAGCCAAGAGGAGCGGAAGCCGGACCCTTATCGTATCCTTTACCATGGATGGCCTTGAGGATGACAATGAGTATGAACTGGATTTGGAGGATCTGAGCTGGGATCAGAACAGCGCAGCGGCATCCTGGAACGGCGGCTACGATGCAGAGAGCTATGAGATCCGCCTTTACAGAGGAAGCACCGTAGTCTCCCCTCTTCTGTCCACAACAGATATTAAATACGATCTTTCTCCATACTTCACAGCGGCCGGAGACTATAAATTCCGCGTCCGCGGTGTCCACGGCTCCCAGAAGGGCGAATGGCACAATTCACCGGTCTGGACGGTAAATGCTGAGAAGGCAGCGGCCTTAAGTGCAGGAAAAAGTGCGGCTGTGTGGATTCAGGACACTACAGGCTGGTGGTACAGGAATGCAGATGGGAGCTACACAGTAAATAATTGGCAGTACATAGGAGGCAAGTGGTATTTCTTCGACGGAACCGGCTATATGAAGACAGGCTGGATTGACTGGAACGGAAAGTGGTATTACTGTGACTCCTCAGGGGCCATGCTGTCAAACACCACGACGCCGGACGGTTATCAGGTCGGGGCAGACGGGGCCTGGATTCAGGCAAACTAGGAAATTTGAGATAGGACGGGAAAAGCAAAAGATGCAGGGAGCCGAGTTTTCAGAAAGACGGCTCCCTGCATCTTTTTTCCTAAACGGCCAGAGAGACCCTGGCGGCCATGGCTGTCTTATTTACTCCAGCCCCAGCTCCCTGTAGCACTCCCTTAAAACCTGGCAGGAATTGTTTAATTTTTCCAGCTCATCCTCTTCCAGGGTGAGGGGCAGCACCCTCTGGATTCCGTTTTGATTGATGATGCAGGGGACACCGACAAAGATGCCGTTCTGTCCGTACTCGCCCCGCAGCATGGCGGAAACGGTCATAACGCTGTTTTCGTTTCCCAGCACCGCTTTGGTAATCCGCGTGAGGGCCATGCCGATCCCGTAGTAGGTTGCATTTTTTGCCTCGATAATCTTGTAGGCGGCTGTCCTCACTTCCTCGGAGATCTGCTCCATATCCTGCTCACAGATGGAACCATGGGATTCATTGACCATCTCCCGGATGGACTTGGTGGCAACCATGGCCTGGCTCCAGGGCACAAACTCAGAATCCCCGTGCTCGCCCATGACATAGGCGTGAACATTTCTCGGATCAACCTTCAGGTAATCGCCGAGAAGGTAGCGCAGGCGGGCGGTGTCGAGGGTGGTTCCCGTACCCAGGACACGCCTCGGGTTAAAGCCGGACAGGGTGCAGGTGATTTTCGTCATAATGTCCACCGGATTTGTGGCTACGAGGAAGATTCCGTTAAAACCCGAGGCTGTCACTGGCTCAATGATAGACTGGAACACCTCCGTGTTTCTCTTTAAAAGATCAAGCCTTGTTTCGCCCGGCTTCTGCGCAACGCCTGCGCAGATAACCACAATATCCGCATCCGTGCAGTCATCGTAGCTTCCGGCGTAGATTTTCATATTAGAGCTAGAAAAAGCCAGCCCGTGGTTTAAGTCCATAGCCTCGCCCATGGCGCGCTTCTTGTTTACGTCAATTAAAACCAGTTCATCACACACGTTCTGATTGAGCAGGGAGTAAGCGTAGCTCATCCCCACCATTCCAGTACCAATCAGGGCAATTTTCCGGTTGTCATGTTTCATAAGGGTACCTCCTGTCAGAAATCATACAGATGTTTGCAGATGCAGTCAGACCTTAAATCCTCTCTGTTTTCACAAACGAGTGAGTCAAGGCTAACTCTATTGTTAATAATATCACAAAAGCTGTGGGAAGGGAAGAGAAAAATGCAGTTTCTTCCTTAATATAATTATATCATTGCAGTTTTGCAGGTTTTTATTCATGTAGGCGGGAAAGCAGCCCGGCACGGTGATTAAAACTTGCTAGGGACATTAATTTATGGTATTATAAAATCTAAGTATTTATGAACAAGAGAATAACGGAGGAAATGAGATGGAAGAAAACACAAAAACAGTTGCCGAAGCGGAAGAGAAGGAAACCGTTTCGAAAAACTTTATCGAGAGAGAGATTGAGAAAGATTTGGCTGAAGGTGTTTACAACCATGTCCAGACCAGATTTCCACCGGAACCGAACGGATATCTTCATATTGGACATGCCAAGTCCATCATCCTGAATTCGGGGCTGGCCAAGGAATACAATGGCAAATTCAATCTGCGCTTTGATGACACGAACCCGACAAAGGAAAAGACGGAATTTGTCCAGTCCATCATTGAGGATGTAAAGTGGCTGGGAGCTGATTTTGAGGACAGGCTGTTCTTTGCCTCCGATTATTTTGAGCAGATGTACGAGTGCGCAGTTCTTCTTATTAAAAAGGGAAAGGCGTTTGTATGCGATCTGAGCGCCGACGAGATTCGCGAGTACCGCGGCGACTTCAATAACCCCGGCAAGGAGAGCCCCTACAGGAACAGAAGCATCGAAGAAAACCTGCAGCTCTTTGAAAATATGAAAAACGGCATGTACAAGGATGGGGAGAAGGTTCTGCGCGCCAAGATTGACATGGCATCTCCCAATATCAACATGAGAGACCCGGTTATCTACCGCGTTGCCCACATGTCCCACCACAATACAGGGGATAAGTGGTGTATTTACCCGATGTATGATTTTGCCCATCCGATTGAGGATGCTATCGAGCATATTACACACTCGATCTGTACCCTGGAGTTTGAAGATCACCGCCCGCTTTATGACTGGGTGGTAAGAGAATGCGAATTTGAGAATCCGCCTCGCCAGATCGAGTTTGCAAAAATGTATCTGACCAATGTGATCACAGGAAAGCGCTATATTAAGAAGCTGGTTGAGGATAAGATTGTGGACGGCTGGGATGATCCGCGGCTGGTTTCCATAGCGGCTCTCAGAAGGAGAGGCTTTACGCCGGAATCCATCAGAAAGTTTGTGGAGCTGGCAGGCGTTTCCAAGGCGGACAGCTCCATCGATTACGCCATGCTGGAATACTGTGTCAGGGAAGATCTGAAGCTGAAGAAAGCCAGAGTGATGGCAGTTCTCGATCCGGTGAAGCTGGTTATTGACAATTACCCGGAGGGACAGATGGAAGAGCTTTCCGCGCCGTGCAATCTGGAAAATCCTGAGCTGGGCGATCGCATTGTGCCCTTTGGCCGTGAGCTCTATATTGAGCGTGAGGATTTTATGGAGGAGCCGCCGAAAAAATATTTCCGCCTCTATCCGGGCAATGAGGTGCGCCTGATGAATGCCTACTTTGTCACCTGCACCGGCTGTGAGAAGGATGAGAATGGAAATGTGACGGTTGTTCACTGTACCTATGATCCGCAGACAAAGGGCGGAAACGCGCCGGACGGCAGAAAGGTAAAAGGAACGATTCACTGGGTGGCAAAGGAGACTGCTCTCAAGGCAGAGTGCCGTCTCTATGAAAATCTCGTGGATGAGGAGAAGGGCAAGCTGAATGCAGACGGAACCCTGAACCTGAACCCCAACTCCCTGACTGTATTAAAGGAGTGCTATGTAGAGCCTTCCTTAAAAGATGCAAAGGCCTATGACAGCTTCCAGTTTGTGCGCAACGGCTATTTCTGTGTGGACTGCAAGGACAGCACGCCGGAGAAGCCTGTGTTTAACAGGATTGTATCTCTGAAGAGCTCCTTTAAATTAGGAAAATAATGCGGAAGGGAAAATCCGGCAGGTCAGACCTGCAGACATCTGCAGTGTGCTCAAAGAGAGACTGCGCTGCGATTTTACCCGGAGACTATATCAGCTGCAGTAAAAAGAAGAAGACTTCAGAAGTCTCAGATAGGTGAAAAAGATAGATGAAAACGGCCGCCGGGCAGAAGAATTGGCAAAAATGGATTCTCTGCCTGGCGGCCGGTTGTTTTTTGAAAGTGTGCAGGCTTCAGGCGCGCGAAAACCTGAAAAACTGACAAATTCAGACAAGGTTCAGGCAGGAATGTTTTTAAAAACAAAATGAGCCAAAATATACAATTAAAATAGGGAGAAATGAAAAAAGAAGCCAGAATTTGAGCTGTATGTGCGTCTTTTGCAGAGGAAAGGGATTTTTATGTAATTTTCTGGAAAAAAGCAGGACAGTAAAACGGTAAAAACAGCGTGATTGCTGGAGAAAAGAGGCGGCGAAATATGAGTTATTGTGCAAAATTTATGAAAGCATCCGTTGACATTTCAGGCCGCCACTGTTATAATTTAGTTAAATAAAATTCCAGGAACGGGGTTTTGTTTGTGAAGGAATAAGAGGGGTTATTCCCTCGATTTTTTATCATTAAAAAATGGAATGCGTTCCATAATGTGAAATATGTGGCGGAGAGATTTTGCTTACATAATTTTTCACAAAACATTGCAGAGCTGTCAGGAACAGCTCTGACTATAAAAGGAGGTGCAAAGGAGTATGTGGACTCAGTCAACCATGAGCTTTCCAGAGTCTATCGTAGTTTCTGCGCTTGGGCTTTCCGTTGTATTTGTTACATTGATTGCCCTTGCTCTGGCGATTATCTTTATTTCAAAGATTCTGCGCTTAATTATCAAGGATGAGGCGAAGAAGCCGGCAGCGGCTCCGGTTCAGCAGACAGCCGTTTCCGATGAAGCTGACAAGGAGACGCTGGCAGTGCTTATGGCTACCATCGGTGTAGATCTGGATTTGCCGCCAGAACAGTTT
>ENA-ORMO01001010-ORMO01001010.1-human-gut-metagenome-genome-assembly--contig:-NODE-1010-length-34312-cov-5.315585_pt1 | contig 34312 bp, 21 predicted proteins | sample MGYA00242106_ERZ509001 | MGnify/ENA primary metagenome ERZ509001 (study PRJEB26280, sample SAMEA2338736) | human gut metagenome | biome: human gut; feature: human-associated habitat; material: faeces...
AACGGAGCCTCCGTAGTAGTCTGAGGGCGGGAAAGCCGTCTACATGGCGAAGGGAGGCAGGATGTCAACCAATTCATAAAAAGGAAAGGTGCGTGAGGCATTATGAGAAGTCCTGAAAATGTGTTGGAAAGCCTAAAATCCAAGGCGTGTAACAAGAGTTACAAGTACGAGCGGTTATACCGCAACCTGTACAATCCACAATTCTATCTGCTGGCATATCAGCGGATACAGGCGAAACCAGGCAACATGACAGCCGGAACAGACGGCAAAACCATTGACGGAATGGGAATGGCAAGGATAAACGCCCTCATTGAAAAGATGCGGGATTTTAGTTATCAGCCTAACCCGGCAAGGAGAACGTATATCCCGAAATCCAATGGGAAAATGCGTCCTCTGGGGATACCGTCATTCGACGATAAACTGATACAGGAGGTGGTGCGGCTCATCTTAGAGAGTATTTATGAGCCAACCTTTAGCGACTATTCCCACGGTTTCCGTATAAACAGAAGCTGTCATACGGCACTCAAATATGTGCAGAAATATTTTACGGGGACAAAGTGGTTCGTTGAGGGAGATATAAAGGGCTGTTTTGACAACGTAGACCATCATGTGTTGATTGCTATTTTGCGAAAGCGGATTGCAGACGAACATTTCATCGGTCTGCTCTGGAAGTTCTTGAAAGCCGGATATATGGAGGATTGGAATTATCACAATACTTATTCCGGCACTCCGCAAGGCTCCATCATCAGCCCTATCCTTGCAAACATCTACATGAACGAACTGGACAGTTATATGGCAGAGTATGCAGAGAAATTCAACTGCGGAAACCGCCGTAAAATCAATCCTGCGTTCAAGAAGAAATTGGATGTCTGCCGAGGGAAAGAACAAAGGCTTAAAAGAAATATCTCTAAAATGAGCGTGGAAGAAAAAGAGGGCTTAATTGCAGAAATCCGGGAACTGCGGCGTAGTCTGAAATCTATACCGTATAGCGACCAGATGGACGATAGCTATAAACGGCTTTGCTATATCCGATACGCCGATGATTTCTTAATCGGAGTTATCGGCAGCAAAGAGGACGCAGAACAGATTAAACAAGATGTAGGCTGCTTTATCCGGGACAAACTCCATCTGGAAATGTCCGAGGAAAAGACATTGATTACTCATGGACACGACACTGCGAAGTTCTTGGGATATGAGGTCACAATCGCCAAAGGCGAATACAACAAAAAGACCAAAACCGGGGCTACCAGACGGGTAAACAATGGAAAAGCCTTGCTCTATGTTCCACATGATAAGTGGGTAAAACGACTGTTCTCCTACAATGCCCTCAAGATTAAATACGACAAACAAAATGGAAACAAAGAGGTTTGGGAACCTGTCCGGCGCACTCGCCTGTTGCACTTGGACGATTTGGAAATCCTAAACCAGTACAACGCAGAAATTCGTGGATTGTATAACTACTACCGACTTGCAAACAACGTGTCTGTACTCAATAACTTCTACTATGTAATGAGATACAGTATGCTCAAAACCTTTGCTGGAAAATATCGGACACGAATCAGCAGAATTATCCGCAAGTACCGTCAAGGAAAAGATTTTGTTGTGGAATATCCGAAGAAAAACGGCAAGGTTGGAAAGGTATTGTTTTACAATAATGGGTTCCGCCGGGACACTAAAGTAAAAAGCGGAAATCCTGATATAGTAGCAAGAATTTTTGAGAATTATGGGCGTAATAGCCTTATAAAAAGACTGCAAGCAAACAGGTGTGAGTGGTGTGGCGCAGAGAATGTGCCGCTTGAAATACACCATATACGAAAACTCAAAGATTTAAGTGGCAGAAAACAATGGGAAATCGCCATGATTGGGCGTAAGCGCAAGACAATGGCACTCTGCATTGACTGTCACGATAAGTTACACGCAGGAAAGTTAGACTGACATCTGGAGAGCCGGATACATCGAGAGGTGTAAGTCCGGTTCGGAGGGGAGTTCTCGGAAACCTGCTATAGCAATATGGCAAGGCACCGGGTTCTTACCCTACTTTATACTTCCGTGGCACCGATCCCGTTTGCCACCATGACCAATAAGGAATGGGGCAATATCGGGAACAACTATCTGAAAGGCTTGTTCGCCCTGGCATTTCAGGGATTCTTCATGCTGGTCTGTGTCGGTATTTATTCCGTATTGGTCAATGCGATGACCATATCCACGAACCTGCATGGGGCAATGTTTTCAGTGGCGGCATATACGGTCGTACTGGCATTTTCACTGTTTAAGACCGGAAGCCTCAGTAAATCAATATTCAATGCCCACTGATGGGCAGGAAAAGAAAGGAGTACTACCTATGGCGTATGTACCAGTACCAAAAGACCTGACAAAGGTCAAGACAAAAGTAGCATTGAACCTGACAAAGCGGCAGCTGATCTTTTTTTCGCTTGCCGCAGTAGTGGGAGTCCCGTTATACCTGCTGGCAAAGAAACCCCTTGGTTCCAGTGTGTCAGCGATCCTTATGGTAACTGTCATGCTGCCATTTTTCTTTATGGCAATGTATGAAAAAGACGGTCTCCCTTTTGAAAAAGTGATGGGAAATATCATCCGCCAGAAATTCCTCTGTCCGGCGAAACGTCCGTACCAGACGGAGAACTTCTATCAGGCGGTGGATTCCCTCGTAAAGAAGGAGGGCGTGCCGGATGGCAAAAAAGAAGAAACAGGCACAGCAGCAGTGCCTGGAAGCGGCGGCAAGAAAAAACCGTCAGGAAAGAAGAAAAAGAAACGACAAAAAGGAAAGGGAAAAGGAAAAGCTTAGGAAAAAACAGGAGAAAGAAAGGAAACGGCAGAAGAACATTCCCCATACTGCCCAGCAGAGCATCCCTTATCAGCGGATGTTTGCGGATGGCATCTGCCAGGTATCGAAAAACTTTTTTTCCAAAACCGTACAGTTTTACGATATCAATTACCAGCTTGCCCTGAATGAGGATAAGACCACGATCTTTGAGAATTACTGTGATTTCCTGAATTACTTTGACTCGTCCATCAGTGTGCAGCTGTCTTTTATCAACCAGCAGGTGGATGTGGCAGAGTTTGAAAAGAGCATTGATATCCCGGACCAGAATGATGATTTCAACGAGATCCGGGAAGAATACCGGACGATGTTAAAGAACCAGCTTTCCAAAGGGAATAACGGTCTGGTGAAATCAAAGTATATTACGTTCGGGATTGAAGCGGAGAGTTTAAAGGTGGCAAGACCGAGGCTTGAGCGGATTGAGGCGGATATCCTCAACAACTTTAAAGTGCTTGGGGCACAGGCTCATCCATTGAACGGGGTGGAGCGTCTTGAGATCATGTACCATGTGTTCAATCAGGACCGGATCGAGCCGTTCCGGTTCAATTACAAGATGCTTCCACAGACGGGGCTTAAGACAAAGGATTTTATCGCACCGACATCCTTTAACTTCTCGAAAAACACTTCATTTATGATGGGAAAGACACTGGGAAGCGTCAGTTACCTGCAGATCCTCGCACCGGAACTGACCGACCGTATGCTGGCAGATTTTCTGGATGTGGATGAGAGCATCTATGTGAATATCCATATCCAGTCCATTGACCAGACCTCTGCCATCAAGATGATCAAGAATAAAATCTCTGACCTGGACAAGATGAAGATTGAAGAGCAGAAGCGGGCGGTGCGTTCCGGTTACGACATGGATGTGCTGCCGTCTGACCTTGTGACCTATGGGGAAGAAGCGAAGAACCTTCTGGAAGACCTGCAGTCCAGGAATGAGAGGATGTTCCTTGTCACTGTCCTTGTGATGAATACGGCAAAGAAACGGCAGAAACTGGACAACAACATTTTCCAGGTGCAGGGCATCGCACAGAAATATAACTGTTCCCTGCGACCTCTGGATTACCAGCAGGAAGCGGGGCTGATGTCCTGTATCCCACTGGGAGTAAACAGAATCGAGATCCAGCGTGGGCTTACCACCTCGGCAACAGCGATCTTTGTGCCATTCACGACGCAGGAACTGTTCCAGGAAGGGGAAGCCCTTTATTATGGCCTGAATGCCCTTTCCAACAATATGATCATGGTGGACCGGAAGCGGCTTAAAAACCCAAACGGGCTGATCTTAGGTACTCCGGGTTCAGGTAAATCCTTCTCTGCAAAAAGGGAGATTACCAACTGCTTCCTCATTACGGAAGATGACATTATCATCTGCGACCCGGAAGCAGAGTATTACCCGCTGGTGCAGGCACTGCACGGGCAGGTGGTACGTATCTCCCCGGTATCGACCCAGTATATCAACCCGATGGACTTAAACCTCAACTATTCTGAGGAGGATAATCCGTTATCACTGAAATCGGATTTTATTTTATCGCTTTGCGAGCTGATCGTGGGAGGAAAGAACGGTCTGGAACCGGTGGAAAAGACCATCATTGACCGGTGTGTGCGTCTTGTGTACCAGGAATATCTTTCCGATCCGGTGCCGGAGAAGATGCCAATCCTTCAGGATCTGTATGACCTGCTCCGGGGGCAGGATGAACCGGAGGCACAGCGGCTGGCAACCGCACTGGAAATTTACGTTACCGGTTCATTGAATGTGTTCAACCACCGGACAAACGTGGATATCAATAGCCGGATCATCTGCTTTGACATTAAGGAGCTGGGAAAACAGCTGAAAAAGATCGGGATGCTCATCGTCCAGGACCAGGTTTGGAACAGGGTAACGGTCAACCGTTCCGCCCATAAATCGACCCGGTACTATGTTGATGAATTCCATCTGCTTTTAAAGGAAGAGCAGACGGCAGCCTACAGTGTGGAGATCTGGAAGAGGTTCCGTAAATGGGGAGGTATCCCGACCGGTATCACCCAGAATATCAAGGATCTTCTGGCAAGCCGTGAGATTGAGAACATTTTTGAGAACTCGGATTTCATTTATATGCTCAACCAGGCATCCGGTGACCGGCAGATCCTGGCAAAGCAGCTGAACATTTCACCGACCCAGCTGTCCTATGTGACGAACAGCAATGAAGGTGAGGGGCTTTTGTTCTATGGAAATGTCATTATCCCGTTTGTGGACAGGTTCCCGAAGAACAAACTGTATCAGTTATTAACGACCCGCCCGGAAGAGACGGGAGATCAGGCATAGGAGGAAAAACGATGCATGCATTAGCATATTTTCTGACATTTACAGCAGGCATGGTATGTGGTCTGGTTCTCACCTGTATCGTGCAGGCGGGGAAAAAATGAAGGAGGTAACAGATGGCAGAACAGAGAATGAAAGCCAGGGAAAAAACTGTCCAGAAGATGACAAAGGACGGTTTAGTGGAAGAAAACCTGGCAGATAAATCCACTGTTCGTGTCAGCAGCCGTACCCGGGATGTGCAGATGTCAAAAAAGGATACCGGAAAAGGGCTGGACCTTTCCAACCGGAGAGGGACGAGAGAGGACAGTACGGATCCGGCCAGGCATTCTGTGCAGAACTCAAGGGATGCACCGGCAAAGGCACAGACAGTAGACCAAGCAAAATCCCGGAAAATGATCCGGGAACAGGCAGAGGGCAGTGCCAGTTCCAAACTGTCACTGGAAGAGAAGAAAAACGGCAGTGGGAAACTTCAGGAGAAGCATACAGACCTTGCCCAGTCAAGGGGAGATGCGAGAAAGAAACAGACCGGAGGGAGTAAAAAGCCGGGGCAGAAACAAAGGCTGAAGTTTGCTTATGAGGAGACGGCAGAAGCAGTCAGGGATGGCAATTCTTCCGCTAAACTGAACCGGATGGATGCGGACGGGGTGAATTTCCGCCACGATGCCCAGAAGAAGCGGAACCAGAAGCTTGCCCACACGGAGGAAGAAAAGAAAAACGCACCAAAGAAGCATTCCATGAAAGAAAAGGTCTATCAGGAAAATGCAGAAAGTGCAGGGGCGAAAAAGAAAAGCCGGCTGAAATTTGAAGGGGAAAGCTCAAAAGATGCTTCCCTTGTCAAAAAGGCAGGCACCGCTGTGGCAGTATCTGTCCACCGCCAGATCAGAAAAAATGATGATGGCAATGCTGCGGTGGAAGGTGCAAACAGTTTAGCCGAAGGTTCAGAGGGGCTTTACCATCTGGAACAGCAAAGTGCCAGAAGGCGGAACCGGAGAAAAAGCCGGTCAAGTGCTTATCAGACTAAGAAAACAGCGCAGGCTGCGGCAGAATCTTCTGTAAATCAGGAACTGTCTTATTTGAAGAAGCTGCTCCAGAAACAACGGATCAAAAAGGAATATGCCAAAGCAAAACAGAGTGAGCAGGCAATGGGGACTGCAGCGGTCGGCACGATTGACTATATCAAGAAGATCGGCGGCAAAGTTACCAACTTTTTCAAGGAACACCGGAAGGTATATATCAGTATCGTTGCCCTGATCGGGATGATGTTCCTCATCATGACCAGTGTAACGTCCTGTTCCTCGGCATTTATGCAGAGCCTGATCAATTACACCGGAACCAGTTATATCTCTTCGGATGAGGCAATCCGGCAGGCAGACCTTTACTACACACAGCTGGAAGCAAACCTCCAGGAGAGGATTAACCAGATGGAATCGGAAGAGCCGGGGCATGACGAATACCGGTACAATATCGGACCGATTGAGCATGACCCGTTTGTTTTAATCAGCTACCTGTCTGCCAAGTATGAAGAATTTACCTTTGAACAGGTCAAGCCGGAACTGGACAGGCTGTTTGCACTACAGTACCAGATGGAGACAGAAGCTGTGAATGAGACGGTGACAGAGACAACGACAGTCCGGGTAGGGGAATCCCTTGGAAATGTTGTGACAAGCGGTTACTGCAACTGCCCGATCTGCTGTGGCATCTGGTCAGGAGGACCGACGGCATCCGGGGTGTACCCGACAGCGAACCATACCCTTGCGGTAGATGCGTCCAACCCGTTTGTTCCAATGGGGACAAAGGTGGTCATGAATGGTGTGGAATACACGGTAGAAGATACCGGGGCATTTGCCCGTTACGGTGTCCAGTTTGATGTGTATTATGACAGCCATTCGGCGGCATCCGCACATGGGCATCAGACCTGGGAGTGTTTCCTTGCGGATGATAACGGAAGCCGGGAGGTGGAAGTGACACGTACCAGGGATGTGGATGTTTTGAATGTGACGTTAAATTCCGGCAGCCTGACGGGCATCTGCCAGAGCCGTCTGGGGATTTTCCAGAGGGAACTGTTTGCCGCCTACAATGAGACAAAGGGCAACCTGCAGATGTTCGGGACGCCATTTGATTTTAACTGGTATTACAACGTAAGCAGCTATTATGGATACTGGATCCATCCAATCTCCGGTGCAAACCAGCTCCACAATGGAGTGGATATCGGAGTGCCGGAAGGTACGGAGGTACTGGCAGGGCTGACCGGTACGGTAACAACTTCTGCCTATAATGACAGCTATGGCAATTATGTGGTGATCAAAGACAGCAAAGGCTATGAACTGCGGTATGCACATCTGAAAAGCAGAAGCGTTTCTGCAGGGGCTGCCATTACCAAAGGGGATGTGATAGGGCTTGCAGGAAATACCGGCAATTCCACAGGAAGCCATCTCCACATGGAACTTCTCAAAAACGGGGAACGCATGAACCCGATCTTCTATCTGGAAACAGGGGAAGGAACCATTTTTGGTGGAAATGAGTACACCAGTGAAGCAGCACAGAGGCTACTGCAGGAAGCAGCCAGATATCTGGGAACCCCGTATGTATGGGGCGGATATTCCCCAAGCGGGTTTGACTGTTCCGGTTTTGTAAGTTACTGCCTGACCAATTCAGGGGTAAGGAATACCGGAAGACTGACCGCCCAGGGGCTTTATGATATCTGTACACCGGTATCAGAGTCTGATGTCCAGCCGGGAGACTTGATCTTCTTTACCGGAACCTATAATGCAGGTGTGCCGGTAACGCATATCGGTATCTATGTAGGCGGCGGTCAGATGATCCACTGCGGGCATCCAGTACAGTACACATCCATTTATTCATCCTACTGGCAGAGCCATTTTTATGGATTTGGAAGATGGTAAAAAGGGCGGTGGTCATGCCGCCCGGAAAGGAGCAGTATGAAGAGCCTTGAAAAAGCAGTTGCCGATTATGAAAAGGCAAAGGAAAAAATGGAGGCATCCAGGGCACGGTATGAAGCAGACCTGAAGCGGTTTAAGGCTGCAGAAGCGGCAAAGACAGAAGCGGAGAATTTGGAGATCGTGCGGATCATCCGTGGCATGGATATGACCATACCGGAACTGAATGCGTTCCGGGAGAGAATGAAAACGGAACTGCCGACACTGGCAGGATTCCAGGAGGAGGAAACAAGAGCTGATGATGAATTTAGAGAAAATGAAAGAACAGAGGGCACCGGGGAAGCACAGGAAATGGGGCAGTAACGTAAAAAGAGGCGTTTTTGCAGTGGCCACATTTTTATGTATGGCAACCCCGTTTTTTTCTGCCCGGAGCATTTATGCGGCGGAGAGCACAAACCCTGCCATCGCCATTGAAAAGCCGGACGGGTGGAAACAGGGAGATACTTCTGTTTCCATTACTGTAGATGCCAGCCAGATGGGGGAAGGCTTCAAAGTTGCAAAAATCGAAGCAAAGGCTGGGAAAGATGGGAGCTGGCAGGACGTTACGGAGTCCAGAAGCATTACCATCAACGGAAACCAGACAGTCTATGTGCGGGTGACGGATGCAGAAGGGACGGTGTATGAACAGAACCGTTCCATCCGCTGTTATGATACGGAAAAACCAACGCTTTCTGCCTCCCTCACGGATGGTGTGCTGACCATCCAGGGAAATGATGCGGTATCCGGGATCTCTGCGGTAACTGTCAACGGTACTACCTATACAGACCTTTCGGATGGAAAACTGAAGGTCCAGCTTACACAGAAAGACTTTACCACAAAGCAGATCGAGATCACGGTGACGGATGGTGCCGGGAATACTTCCGATAAGTACACTCTCCAGAACCCGTATTATGAATGGGCGGTACGTCAGGCACAACAGCAAAGTACAGCGAACAGCGATATGAGTACCACGGGCAGTGCTGCCACAACGGAAGAAACGGCCACATCCCCGCTTCCGCAGGACGCACAGGCATCGGAACCGACGGAGGCAAGGGGAACCGTGGATGAACGTACTGTGACGGGGATTGAAGAAGAACTGGCAGCAACCGGGGAAGATGCGGAAAACATTACCCAGACAGCAACGGAAGGGACGAAAGAGTTTTACACCATTTCCACCAAAAGCGGCAAGGTGTTTTATCTGGTCATTGATAATTCCAAGTCACAGGACAATGTGTATTTCCTGACGGAAGTCAGTGAAAAAGACCTGATGAACTTCACGCTTTCCGATACGGTAACTCTTCCGGAGGTAGATACTGTGTATGCAGAACCGGAAACAGAGGAATCGGAGCCGACGCAGGAGCCGGAAGAGGAAGAGCCGGAAACAGAGGAAGTGCAGATGCCAGAGGATAAATCTCCGGTGGGTTCCTATCTTTTGATCGGTCTGGCAGCTGCCGGTGCGTTGGGTGCCGGATATTACTTCAAGGTCTATAAGCCGAAGCATGAATACGATGATGAGGATGAATATGAGGATGATGAGTCCGAAGAAGCGGAAGAACCTGCGGAACCGGATGATGCGGAAGAAGAGACACTTACGGATGAAGAGGATCCAGAGGAAGTCCTGGAAGATGAGGAGGAGTAATACTTGATGAAGTTAGTGATTGCAGAAAAGCCGTCTGTTGCGATGGCTCTGGCAAAGGTGGTCGGAGCCAGGGAACGGAAAGATGGATATGTGGAGGGAAAGGAGTATCTGGTTTCGTGGTGTGTCGGGCATCTGGTAGCATTCTGTGACGCATCGGAATATGATGAACGTTATAAAAAATGGAGATATGAAGACCTCCCGATCATACCGGAAGAATGGAAAAGGAAAGTCCTTGACGGGACAAAGAAGCAGTTCCAGATTTTAAAGAAACTGATGAACAGCAAAGAAGTGGATGAGGTCATCTGTGCCACAGATGCCGGAAGGGAAGGGGAACTGATCTTCCGTTTTGTCTATGAGCAGGCAGGATGCAAAAAGCCGGTCAAAAGGCTCTGGATCTCATCCATGGAAGAACGTGCAATTAAAGAAGGGTTTGCATCGTTGAAAGACGGTTCGTGTTATGAAGACCTTTATCAGTCAGCCTTATGCAGGGCAAAAGCAGACTGGCTGGTGGGAATCAATGCGAGCCGTCTTTTTTCCGTCCTTTACAACCAGAACCTGAAAGTGGGCAGGGTGCAGACCCCGACTCTTGCCATGATCGTGGACAGGAACCAGAAGGTGAAGGAGTTTGTAAAAGAAAAATACTATGTAGCCCACTTAACATTCGGGGAGTTTGATGCTGTCTCTGAGCATTTCCAGAAAAAGGAAGAAGCGGATCAGGTGGCTGCCGACTGCAGCGAACGCATGTGCCAGGTGGAGAAAGAAGATGTGCAGACGAAAACCGTGCGGGCACCGAAACTGTATGACCTGACTTCTCTCCAGAGGGATGCCAACCGTATCTTTGGTTACACGGCACAGCAGACGTTGGATTCTGTTCAGGAGATGTATGAAAAGAAGCTGGTGACGTATCCCAGGACAGACAGCCAGTATCTGACGGATGAGATGGGGAACAGTACGAAACAGCTTATTCAGTTGCTGTTATCCAGGATGCCTTTCGCAGAGGGGATTGCGTATGAACCGGATATTTCTAAAGTACTGAACTCTAAAAAGGTATCAGACCATCATGCAATTATCCCCACTTCGGAAGTGGAGAAAGCAGACCTTCAGAAGCTGAAAGAAAAGGAGAGGAACATTCTGTATCTGATCAGTGCCAGGGTACTCACCGCAACGGCGGATCCCTATATTTATGAGACCCATAAGTGCCAGCTGACCTGCAACTTCCATACGTTTTATTTCAATGCAAGGAAGACAAAACAGGAAGGGTTCCAGGCGATAGAGAAGAAACTGAAACAGTTTTTAGGTGTCAGGGAACCGGAACAGGAAGCGGAATTTGACCTTTACCTTGGAAGGAATATCGGTCCGTGCAGCACTTCTGTTTCAGAAAACTTTACCCAGCCGCCCCGCCAGTATACGGAAGACACGCTTCTGGCGGCGATGGAGCGGGCAGGCAATGAAGAACTGACAGAGGATACGGAAAAGAAGGGGCTTGGTACACCGGCAACGAGAGCCGGGATCATTGAAAAACTCATCCAGTCCGGCTTTGTAAAAAGGGAAAAGAAGAATCTGATGCCGACAGATGCGGGGAATGTACTGGTCACAGTCCTTCCGGATGAGATCAAGTCCCCGAAGATGACAGCAGAGTGGGAGATGGCATTAAACCATATCGCACAGGGGACAGAGACGGCAGAGCATTTCTTAAATGGGATCACGGATATGCTGGGAGAACTGATTTCCCGTTACCATTCGATTTCTGAGGAGGAAAGCAGCCGTTTTCCGGGAACAGCAATGGGAGAAGTGATCGGGAAATGTCCGGTCTGCGGCAGTGATGTGAGGGAAGGTAAAAAGAATTATTACTGTACCGGGCAGGAATGCCGCTTTTCTTTGTGGAAGGATGACCATTTCCTTGCAAGCCAGGGGAAGAAGATGGATAAAGCAACGGCAAAAAAATTCCTGAAGAAAGGCAAAGTCCATTACAAAGACCTGGTATCGAAAAGAACCGGGAAAAGTTATGAAGCTACCGTAGAAATGGTAGCTGACAGTGAGGGAAAAGCACAGTTTAACCTGCATTTCCCCCAGCGGTAGTTAGGAACCAGGCAGCTAAAAGGCTGTCTGTTTTCATATAAAAAATGAAAGAGAGGACATGATCTATGAGAAGAACAGGACATTTAAGGAGACTCGTATCCGGATTTCTGGCAGGGTTGACGATGTTATCCACGGTGTTATCGCCCATGACAGCCTATGCGGCAGAACCCAAAGCGGAAGAAAAGCCGCCCCTTTATGAAGAGGTCAAGGATCTGCTGGACGAAGATGAAGTGGTAAAAGCCAAGGATTTTGAAATTACTGTTGGAAGTGAATTTGACGTCACCTGTGATTTTACCGGGCTGGAGATCAAAGATGACAAAAAAGTAAAAGTCACTTTTGAGGAAGCTAAGAATGAAGAGGGAAAGGATTTTGCTTTAGACCACGCAGACAGTTATAAAGCCGTCTACTATGTGGAGCCGGTCAATGAAGCACATCCGAAGTACCAGATCAGCAGAAACCTGATCGTAAAAGAGGCGGAAACTGAAGTGCAGGCTGCTTCAGAAGGAGGCGGCGAAGATGCCGGTTCCGGCGGTACAGAGGAAGCGGCAGATGATGGGGAGGCAGACTCGCAGACGTTTTCTGCAGAAGAGAGTGAAACAACAGAAACGTCCATGGAGACGGAAGCTGCCACAGAACCAGTCACAGAGGCTGAACCAGAAACGGAAACAGTAGAAAGCACCGAAGTTCTTCCGGAAGAGGAACTGGATGCAGCACTGGAGGAAAGCGAAGGGCAGGAAACCGTTGACTCGGAGACCGGGCTTTCCGTATCTGATGTACTGGAACAGGGCGAAGAACAGGGAATTGATATGCTGAGCCTGGAAGAAGGCGAGACGGTACAGTTTCAGGCACAGGCACTGTTTGCAAGTGCCAGATCCACGACCTCCGTCAGTGTAACCAGAGGGGCATATTATTATTATGCAGATTATGGTCTGGGTTCTTACCTGACCGCACCTTATACCGTAAAGTTTGGTGATGTTACTGCTACTGCCTATTGCGTACAGCCATCCAAGCCGGGGCCAGGGGATGGAACTTATACGATCACAAAGCTCAGTGACGGAAAGACTTTAGCGAAAGTCTGCTACTACGGTACAAAAGCCAGCGGGGATGAAGGATTTTTCGCAGAAAAGCATCCGGATTTTTCTACCGGAAAGCGTTTTATCATTACCCATCTGGCAGCCGCTTATGCAAATGGAAGCAGTGATGCCTTTTCCGGCACCAACTCCACCGGACAGGCGCTGGCCATGGAACTCTATAACTACTGTGTGAGCCAGCCGGAGATCCCGGACGTGGCGATGTCATTTTCCAATGCGAAGGTAAAAGCCTATATTGACGGCAATTCCCAGAGAACGGAAGAGATCACTTTTAAGGCAGATGCGCTTCAGACCATTACGATGAAGCTTCCATCCGGCGTGAAATTCCACAACGTTACAACCGGAAAGACCAGTGCGGCAGGGGCAAGCGTAGAAGTGTCCGGCGGCACAAAGTTCTATCTTTCCGCACCGCTGACACAGGCGGAAGATGTAAGCGGCTCCTGGGCAGTGACCATGAAAGGAAGCATTACCAAGGATTATTCCGCTTATAAGATCACCACAGGGTCATCCACTCAGGATCTGGCACTGGTATTTGGAGAAGGTGTCACAGATGAGAAGTATGTGGATTTCAGTGTGGAATGGGTAAAGATGGCAAAGATTGAGATCGTGAAAAAGGATGCCGGAAGCAATGCGAAGGTAGCCGGTGCGGTCTATGGCATTTACAGTGATGAAGCAGGGAAAAACATGATCGCAAAGATGCCTGCAACCGATGCCAATGGTGCATCCAGTATCACGATTGAAAAGACACAGAATACCGTGTACCTGAAAGAGATTTCCGTACCGAATGGCTATGTGCTGGATACCAAAGCCTATGGGATCAACCTGGTCATCGGCGGAACCACGAAGAAAGACGTAACCGATAAGGAACAGTTTGCAGACCTGACCGTTTATAAGGAAGGGGAAGTGCTGACCGGTGCTTCTGTCACAGATTCCGGCGTGGTGTTCCAGTACACAAAACAGAGATTGAAAGGCGCTGTTTATAACGTGTATGCCGGAGCGGATATCAAAGCGGCAGATGGAAGGGTTATTTTCCAAAAGGGTGCCCTGGTAAAAGAGGGGCTGACCACCGGTGAGGATGGCAGTGCAACCCTTAAGAACCTGCATCTTGGTACTTATGTTGTAACAGAAACGAAAGCCCCGGCAGATTATGTGTGCAAAGGGGAATCCAAAACCGTCACCTTAAGCTATGCAGGGCAGAACGTGGAAGTGGCAGTAGGAAATGTGACCTTTGCCAATGACCGCCAGAAGGCAAGCGTATCTGTGGTGAAACAGGACGATACCACAAAGAACCCGCTGTCCGGAGGAATTTACGGACTGTATGCGGCAGAGGATATCGCTGACGTATCCGGGAATGTTGTGGTGGGAAAAGATACCCTGATTGAAAAAGCAACAACCGGAACCGATGGCAATGCCGTATATCAGGCAGACCTGCCGATCAACCACAGCTATTATGTGAAAGAGCTGCAGGCACCGGCAAATTATTTCCGAAATAGTGAGGATGTATTCTCTTTCAGATTTCAGTACACCAATGATAAACAGGCTTCCGTCGCATTTACCCATACGTTTGAAAATGAACGTGTCAATGCGACAATCCATCTGGTCAAGAAAGATAAAGAGACCGGAAAGGAAGCACAGGGGGATGCTACCTTTGAAGGCGCTGTTTATGGAGTGTATGCAAGAGAAAACATCATCCATCCGGATGGAAAAACCGGCATCCTCTATAAAGCAGGAAGCCAGGTGGCAACCATGACGGTTGATAAAAAGGGTGATGCTTCTGTAGAAGACCTGTACCTTGGAAAATACTACGTGAAAGAGATCACACCGCCGATTGGATACCTGATCGACGAGGGTGAGTATGACCTGGAATGTAGTTATGAGGGAGACCTTGTAAAGACTGTGGAGCGCAGTACGGAATCTTCGGAACAGGTCATGAAACAGCCGTTCCAGGTGATTAAAGCGGCGAACAATGGAAAGACAGACGCAGACCTGTTAAAAGGTGCCGGATTTACTGCTTACTTAAAGAGCAGCCTTAAGACCAATCCGGACGGCAGTTACGATTTTGCATCTGCCAAGCCGGTAGTACTGACCGCAGATGGAAAGACAGAGATGTTTACCGATGCCAAAGGCTATGCCTGCAGCATCCCGCTTCCGTATGGTACTTACCTTGTAAAGGAAACAACAACCCCGCACAATTATAAGCCGGTGGATGATTTTCTTGTTACCATCAGTGAAAACCATCCGGATGAGCCGCAGATCTGGCGGATCCTTCTGGATGATGAATTTAAAGCAAAGTTAAAGATTGTGAAGAAAGACGATGAAACAAAGAGACCGGTGCAGGTGGCAGGTACAGAATTTAAGATTTATGACCTGGACCATGAGAAATATGTGGAACAGGTAACGACTTACCCGACCACTGTTACCCACAAATCCTATTTCACAGACAGCCAGGGTTATCTGATCCTTCCGAACAATTTAAGTATCGGACATTACCGGATCGAGGAAGTGACAGCCCCGGATGGCTATACCTTAAACCAGAATTATGTGGAGATCGAAGTGGATTCCAATACTGCATACCAGATGGATTCTGTCAGCGGGGATGTGGTGATTGAAGTAGATTACGAAAACCATCCGGTCAAAGGAAAGCTGACTGTTTACAAAAAAGGTGAGATGCTTGCTGGATTTAATAAGGATTTCATTTACGAAGAGCAGTTCCTGAAAGATGCCGTCTTTGAAGTGTATGCGGCAGAGGATATTTACTCCCCGGATTACCAGAAGGACGCAGAAGGAAACCGGATTGTAGTCTATGCAAAGGATACACTGGTGACTACGATCACAACCGGTGAGGATGGAATGGCAGTGGCAGAAAACCTTCCGCTTGGTGCTTACCGGGTAGCGGAAAAAACAGCCCCTGACGGATTTGTGTTAAATCCGGAGGCTGTAGAAGTTGTCTTTGTCTATGAAGGCCAGGATACTCCGGTAGTAGAGCAGGAAGTGACAATCGGTGATGAAAGACAGAAGGTAGCGATTACGGTTGAAAAACAGGATGCGGAAAATGGAGCAGTTGTGGCAGGTGCCGTATTTGGTATCTACAACAAAGAAGATATTACCGCAGACGGAAAAGTAATTGTTGCGGCAGATACCTTCCTTCAGGAAATGACTTCGGATGAGAAGGGTCAGGCAGGCTGTACACTGGATCTTCCGCTTGGAAGCTACTATGTGAAAGAACTGAAAGCCCCGGCAGGGTATGTATCTTCCAATGAGGTTTTGAACTTTGATGCTTCCTATCAGGGACAGGATGTGGAAACGGTTGTTTTGAAAGCCGTGAAGAAAAACCAGCCGACCACAGTGCAGATCACAAAATCTGACATTACCACTGGAACAGAACTGGATGGTGCAAGCCTGAAAGTGCTGGATAAAGACGGGAATGTTGTGGATGAATGGACTTCTGTTAAGGATGCCCCGCATGTGATCAAACGTCTGGTAGTCGGGGAGACTTACACACTCCGGGAAGAATTTGCCCCGTATGGATACCTGAAAGCAACGGATATCACGTTTACTGTTGAGGATAACGGTGATGTCCAGAAGGTTGAAATGAAAGATGAAGTGCCGACCGGGCTTCTGATCATCAACAAAAAGGGTGAATTCCTGGATAAAGTAACGCTTCTGGATAATGCAAAAGGCACGGTGGAGTATCTGTTTGAGTATATCACTGGAAGCCTTACCGAAGTTACTTTTCACGTTTATGCCGCTGAAGATATCAAAGCGGCAGATGGTGTCAGCGAGGATTATTTTAAAGCAGATGAACTGGTGGGAACCATTACCACCGATACTAATGGTATTGCACAGCTTGGGGATCTTCCGGTTGGAAAATACTATGTGAAAGAGGCAGAAACTGCCCATGGTTATGTGCTGGATGGAGAGCCAAGATATGTGGATTTAAGTTACCGTGACCAGGATACCCCGGTGGTAACGTATGATGAAGCATGGCAGAATAACCGCCAGAAAGTCAAAGTGACCGTCCTGAAAAAGGAAAAAGACACGGAGCGTGTACTGGCAGGCGGTATCTTCGGATTGTTTACCAGAGAGGATATCAAAAATGCCAGCGGTGATGTCCTGCTGGAAGCAGATACGCTCATTGAGCTTAAGACTACCGATGAAAACGGTCAGATTACCTTTACGGCAGACCTGCCGGTAGACGGAAACTATTATGTGAAAGAGCTGTATGCTCCGGATGGTTTTGTAACCACCAATGAGGAACAGGATTTCACCTTTGAATATGCCGGTGCGGATCAGGCAGAGGTAAGCTATGATTTTACCTTTGAAAATGAGGCAACAACCGTGGAACTGACAAAATCTGACCTGACAACAGGGGATGAGCTTCCCGGTGCCCACCTGAAAGTGACCGATGAGGATGGAAATGTTGTGGATGAATGGGTATCCACAGAAGAAGCCCATGTGATCAAAGAGCTGGTAGTCGGCAAAACCTACACCATGACAGAAACCAAACCTGCAGATGGATACGTAACCGCAGAAAGCATCGAATTTACCATCGAGAATACTGCGGAAATCCAGAAGCATGAAATGAAGGACGATGTGACAAAGGTACAGATCAGCAAGACGGATATCACCGGAGACCAGGAGATTCCGGGTGCGAAGCTTACGATCCTGGATGAAAATGACCAGGTAGTAGAAAGCTGGACTTCCACAGAGGAGCCGCATTATGTGGAGAAGCTTCCGATTGGCAGATACACACTCAGGGAAGAACAGGCACCGAAAGGATTTATCCTGACAGCCGATGTCTCCTTTGAAGTGAAAGATACCGGCGAGATCCAGACGGTTGTTATGAAGGATGATACCGCAAAAGGTAAAGTAATCCTGAATAAAACGGATAAGGAAACCGGAGAGCCGTTAAAAGGCGTGGAATTTGAACTCCGTGACAGCAAAGGGAAGGTACTGGAGACCTTAAAGACGGATGCTGCAGGTCATGCGGAGAGCAGCCTTTATGAGATCGCAGATTACAAGGATGGTAAATTTGCCGGTGAGAAGAAATATTATCTGGTGGAAACCAAGACGCTGGATGGATATACACTGGATGAAACTGAGCATGAGGTGGTATTTGCCTACAAAGATGACAGCACACCGATTGTGGAAGTGACCTTTGACCTGACAAATGACAAGCCGGAAATGCCACAGACAACAGAGGGCACACCGGGAACACCGTCAGCAGGTAACCCGAAGACCGGGGATGAGACGAATCTCTGGCTTCCGGTGGTACTGCTGGCAGTATCTGTAAGCGGCATTGCCGGACTTCTGGCAGCCAGAAGAAAGAGAAAAAGAAAATAGCAACCTTATATGAGCAGGGAGCCTTAATTTGGGGCTCCCTTTTATCATAGCAAAAATCAGGAAAGGACAGGTAAAGAATATGAAGAAAACAATGAATACAGTGCAGGCAGGGAGAGAAATGCAGGAGAGATCATTCAAGAGAATGATGGCATACCAGAAAAAAGCAGAGCAGGCAGTCAACAAAAAGAGAATGAACCAGCACATGATCAGGAGGGGGTAATTGCGTATGATGAACAGAAAAGATTTTTTTGAATATGTGAAGGACAATGTGAAGGACTATCTTCCGGAAAAATATGCGGATGCCAATATCCATCTGCAGGAAGTAGTAAAGAAAAACGGGCTGACACTGACGGCGGTGGTCATTCCCGCAAAGGACACCAATATCACACCGAATGTATATCTGGATTCCTTTTACCAGGAATACCGGAACGGGAAAAATCCGGATGCCTGTGTAGGGGATGTGGCAGACCTTTGGATTGAAAAAATGGATACGGATCTGGACGTTGATGTAAATGGCATGATGGATTACGGGAATGTCAAGGACAAGCTGCAGGTCAGGATGTGCGACCCGGAAAAGAACAGGGAATGGTTGGAAGATAAAGCTGTGACCATGCATGGGGATTTCGCAGCTTATTATACGGTCAACCTGTCGGAAAATAAAGACGGCATTGCTTCTGTTTCTGTGACCAAAGCACTTTTAGAGGCGTGGAAGATTGATGCCCAGACGCTCCATCAGGATGCGATGGCATCGGATAAGAACCGTGGGCCGGCTTTATACGCAATAAATGATCTGATGGAGTCCTCGATTATGGGAGAAAAACCTCAGAACCTGTTGAACGGAGACAGAAGGGCAGAGGAATTTTTCATGCCCATGTTTTGCCTGACGAATGAAACAAAAATGAATGCGGCATCCCTGATCCTTCATGAGGATATCCGTAAACAGATCGGGGAGTTTATGAAGGGTGATTTTTATATCCTGCCTTCCTCTATCCATGAAACACTTCTTGTGCCGGATAATGGGGACTTTGATGTGAAAGCCCTGAATGCCATGGTAAAAGAAGTCAATGCAACAGAAGTAGCACTGGAAGATATTCTTTCGGATAAAGTGCAGTTTTGTGATGGCAGAACAGCCGTGATGGAAAATGCGGAGAAACGGGAAGCACGTCTGGAAAAAGAAAAAGCGGCTGCGGCAGAAAAGCCGGCAGAGAAAACCGGAATTCATGGAAAGCTGGAAAAGGCGAAGGAAGAGATGAAAGCCGGGGATGTCCTGGGAAAGCCACAGGGTAAAACGAGAGATACGGCTATGGTAATGTAACAATAATAAGCAGAGTTATAAGGGGACTTCCATTGTGGAGATTCCCTTATATGAAGGAGGATGTATATGTCAGAGTGGTGCTTATATGGTGATGGAATAAGAGAAAAATTTGAAAGACGGTTAGAACCGGAGAGCCTTGAAGGCGAGCTAATCCGGTATAAGGAAGTTTTGGGTGAAGAATTTGGACTCAAAGAACTTCTGACTATTCAGGATTTAAGGGTAAAAGTATTGATAGCGCAGGCAATCAACAATGTACCGGAATTTTTACTGGATCAGATTGGAAAAGCCAGGAACAGTTATGAGTTCCCTTCCCTTGTAAGGGAATTGGAACGGATTGCAGATGTTATGGAAGAGGTCGTGGAGGGAGAAGGGGAATGAGCAGCAAAATGAAAAAGGAAGAAAGAAAAAGGTTATCCGGATATCTCCGGAAATGCCTGGAGTCACAAAAAGACCAGGAGTTCATTCTTCAAATTCCCTTAAAGAGAGGAGCATCAGAAAGTGAGAAGAAAATACGGAATTGACCAGGTATCGGTTCGGCTTGTAAAAGAAGCACCGATCCTGAGTGAGAAAGAGATCTCTACACCGGAAGATGCGATCCGGGTATTGGGAGATACCTTTAAAGACTATGACCGGGAGGTGGTAGGAGTGGTTCATCTTCGGAGTGACAATGTTCCCATTAACATGACCATCATCAGTATGGGGACACTGAACCAGTCACTGGTGCATCCGAGGGAAGTATTAAAAGCGGCGTTCTTATCGAATGCCGCTTCCATTCTTTTGTTCCACAACCATCCAAGCGGCAGCCTGAAACCCTCGAAGGAGGACATTGCACTTACAGGCAGGATGCAGCAGCTTTGTATGCTGGCTGGGATTCCTGTGATTGACCATGTGATTCTTGGAAATGACCAGTCCTATTTTTCTTTCCGGGAAAAACAGATCCTTCCTATGGAGCAGATTCAATACTCTGTGGATTTGAATGATATCAATCTGAAAGTAGCAGAAAAGGAAGCAGAGAATTATGGATATGAGAAACCACATAAAAAATCAATCAAGGAATCCCTGGAGGAAAACCGGAAAAAGATCACATCCGGTCAGAAAACATCCGGTGTGAAGAAAAAACGGGAAACGACAATAGAATGAGAGGAGGATGAACAGATATGGCAAATAAATTGTATGCCATGGAACAGCTGACGGAAGAAGTCGCAAAGGACATCGCAGCAAAGCCGGAAGAGTGGATGCGTTTTCTGGATACCGCATCCCGGTTATATAAATACACCTTTGATGAACAGCTCCTGATCTTTGCCCAGAGACCGGAAGCAACCGCTGTGGCATCCATGGAGGTATGGAATAAGCGGATGTACCGATGGATCAGGAAAGGCTCGAAAGGCATTGCCCTGATTGATTATACATCCAGCCCGAAAAACCGCCTGCGGTATGTGTTTGATATTTCGGATACTTATAAGGTTCGGAATCTGGGGAAAGACCCGGCTTTGTGGGTGCTGCCACAGGATGACCGTTTTCTTGCGGCAGATTATCTGCAGAGAGCGTATGGATTGGACGAAGGAGATGGCGGGCTTGCCGGAACCCTGCATCAGGCAGCACAGGAAAGTGTGCGGGAGTGGCTTCCGGATGCGTTTGATGAACTGAAACAGGATGTGCAGGGGACATTTCTGGAAGAACTGGATGAGCAGAACCAGGAAGTGGAGTTCCGGGACCTTATGACGGACAGTGTATGGTATGTCCTGTTAAAGCGGTGTGGGATGGATACGGAAGAGTATCTGTCTGTGGACAGCCTGCGGCACATCACAGATTTTAATGATCTCCGTGTGCTTGGGCACCTTGGCACAGCGGTTAATGAGATCTGCAGACCGATTCTGATGCAGCTTGGACGGTATGTCCTTATGGATCTGGAAAATGACAGGAAAACGGTTGCAAAAGAATCGGAAGTGGTCTATAATGAATTTAACACGTTAATTCGTGAAAGTGGAGAAATTACACCAGAACCAGAGATAGAAGAAAACAAGGAGGTAACAGAGCATGAGAGAGATCACTTACAGCAGGAACGGGGATTATCTGATCCCGGATATCAAACTGGAGGAGACCAGGGGAACCATCGGGAAATACGGGATGATGCGGAAGGAATATCTGAGGAACCACAAGAAAGCCAGATTCAGCATACTGGCACTGCAGAACAGGCTGGACAGCCATCTGATGAAAGTGGACAGCGAAGCCAGACAGAAAGTGGAAGACCTGACCATGCAGCTTCTGGAGAAAGCCCCGGCACCGGAGAAATCAGCCGACAGCATGGCATGGACCCGTCACATGAACCAGATCCGCGCACAGGCAGAGGAGATGGTGGTTCAGGAGATTATATACAATTAAGCCTGTTCCCCACAGAGGAAGAACAGTTTGGAGAGATCAGGAAAGCGGCAGCTGCACTCACACAGCCAGCCGCTTTTTTTGTTTCGGATGAGATCGTGGATGATGTGCTTCGTACCGGAAGCGGACGGAAGAATACATTATTCCATATCACTGCAAAACTTGTGGAAGGAATTGACCATGAGAAACTGAGAAGTTTTCTCATCCAGGAATATGGTACCGGCGGGAAAGGGTTTGAGTTTTCCGGACAGAAATTCAGCGTCTGGTATGACGGGGACGGTATGCGTTTCCGACGTGGGGAATCCGCAAGACACAATTATGACCGTATGCTTACCTGGGAAGAAGCGGCAAACCGTATTCAGGATATGTATGATGCGGGGACTTATGTTTCCAACGTGATTATGCAAAATTCCATTAAAGTGGAATGTGATGAGCTTTCCAGCCAGCTGGCACTGCATTTCCGGGATACCGGGGCTATCAGGGGAATATACAGCCATACAGAAACGACTGAAAGGTTCCGTGCAGGTCTGGATGATCCGAAGCAGACAAGGGAGTATTACCAGATGCTTGAGGAACTGGAGCGGGATATGGAACGTCATCCGGAAAACTATATGAGGTACCAGATCCGGAATAATCCGATATACAAGCAGAGGGTTTATGACCTTGGAAGGACGCTTGATTGGAGTCGGCAGGAAGAAATCATAATACCGCCGGAAATGGCTTTTATTACGCAGGATGAGATTGACTCTGTTTTACGGAGGGGTGGAAATGTAGCTGGCGGTAGGAGCCGTATCTATGAGTTTTTCATGGAACACCACGATGAAAAAGAAGCAGCCGACTTCTTAAAACATGAGTATGGAGACGGAGGATGCACACCGGGAATCCAGGGAAGCGACCTTTCCGATGAGTGGCATGACGCAAAAGGGATTCGTTTAAGCAAAGGACAGATATCCAACCCAAGCCTGACAACACTGGTCAAGTGGAAACAGGCAGCTTCCAGGACGAGGCAGCTGATCCGGATGGATGATTTTTTGTCACCGGAAGAACTGGAAAAGTATGAAGAACGGCAGGAAGCCCAGCGGCTTGCTGATATGGAAGAGGTAAAGCAGTCACTGGGAACAGAGGAAGTTTCGGAAGAGGTTGAGGAAGTTCATGCGGAAGAAAATGTGGAAGATAAGCCGGAAGAAAGCGGGCAGCCATTAAGGGCAGAAGATGTGCAGAACCTGGTCTTAGTAAACCGCCAGTATTCCTCTGTGAGCAGGACGACGGAGTATGACTTTACCTGTGAGATCCGTGGGGAGCAGGATATCCTGCATTATATGGTGGAATACCACGATGACGGGGAAGGGTTTACCATCCATACGGAAAAAGATGATATCTGGGAAAGAATGTCTGAGCCGGAACTGGAACGGCTGGAGAGGGTACTGGAACGGGAAGCACTATATTTTCAGTATCATGAGGATATTGAAAATGCGGCGAACCTGGAAGAACTTCGGGAAGTCCAATACAGTATCATGGAAAATGAATCCATCTATTTCCGGCAAATATCGGAACGTGTCTGGAGTGAGTATGGGCAAAGAGAACGGGAATTGTCTGTTGAGATACCGCCTGTCAATTTTCATATCACGGATGACCAGCTGGGCTATGGAACAGCAAAGGAAAAATTCAGAGCCAATGTGATGGCAATCCGTGTTTTGAAAAAATGTGAAAGCGAGAACCGTTATGCATCACCAGAGGAACAGGAAATCCTGTCAAACTATGTTGGCTGGGGAGGCTTGCCGGATGCTTTTGATGAAAGCAAAGCCTCCTGGAGTGAGGAGTATCAGGAACTGAAAGATCTGCTTACCAAAGAGGAGTATGCGGCGGCAAGGGAATCCACGTTGAATGCCCATTATACACAGCCTGTTATCATCGAGAGCATGTATCAGTTGCTTCAGAATCTGGGATTTGAAAAGGGAAACATTCTGGAACCATCCATGGGTGTAGGAAACTTTTTTGGAATGCTTCCGGACAAGTTACAGCAGTCCCGGCTTTATGGAGTGGAACTGGACAGCATCAGCGGAAGGATTGCAAAACTGCTTTATCCGAACGCTGATATCCAGATCAAAGGATTTGAAAAGACCGATTATCCCAATGATTTTTTTGATGTGGCAATCGGGAATGTCCCTTTTGGTTCCTATAAAGTGAATGACCGCCAGTATGACAAGTATCATTTTATGGTCCATGATTATTTCCTTGCAAAAACCATTGACCAGTTACGGCCGGGTGGCGTGGCTGCCCTGATCACAACCAAGGGAACCATGGATAAAGCATCGCCGGAAGTAAGGAAGTATCTTGCAGAGAGGGCAGAGCTTCTCGGTGCGATCCGTCTTCCGAACAATGCTTTTAAGGCGAATGCAGGAACCGAAGTCAGTGCCGACATTCTGTTTTTCCAGAAGAGGGAGAGCATTTCCATGGAAGAGCCGGAATGGGTTACTCTTGGAGAGGATGTAAATGGAATTAGCATAAACCGGTATTTTATTACCCACCCGGAAATGGTACTTGGAACGATGGCAGAGGTGTCCGGACCTTATGGCATGGAGACTGCCTGTCTTCCGCTGGAAGGGGCAGACCTGGCAGAACAGCTGGAAGATGCTGTTGCAAAAATCCATGGAACGATGGTTCCTGCAGTAACGGCAGAAACAGAACTGGATGAGATCATGGAGAGCATTCCGGCAGATCCGTCTGTCCGGAACTACAGTTTTACCGTGGTGGATGACCAGATCTATTACCGGGTAAATTCCCTGATGAATCCGGTGAAGCTGCCGGCAACCACGGCGGAACGTGTAAAGGGTATGGTAGAGATCCGTGAGGTGGTCCGGGAGTTGATCGCCCTGCAGATGGAGGAAAATGCAACAAATGAGGCGATACAGGAGCTTCAGGTCAAACTGAATCAGGTCTATGACGCCTACACGGAAAAATACGGGGTCATCGGAAGCAATGCAAACAAACGGGCATTCTCCGATGACTCTTCTTATTGTCTGCTCTGTTCGTTGGAGGAACTTAACGAAGATGGTACGTTAAAGCGGAAAGCGGATATGTTTACCAAGCGGACGATCAAGAAAGCAGTGGCTGTGACCAGTGTGGAAACTGCGGCGGAAGCCCTGACGATTTCCCTGAATGAAAAAGCAAGGGTTGATCTTCCTTATATGGCAGGGCTGACAGGTAAGACGGAAGAGAAAGTTGCAGAAGAACTGACAGGAGTAATCTTTCGGGATCCGGTCAATGGACAGTGGGAGACTGCGGATGAATATCTATCCGGGAATGTCCGGGAGAAGCTGAAAATGGCAAGAATCTTTGCAGAAAACCACCCGGAATTTACCAGCAATGTAAATGCCCTTAAGCAGGTGCAGCCGGTAGACCTGGATGCATCAGAGATTGAAGTCCGGATCGGTGCCACATGGATCGCCCCGGAAATATACCGGGATTTTATGGTAGAACTATTTGATACCCCGGGGTATCTGGTTGGAAGGGTAATTGATATCCGGTATTCGGAAGCCAGTGGTGCATGGAATATCAGCGGTAAAAATGCGGACAGTGACCGGAATGTGCTGACCACAGCAACGTATGGTACCAGCCGGATCAATGCCTATAAGATTCTGGAAGAAACCCTGAATTTAAAAGACGTACGGATTTATGACACAAAGCTGGATGCAGAGGGAAATGAAATCCGTGTGTTGAATAAAAAAGAAACGATGCTGGCAACCCAGAAACAGGATGCGATCAAGGAAGCATTTAAGGACTGGATCTTCAGGGATCAGGAACGGAGGGAAAAGCTGTGCCGGATTTATAATGAACGTTTCAATTCCATCCGTCCCAGGGAATACGATGGAAGCCATCTGACCTTTCCGGGAATGAATCCGGAAATAGAGCTTCGTCCGCACCAGAAAAATGCCGTTGCCCATCAGCTTTATGGGGATAATGTCCTGCTTGCCCATGTCGTGGGAAGCGGAAAGACCTATGAGATGGTAGCTGCAGCTATGGAGAGCAAACGTCTTGGTATTGCCCAGAAAAGCCTTTTTGTAGTTCCCAACCACCTGACGGAGCAGTGGGGCGCAGAGTTTCTACAGCTTTATCCGGGAGCCAATATCCTGGTGGCAACGAAAAAAGATTTTGAACCGTCAAACCGTAAAAAGTTCTGTGCCAGAATCGCAATGGGCAGCTATGACGCAGTGATCATCGGGCATTCCCAGTTTGAGAGGATCCCCTTATCGGAAGAACGCCAGAAAAAGATCATCGAAGAGCAGATCGAAGAACTGGAAGAAGGAATTCAGCAGGCAAAGCTGGAAAGTGATGGCAGCCGTTTTACGGTAAAACAGTTGGAAAAGACCAAAAAGAGTCTCAGGAGGCGTCTGGAAAAGCTGGAGAACAAAGAGAAAAAGGATGATGTGGTAACGTTTGAAGAACTGGGGGTAGACCGTCTGTATGTGGATGAAGCTCATTATTACAAAAATGCATTCCTTTACACAAAAATGAGGAATGTGGCAGGCATTGCCCAGAATGAAGCACAGAAATCGGCAGATATGTTTAACAAATGCCAGTATCTGGATGAAATCACCGGCGGGAAAGGCATTACATTTGCAACGGGCACGCCGGTCAGCAACAGCATGACGGAACTTTATACCATGCAGCGTTACCTGCAGTATGGCAAACTGAACCGGATGGGACTGGGACATTTTGATTCCTGGGCATCCACCTTTGGTGAGGTTGTGACCAGTATCGAACTGGCTCCGGAGGGTACTGGATACCGGGCAAAATCCAGATTTGCCAGGTTTTACAATATCCCGGAACTTATGAGTATGTTTAAGGAGATTGCTGACATTAAGACGGCAGACCAGCTGGAACTTCCGGTGCCGGAAGCGGAATATGAAACGGTGGTTTTAAAACCATCCGAGCACCAGAAAGAGATCGTGGAAAGCCTTGGAGAACGTGCAGAAGTAATCCGGGACGGCGGTGTGGATTCTTCTGTTGACAATATGCTGAAAGTGACCAATGATGGAAGGAAGCTGGCACTGGATCAGCGTCTTGTGAATCCATTGCTTCCGGATGATGGGGACAGTAAAATCTGTGCCTGTGTGGAGAAGAGCTTTGCTATCTGGAAAGAGACGGCATCAAAACGATCTGCCCAGCTCATTTTTTGCGACCTCAGCACACCGAAAGGGGATGGAACATTCAATGTTTATGATGACCTGAAAAAGAAACTCATGGCAAAAGGAGTGCCGGAAGCAGAGATCGCATTTATTCATGATGCCAATACGGAAGTGAAGAAAACGGATCTGTTCAGTAAAGTAAAATCCGGACAGGTTCGTTTTTTACTGGGTTCTACCGCTAAAATGGGTGCCGGTACCAACGTGCAGGACCGTCTGATTGCCCTGCATCATCTGGACGTGGGATGGAAGCCTTCTGATCTGGAACAAAGGGAAGGGCGTATCATCCGTCAGGGCAATAGGAACAAGAAAGTGCATATCTATCGGTATGTGACGGAAGGAACCTTCGACAGTTACATGTGGGTGCGACACGAAGTCGCTTAATTTAACTGTTTGGCGGTAACCCCGACCAAACCATCCATTCCGTTGGATGAAGCCAATATCCCCGGCTTTGCCAGTAATGGCATTGTTCGGAAGCGGATATAAATGGAACCCTATTTGGAGCAAATCCCGTGAGGGAGAAGCAAAACTGCCAGCTACAAGGCGGTTAGGGTGCAGGCTTTCTGATAGCATGGTTAATTAACTGAATCACCGTAAGCTTCGTTAAGGCTGAACAAGCCAAAGTAGCTGACAGGCTTGAACCAAAAGGTGTGCAGTTGGATATTCCTCTCCACGATAGGAATACACGGACATAAGACTGCCGGAGTAGAGGTGGAACCTAAACTATCAATAATTGTTGATTAAGTGGAACGTGTCAATCCCGTATTCTCGCCTGCAAAGGCAAGTGGACCGTAAGGGAAGCCGTTGGGAATGCGGGTAAAGGATTGCGGAGGAAGCGAATGCCGACCTTGTAATGAGGACGGATAGGGGTTCAAAATTTGCCCCACCCGAAAGGGGAGCAGAATTCCGCATGGTGCTTAATTACGAGAGAGTTTATAGAATTTTTGAAAGGAGTAAGGCAAATGAACATGAAAATGTGTGCGACTTCTGACGTTGCTAAGGCATGGGACAGCATCGACTGGAACAAAGCGAATGCATACGTTAAAAAACTGCAAATGCGTATCGTAAAGGCTCATCAACAGGGCAGAACCGGCAAAGTAAAGTCTTTGCAATGGCTGCTTACACACTCTTTCTACGGACGTGCTTTAGCTGTAAAAAGAGTAACGAGTAATAAAGGCAAAAAGACAGCAGGTGTAGACAAAATCTTATGGTCTACTCCCAAACTGAAATATGAAGCAATTCTCAGCTTAAAACGCAGAGGCTATAAACCATTACCGTTAAAGAGGGTATATATCCCGAAAAAGAACGGAAAAATGAGGCCGCTCAGTATCCCATGTATGAAGGATAGAGCGATGCAGACATTGTACAAATATGCACTGGAACCGATTGCGGAAATCACTGCTGACCCTAACTCCTATGGATTTAGAGCAAAGAGATGTGTACAGGATGCAATCGAACAGTGCTTTACCTGTCTGAATAAAGCAAAATCCCCTAAATGGGTGCTGGAAGGAGACATTAAAGGCTGTTTTGATAACATCAGTCACAAATGGATACTGAACCATATCCCAATGGACAGAGATATTCTGCGAAAATGGTTAAAAAGCGGGTATGTCGAGACCGGAAGATTATTTCCAACAGACCTCGGCAGCCCACAGGGTTCGGCTATCTCACCAACTATCTGCAACATGGTGTTGGATGGTCTGGAAGTCCAGATTAGGAAGAAATACCACAAAACTAAAAGGGATGGAAAAGCATATTTTCCAAAAGTGAACTTTATACGTTATGCTGACGATTTCATCGTCACAGGCGAAAGCAGAGAGCTTTTGGAAGCAGGTGTTCTCCCGATTATCCGGGAATTTTTATCAGAGAGAGGATTGGAACTGTCAGAAGAAAAGACAGTGATTACCCATATCGAAGATGGTTTTGATTTTCTCGGATGTAATATACGGTGGTATAAAGACAAGCTTCTTACAAAACCATCCAAAAGGAATTATAAAGCCATTGTGAATAAGATACGGGGGATTATAAAGCAAAATCCATCTATGAAGCAGGAAGATTTGATAAGAAAGTTAAATCCGGTCATCAGAGGATGGGTAAATTTCCAAAAGTATAATGTCTCCTCGCAGGCGTTTGACAGGTTTGATTTCGATGTATGGAGATGTCTGTGGAGATGGTGTAAACGTAGGCATCCGAAGAAAAGCCACAAATGGATAGCAAAGAAATATTTCAGGAGAGTCGGCACAAGGAACTGGACATTCAGTGTAAATATGGCAGACTCATTTGAATTACATCTGATATATGCTACTGATACTAAAATAGTAAGGTGGCTGAAAACAAAATCAGAAGCGACACCATTTGATGAGCGTTTCACAGAATATTTCGAGGACAGAGACACAAAGAGAATGCTTCGAGAAATCAATGGAAGGAAGAAATTAAATGCACTGTACAAAATGCAGAAAGGCATTTGTCCGCATTGTGGTGAACCTATCACAGTGGAACGGGGATTCCGAATCCATACGGAAGTGGGAGCAGATTTTAAAGAAAAGAATGTCTTATTACATGCTGATTGCCACAGAGAACTTCATTACTCGAAAAATGTTGATGAACTGGTTCTGCTAACGCAGGGCTTATAAGTGCTTGAGCCGTGTGAGGGGAAACTCTCACGCACGGTTCTTAGAGGGGAAAGCGGTAGTAATACCGCTGACCTACTCGACCAGCTGATCGAAAGCAAGCAGAAATTCATTTCCCAGATCATGACCAGCAAATCCCCGGTACGAAGCTGCGAGGATGTAGACGATACGGCATTGTCCTATGCGGAAGTAAAAGCCCTGGCAACGGGGAATCCGGCGATTAAGGAAAAAATGGCACTGGATGTGGAAGTATCGAAGCTGAAACTGCTGAAAGCGAATTTTGTGAGCAACCATTACCGGCTGGAAGATGATATCGCAAAGAATTTCCCACAGCAGATAGCAGTACTTAGGGAAAGCATCGAGGGATTCAAAGCGGATATGGAACAGTATCAGGCAAATAAGACCACGGATCCGGAGAAATTTGTGATGGAAGTTGGTGGGACAGTATTCTATGAGAAAAAAGAAGCAGGAGCAGCCCTTCTTGCTGTCTGCCAGTCCATGAAACAGGCGGATGCCATGATCAATGTCGGACAGTATCAGGGATTTTCCATCCGCTTAAAGTTTGATTCCTGGAATAAGGAATTTATCCTTTCCCTGAAAAATGAAAACGTATATCGTGTCAGCCTTGGTTCCGATGAAAACGGTAATATCATCAGGATCAATAATGCATTGGAGGCAATCCCGCAAAAACTGGCGGAAGCAGAGCGTAAGCTTGAGACGGTGCAGGGACAGCTGAAAAATGCGATGGAAGAGGTGAAAAAACCATTCCCGAAAGAGGAAGAACTGAACCAGAAACTGGAACGTCTCTCGGAACTGAATGCCTTGCTGAACATGGATGAAAAGGAAACTGTGGTGGAGGGGGAAGAAGAGCAGGGCGAGGAGAAAGAAGAACATCAGTCTCTTCATAACAGAATTACTGCTATCAAACAGAACAGCCAGAGACAGGATGGGAAAGAGCCTGCAATGAGAACATCAGAAGTGTGTATCGGATAATCTTTCGGATATACAACAGGAGAAAAATGTTGTAGAATAGGGGCATGGGGTTATGCCCCTTTAAATGAACAAATCGTTGTTTGGCGATTTGGTAAATCCCGATAAATTTATTTTATAGGGAACAGAAACTTTGAATTTTACATTGAGGTAAGTATATGCAGGAAAGATACATTGATACAAAATCGGGAAAAGTGTTCTATTGGATTCCAAATGCAGCACATAATTCTAATGTGGATAATCCAGAGTTTGTAAATGTATGTATCAAAAAGTTTTTAGATAATTGAAGTTGCTGTTCAACTTATTAGTGAAATAAATGATGCCATTGAAGTATCATACGAAGATTAGGAGGTCACTATGACAATAAAAGAAGCAATCAAACAAAGGCACATGGTTCGTAAATATACTGATAAACCCATTCCTTCCAATCTGGTGGAACTGCTGAATGCCAGAATCGCAGAAAACAACACCACTCACGGACTGAACATGAAACTGGTTATAGGCAACTCCGATGGTATCGGTGGCATGGCAAAGATGCTACTGACTAAGACCGTCCACAGCTATATCGTTCTTGCGGGAAAGGAAAACTCTGACTTGGATGAGAAATTGGGCTATTGTGGCGCGGACCTTTGCCTGTATGCTCAGACTCTCGGTTTGAATACATGGTGGTGCGGAGGTATGTTCAACGGAAAAGGTGCCTTGAAACATCTTGAATGCAAAGACGTCCGAATCAACGGTGTTATTGCTATCGGTTATGGTCAGACACAGGGTGTACAGCATAAATCCAAAACCGCAGCGGAAATCAGCCAGTACAACGGAACATCACCTCAATGGTTTGTTGATGGCGTGGATGCACTTCTATATGCTCCTACGGCACTTAATAAGCAGCCTTACATGGTCAAGGGTGACGGGAGCAAAGTAACCATCACCGCAGGTGAAGGCCACTTCTCGGGTATTGACCTCGGTATCGGTAAATACCATTTTGAAGTCGGTGCCGGAAAAGAAAATTTTGATTGGGAGTAACCAATAAACTTCCAGTCTTGCGAAGAGACTGAAAGCAACAGAAGATTTGAATTTGCTGGAGAGAATATGATGGTAAGAATTGCTGAATTACAGAAAAAAGATGAAAAAAAGGCTATCCAGTATGCCATTAAGGGTATGCACTTTGATTGGTATTTAGATGCAAAGTGGATGTTAAATTTGTATGGTAGATATTTTTGGTATTTGGAAACCTCTCGTGCTACACAAATGTTTGCTGCTTATGCCGATGATACCCTTGTGGGTGTGATTTTGGCAGAAATCAAGGACGAACCAAAGCTGAATAATTCAGTTTGGCGAAAACTCTATGTTCGCTTCATAGACTGGGTACAGAGAGTGTTTTTCAAAGATAGTGTCGGTGTATATGATGAAACCAATAAAAAAATGTATTCGCAATATCTTAAAAATAATACACCCGATGGGGAAATAATTTTTCTTGCTGCCGACCCTGATTGTGGTATTAAAGGAGTGGGAAGTTTACTTCTTGCTGAGTTGGAGCGTTTAGAGAAAGGTAAAAAAGTATATTTATATACTGATAATGCTTGCACATATCAATTCTATGAACATCGTGGGTTTAGCAGAGTAGGAGAAGAAGAAATTATTTTGGAATTGGATAATAAAAAAGTTCCATTGACTTGCTTGCTATACAGCAAGATATTAGGCGAAGAATAAAAGTGAACTTTGAATTTTCTTAATCCAACACTTTTTGCTATCTGTGTTGTTCAGATTGGTTCTATTCGGAATATATAATAGCCTCATCAAAGAAAAGGAGGCTATAAGCTATGAACACAGATAAAATTTATGCAGAAGCAATTGCAAACGAGTACGCACCAAAGGAAACATCAAAGGTAAAGGCCCTTAAGAGACTGGACATAAAAGCAAAAAGTCCTGCGAATATTTTTGCCTATACATTTGGTGTTGCAATGTCGCTTGTTTTAGGTGTTGGAATGTGCCTTTCAATGCAGGTTTTAGGGGATGGAAGTACAGTATCTTTTGTACTTGGAATTATCATCGGTCTTGTAGGAATCGTCGGAGTAAGCGTTAATTATCCTATCTACAAAAAGCTGCTTGAAAATGGAAAGAAGAAATATGCATTTGATATTATCGAATTAGCAAAGCAAATAAGCGAAGCGGATGAATAATGAAAGGGGGGCAGCGAGGTGTGACAAAATCTGAAAGCAAATACTTTAACACTGCCCGCATGATGGATGAGGCTTTGATTGAACTGCTTTGCAAGAAAGACATTCAGTATATATCAGTTAAGGAAATCTGTGCAAAAGCAGGACTAAACAGGTCAACTTTTTATCTTCATTATGAGACGATTTCTGATTTGTTAGAGGAGACAATTGAGCATATCCAGGCGGAGTTTCAAAAGTCTTTTCATATTGAAGCCGGGGATTTCATAGAGGAGATTGATAAGATGCCCCTTAATGAGCTCATCCTGATAAATGATAAATTCCTGCATCCGTATCTGAATTTTGTAAAAGAGCATAAGCATATTTATAGAGCAACAATAAACAATCCGGGTATCATGCGTTCTGAAGCAAAGCTTACAGCACTGTATGAGCATGTTTTAGGGCCTATCTTTAATCGCTTTAAAATACCGGAAGAAGAGCATAAATACTGGCTTGTATATCACATAAACGGAGTGATGGCCATAGTTTTGGAATGGCTTAAGTGGGATTGTAAGGAACCAGTAGAGGATGTGGCAGAGATAATTGAAAATTGTGTGCGAACCAAAAATGCTGCAGGTATAGAGGAGCCGTCTATATGAAAAAAATCATTATGGGATTTATAGATATGTGGAAGGCAGATTATCAGTTCAAAACCTTGGCAACATCAACATTGTCAGCATTGGTCGGTCTTGGCTTTACTGTATTTAATGTCGTGCTTGGCATTATATATAAATCTGTTTGGAATATCTCCATAAGTGTTTACTACGTGCTTCTGGCAATTGTCAGAGGCATTGTTTTGCATTCACAAAGAAAAGTAAATGATGCCGATAATCAAAAAAAGCAAGAACAATACAAAAGGATTTATTTCAAAACACATATCCTGATGATTTTTATGGATATGTGCTTGATTGCACCAATTGCATATATGGTTATTGGTGAGAGAAGTTACGAATACGGCCTAATCCCTGCAATTGCGATGGCTGCATATACTACGTATCGTATTACCATGGGGATTATTAACCTAGGAAAATCCAGAAAACAGGAGAACATCCTTATAAAGGAACTTAGGACTGTTGATCTTCAGGATTCATTAGTAGCTGTGTTAACATTGCAGAATGCACTAATTATTGCAAATGGAAATGATATGCAGTCCATGCTTGCATTAACTGCGTGGACTAGTGCGGGAATCTGGTTAATGATAGTTATATTTACAGTGAAATCTATTTTATACATCCATCATAGATAATATGACTAAATACAGAAGATAAGTTAATTTAGAGAATTGATATTTCATCGTTACAAAGGCAACAACAAATTCCAGTTGATATTTCACATATTTTAGGAAATTTAATAACTGTTATATTTAATTATCA
>ENA-ORMO01001017-ORMO01001017.1-human-gut-metagenome-genome-assembly--contig:-NODE-1017-length-34199-cov-18.520501_pt1 | contig 34199 bp, 32 predicted proteins | sample MGYA00242106_ERZ509001 | MGnify/ENA primary metagenome ERZ509001 (study PRJEB26280, sample SAMEA2338736) | human gut metagenome | biome: human gut; feature: human-associated habitat; material: faeces...
GCGCTGCGCGACCGGCTGCTGCACCTGACCGCCCTGCTGGAGCTGGAGCTTGACTTCGCCGAGGAAGAGGTGGAGTTCGCCGACCGCCGGGAACTGCGCCAAACGATGCGGGACATCGCCCGGGAGATCGACCGCCTGCGGGATTCGTTCGCCTTGGGCAACGCCATCAAGGAGGGTGTCCCGGTGGCCATAGCCGGCGCGCCGAACGTCGGCAAATCGACGCTCCTGAACCGCCTGCTCGGCGAGGAGCGCGCCATGGTGTCGGAGATCGCCGGCACGACGCGCGACGTCATCGAGGAATGCGCCAACATCGGCGGGGTCCTCTTCCGGTTCCTCGACACGGCCGGCATCCGCACGACCGACGACCATCTGGAGCGAATGGGCATCGAGCGCACGATGGCAAGCATCCGCCGGGCCCAGATCGTCATCCGCCTGACCGACGCGACCGCCCCGGAACCGCCGGAGGAATTCGCGCTGCGGCCGGATCAGACGCTGCTCCGGGTCGTCAATAAACTCGACCTACGCCCCGACGCACCGCTGCCCGAAGGCGCGGTCGGCCTCTCGGCCCGAAACGGCGAAGGCATCGACCGCCTCTGCCGGGCGCTGCGCGGAGCGGTGGACACTTCAGCGCTCTACCACGGCGACACCGTCGTATCGAACAGCCGCCACTACGCGGCGCTCACCCAAGCCCGCGAAGCCCTCTCCCGCGCCATCGAAGGGCTCGACGAGGGCCTGCCGACCGACCTGCTGAGCGAGGAGATCCGTCAGGTGATCCGCCACCTCGGCTCGATTACCGGAGGCGACATTTCCGCCCCCGAAGTGCTCTCGCACATCTTTTCGAATTTTTGCATCGGCAAGTAACGGCTTGTAAACAGCCATAACCAACCATAACCACTTAGAATAAAGTCGCTGTATATCAGCGACTTTTGTTTTTATATACTTTCCAGACCGTATTTGGAAGTAACGGTTTTTATCCATATTTTTCATACGTATTTCTACCGTGACAGAAATTCATGGTTTACCCAAATGTCACAGTAACGCATTAGTTGACGTGTGTTGACAATGGTTTACATGTGTTGACAAAATTCGGGAGAAATAAGGAGAAATTATCCCCAATGTAAAGGAGGAAAATATGGAAATAAGAAAGATTTGTCAATGGTGCGGAAAGCCATTTATAGCTCAAAAGACAACAACCTGTTATTGTAGCCATCAGTGTTCCAATCTTGGCTACAAGGAACGCATCAGGGAACGCAAGCGACAGTTGAAGCGATCACAGGAATTATTGCAACCTCGACAAGCAGCCGAGGGGCAGGATTTCTTCTCTTTTGCCCAAGCCGCAAAGCTGATGGGTGTTACCCGGCAATATATCTATAAACTGGTCAAGGAATCTAAACTGCGGGCCTCCCGTCTGAGCGGGAAGAAGTCGCTCATCCGCCGTGCGGACATCGAGCTGATGATGAAGACCAAGCCTTACGAACGTATCATGCCCAAAGATGACTTTGACATCACCGAGTATTACACCGCCGAGGAGATTGCACAGAAATATAAAGTCAATGCTAAATGGGTATGGACTTATACACGACAGCACAAGGTTCCGAAAGTGAGAATCCGCCAGTTCAACTATTACAGCAAGAAACATATCGATGCTGCCTTTGCCAAATATGAGGTGGACTCTGACCTGACGGAATGGTACACTCCCGAAGATATTCAGGAGAAGTACGGCATGACACGTGTCGCCATCCGTTCGCACGTCTACCGCAACAATATCCCATCGAAAAAAGAACACGGGCAGATATTCTACTCCAAACTCCACTTCGACCTCTCGAAAAACTCTGCAGAAGAGAGCAAGGCCGAATACTACACCGTCAAGGAGGCAATGGAAAAATTCAAACTTTCCCGTGACTCAGTTTATAATATCCTGCAATTCCATCAGATTCCCCGAGAGAAGAACGGGCGCTTCGTCCGCTTCCTGAAAGTGGATTTTGACCGGGTGATGGGTGTCCGTAAGTGACCTGATTATAGGCTACCGTAAATTATTCCAAAATTAATCTTCACTGAAGGTGGTCTGCATGGTTACATTACAGTGATTTGCCAGCGAATTAATAACAACCATAAAAAATATAACATTATGAACGATTGTAAAACTGTAACATTAAGAACACGTCCTTTGAAAAACAGGATGCTGTCGTTTTATTTGGATTATTATCCTGGGTATAGAGACAAGGAAACAATGAAAGTTATCCGTCATGAATCGCTTGGCATTTATATATATGCCAATCCGAAGAACAAGCGGGAACAAGATTTCAACGAGGTAATGGCCGAGAAGGCTGAAGCCATCCGTTGCCGCAGGTTCGAGTCGGTAGTGAATGAACGGTATGATTTCTTCGACAAGTACAAACTCAAGGCTGATTTCCTGGAGTATTTCCGTAATCAGCTCCGTAAACATGACCCAAAGTGGGAATTTGTCTATCTCCATTTCAGCAACTTCGTGCATGGAAAATGTACTTTTGAGGAGCTCGACATTGATCTCTGCAACAAGTTCCGTGAGTACCTGTTGACGGCAAAGAAACTCAAGCGTAACGGACACATCACACGAAACTCCGCATCGGGATATTGGTCTACATTCAGGGGACTTCTGAAAATCCTCTACCGTAACGGGCTGATCCGCAACAACGTCAACGACTTCCTCGAAAAGATCGAGACCGAGGACGTAGTCAAAGATTATCTTTCAGTGGAAGAACTCTACAAGCTGGCCGAGACACCCTGCAAGAAGCCCGTACTGAAGACGGCATCCCTCTTCTCGTGCATGACCAGCCTGCGCATCAGCGACATCCTCGCCCTCTGCTGGGAGGACATCGTGGACTATTCGGCCGGTGGCAAGTGCGTACACATCATCACCAAGAAGAACCGCTCCGAGGACATCATCCCCATCAGCGAGGAAGCACTGGACCTGATCGGCTACAGCCCCGACAAGCGGGGAATGGTATTCAAGGGATTACAGCGCAGCTGGACCCAGACTTACATGAAAGGGTGGATTCGTTCGGCTGGAATCACCAAGAAGATCACATTCCACTCCTATCGTAGAACATTCGCTACGCTGCAAGCGGCTGCCGGAACGGACATCCGTACCATACAAAGCATGATGGCTCACAAGAGTATAACCACAACCCAAAGGTACATGAAAGTAGTGGACAGCAACAAGCGTGAAGCCAGCAAGAAAATCACCCTGATGCGGAAAGACTGACAGGCATTTTTCCACCTGTTTTAGCGGATATAGTTTGATTTTGAGCGAAAAATCGGACTATATCCGTAATTTTTGTGTAAAATCGGACGATTATAACTCATTATTTATCAGTATCTGGAATAACGCACATAACTTTGGCGTACAGTAATTCCAAATAGTGATAGAAGATGACAAATACAGAACAAATCCGAACTAAGAAAATAAGTTTTATCCTTGCGCTATCCGTTATCATTTTTGCGGCCATAGCCACTTATTTTACCCTTTGTCATGACATCAACATCATGCGCATAACAACTCCTGTAATTCTCGGACTGGCGATGTCCATCATATTGTGTGGAGTCCTGCAGAAATTTTTCTATAATTGGCTGACGAAAAATCCCATCCACTTCTCTTTTGATGAACAATCCTCCCCTGTTATAGAATCAGAGAGCACCACAGAGCCTGTTTGTATTGCCGAAACACCGCCTGCCGAACAACCGGCGGATTCTTCTGAACAGGAGTATGCTCCAACTCTACAGCCAAATCAAGAGCCTGTCGTCCCCGATTGTTCCAATGAATCTCATTTGGAAAAGTATGATTTCATTCTGGAAGAACTCAAAGAGAAAGAACTGAAAAGGCAAGTAAAAGTTATGGATGCGATTCGGGAATATGTAACCATCAAGACTGCCCCCTATCTCTCCAAAGAGGCTATAGCGACTCTCATTTCCAATATTGAGTACATGGCTTGTGATCAGCCGGAGTTCTACAAACCGATTCGTTCCAATATTGACAATCCGCTACGGTCACCGGGACTTCGTCATCTGGCGTGGAATGTAGGTGAACGATTGAGAGTACCATTGGCGAAAAGAGCCGTCTTTATCAAAGAATCATTTCCATACGAACTTGAAAACGCGAGTATTGAATATCTCAGGCTTAATTTGCGGGATCAGGTAGCTAGTCAGATTCCAATTGATGTACCTGAAAAGGGAGACTATCGCTTCCATTTGGGAACAGATAACGATGAGTCGTAACAAAAAACGTATGCAGATGAAATAATTAATCCGGTCTGTATTGTTCTGCAAAGCTTCATTGGGTTGGTTCGCAGCATGTTAAACGATTAAAAAGTTATAATATGAAAACAGACCAACTTACATTCAATGACTTGCCGGCAGTAGTCGGTGAACTTTGCGACCGGATAGCAAGCATGGAAAATCTGCTGACAGAAAAACTGTCCAAGCAGCATGAAGCCAAAGAAAACACGCACGTCCCCATGACCGTGCAGGAAGCTTGCGCCTATCTCAAAATGCCGTTATCGACCTTTTATTACAAGGTCAAAAAAGATGATATTCCAGTCATCAAGCAAGGGAAACATCTATACATTTACCGGGATGAACTGGACAAATGGCTGGAATCCTCCCGAAAGAATCCGGCTCCGCAAACTTTTGAGGAAGAGAACGAAGCCATGCTCGCTTCCCATCGCCGTAAACCTAACCTTAAAAACTGGTAATGATGGAGAAGACGGACGAAACGATACCTTCACGTGAGGAACTGGCAGTTTTTATAGAGGAAGCAGCCGTGAGCGTCACGAATAACTATGAAGAGGCGCCGGCAGTGTTGATGGTGGATGATGCTGTTATAGGCACATTGGGGAATTTCAGCGCTTCCATCGGGAAAGCCAAAAGCAAGAAGACTTTCAACGTTTCGGCCATTGCCGCATCAGCATTGAGTGGCCGCACTGTTCTTCGTTACCGTTCCATGTTCCCCGAGAACAAGAGGAAGATTCTGTATATCGACACGGAACAGGGACGCCATCATTGTCAGCAGGTACTGAAGCGCATCCTGCGTTTGGCTGAAATGCCGGATGACAAGGTGCCGGAAAATCTGATCATGTTGTCTCTGCGCAAGTTCGCACCAAGAGTGCGTCTGTTGATAGTCGAAGAAGCTATCGGCACCACACCTGATTTGGGCCTGGTCATTATAGATGGCATCCGTGATTTCCTTTACGACATCAATTCATCCAGTGAATCTACCGAAGTTATCTCGAAATTCATGCAGTGGACGGACGATAAACAAATCCATATCCATACTGTCCTGCATCAGAACAAGAATGATGAACATGCACGTGGTCACATCGGCACGGAACTCAACAACAAGGCGGAAACCATCCTGCAGGTAGAAGTGGACAAAGAGGACAAAGCCATAAGCGTGGTCGAAGCCGTGCACATCCGGGACCGGGACTTTGAACCTTTCGCATTCCGCATAAACGAAGATGTCCTGCCCGAACTGGTAGAACCATATCTGTCCAAAGAGAAGAAGAGTGGACGACCAACCAAAGAACCGTTCGATCCGGAGAGGGAGATTCCGGAACCTGTACATCGTGCGGCAGTGGATGCCGCTTTTGCCAATGGCAATATCGGCAGTTATGATGACTACCTGGAACGTCTGAAGGAAGCTTACGGATTGCACAATGTAAAGCTCGGCTACAACAAAGCAGTCAAAGTAGCCACCTTTCTTGGCAACAGGCAGATGGTCATAAAGGAGGGAAAAAATTATATTCTTAATCCGGAATGCCATTACTGAGTCCAACTTTACTTTATTGCAGGGGCGTATATATTAGAATAAAGCAAAGTCGGCAGGAAATCATCATGTGGGATACTCATTTTCTCCCCTCTTTTAGTGGACAATAATATCCTGCATTTCCTTGTCCAAGTGCCAATTCATTATACGCATCCGATATAGCTTGCGGGGAAGGATAAACAGGTAACTGTTTCGAGATATGCCAAGGTATAACCTCACTGCGTTACGGTTGTACATTGGCGCTCTTGACTGCTCAGTTCCTTCGCCAGTACGGTACTCGCAAGCTCGCACCTTTTCAACCATTATAACAACGATTCAAATGAAAGAAAATATTGTCAATACATCAACTTCCCCGAAAGAAACAAGAAGCGTCTTTGTCGGGGCAAAAGTTACTCCCAGTCAGAGAGACCATATAAAATCACTGGCTGAACAATGCGGCATGACCGTAAGCGACTACATATTGTCATGTGCGTATAACTTCAAGCCCAAAGCGAGGCTCACGAAAGAAGAGGCGGCACTGTTGCAGAATCTGGACAATTGTCGATCTGATCTCGTAAAATATACCTCCGCACTTCACGGAATGTCCACAAAGCAGCGGATGGTAATGTTCAATCAGATTCCGTTCATGGTCGGCTGGCTCGGAGAACTTTCCAGTGTTGCCGAAGGCGTCTGCCAATTCCTGGAAGCCGTAAAGGAGAAAAACAGAATTCCGTCCAACCCTCAATCCGAAGAAAAATGATTGCAAAAGCCAAAGCCATATCTTACGGTATCAATGACCTTCGTTATATTACCGGCGAATCAAAACACAAGAAGCATCCGGAAAAAATATATCGGGTATTGGACAATCTGTTGCCCCCGGAACTGGACGCTATGGGAATATGGAACTCCATGCAGTTGACCCTTGCCCAGCATCGGCCGATAAAGAATTCCATTATCAGAATAGAATTGAGTCCATCGCCTGAGCATACCAGTTTCTATGACATTGAGGACTGGCAAAAGCTCTGGCACGAGTTTGCCGAAGAGTTCGACAAACAAGTGATTAGCGGCAAGGACGGGAAAGTCCGTTCTTGCCCGACCAATCTGGCCAACAGCAAATATACGGTTTACCTGCACATGGAATCCAAAGGGAAAGTCCCTCATCTCCATGCCGCAATTTGCCGCTTTGATGAAAACGGGAACATCAACAATGACCATAACATTCATCTTCGGGCACAACGTGCAGCCGAGCGAGTTGCAGTGAAACGTGGCTGGAAGACTGCGGAAGAAATCCGAAGTCGCAACATTCCGGAAGTAAGCAGAGAGTGCATGGAGGTATTGAGAACCATGCCATCGTGGTCATGGGAAGAATACAAGAAGGCACTTGCCCGGAGAGGCTATTCGATATATGAACGGAAAGACAAGAAAGATGTTCTCCGTGGATATGCGATCCTCAAAGGAAATGCCAAATACAAGGCTTCCGAACTGGGAGTGGCCCGTAACCTGATGATTTCCAAACTTCCCCGAACCTGGCAAAAACTCCACTACCGGGAGAGGCTTGCCGCTCAGGTCAATACTTCTCAAATCCATCGGCCGGAACCTGTTAAAAGATCGACAGCCGATATGGACTATACTCACTATCGTTCCGGATCGGTGTCCTATACGCTTTCTTCCCATAGCGGAACGGAACAGCGTTTCTATATCCCGGAGCGGGTACTTGACTATTTCAATGAAGAGTTCGACTACCGGGAGGTTGCCAACAGCAGCGAGCTGACCGACGTAGCCGTAGCACTCTTTGTCGGAATGCTTGATACGCCCGCCGTGTCTACCGGAGGTGGTGGCGGAGGTTCGCAAAGCGATCTCCCCTGGCGGGACAAGGATGATGACGACCTGCAATGGGCCCGTCGTTGTGCACGTGCTGCTACCCTCCTATTGGGCAAGAAACCAAGAACAGGATTAAGACGATAAAGTCATGAAAAAAGCACACAAAAAGCGGCCGCCTCGTGCGACCGCTAATAGTCCGCCAGGATTGCCGGATATGGGAGAAATTACTTTATAAATCTGTTAAATTTATAAGATATACTTTACTCTATTGCTTGAACTAGCACTATTTAAATGCGATAGTGCCTGATAAATAGCACTACCGCATCTTCATTTCTGATCTCACAACAAGTTTTTGAAGTACACAGAAGTTCCGATAGTCTGTATATTACGTCTTAATCTAATGACTCTGGTTCATCTTCGGCCGACTCTGTTGTACTTGCGTCAAAAGTTAAAAAGACCTCAAGAAAAGCCGTTTCTCTATAAAAGTAATTAGGGTTATCCATCAATTTGTCTTCCATAAAATGGAAGCCCCAATTAGCATACTCTTCCATTGTTTGCATTAAGGCATCAACCGCTTTACGAGGTGTTACTAGACCTTTATCAAGCGCTATAAAATCAAAATCGGTTTTAGCGACTAATGCTGTAAAGATAAACTCCTTCAATTTAGGATAGGCTTTTCTTCCTTTTACCGAATCAATATTACCCCAATATTGAATAGGTTGTCCTAACGATTTAATTTTCGTGCTATCATCTATGAGTTTCCGTCTTTGGTTGTAATACAGACCAATAAAAAATGCTATGATGAAAACTTCGTAACCAGCACCAAACAGTTTTCCCTTGGCCTCTCCTAACGTGGTTACACCCTTACCATAATCACTGAAGTTCTTAATGATAGAGTCTTCAAAACGTTTCTCCCAATTAGGATTACGTTTTGCCCATAAATCATATAGTTTCTCTGCCATGATCTATTTAATTCTTTCGGTTATTGTTCTAATAGTTGACAAATCTTCTTCATCATATCCTGGAGCTTTCTGTATACGATAAACAGAGCAAGAAAGCTGATTTATCTTATCAAAATCAAGTTCTCGCGTTTCCGTGTCTCTATCATATCTCAACAGATCTTTCGTAAAGATAATACATTGCTTATCAATATTATCAATAATATTATAGAATATATCCTCTTTGAATTCTCCAAACGATGAAGTCGGAGCATCAAAAATCAACGGATAATCTTCATCCCTCTTAAGAGTAGTAATTTTTGATATAGCGAAAAGGACAGACATGTACATCGTAGTCTTTTGAGCACCACCTGGATTAGCTATCAAGGTATCATTAGAGCTATATAGGTTTATTCGTGCTGAACCGTCTGCGGTTCTTTTTATCTTAATAACTCCACGAAAATCATCAGCATTGAGCTTCTTAAGATATATGTTGGCCTGCTCCTCAAGGGTTTGAATAAATTCTTCTACATTTCTATTCTTTGCCGCCTCAAACGCTTTCATGATTCGTTCAAGCGTAATATGAACTTTCTGATAAACTCTTACGATTCCATTTGATGGGACTATCTGATTTTGTCGTTCTTTTAGTTCCTGCTTTTGGGTCTCTAACACTTCAAGTTCATGATTCAATTCTTGGAGATCTAATGATGCTCGCTTGCTGCTATCAGAAAGACCTTTAAAATCCTTAAAGTTCTTGATAAGCATCTCTTCCGTAAGATCAGGGGTCTGAATAAGGAGCTGCATTTTTGCATCTTCTGCCTCTGTTAGGTCTTTATTTACTCTCTCCAAATCCTGCTTTCTGCTTTGCACAAAAGATAACCTATCGGCAATAGCGGTTGCCAACCCCATCAATTCCTGCTCTGTATCACCACTCAACTGAATGCTACGTGTATGCAGCTCATTTATGTATGTGTTCTCAAAGAGAGGCTTAATTGGAGCCTCTTGCTGTTGAGCAGCCTCTGATTCTTTACGAATATGATCAAGATACTCATTAAGTTTATTAACCATAAAGTTATATGCGTCACTTCCCTTTTCTGCAGGCCGCCCGCAAACTTTGCAGATCTCATCATCAATCATCTCCTGCATAGTCTCCTTATCAGGAAGATTCCACGGGAGAGGTGTAGCATCATTGGCCAATTTCTGGATTTCCTTTATTGCTTCTTGTTTCCCCTTCTCAACAGCAATTCTTTCGTCCTCTGCCTTTTGTAATTTTCTCTTCTCACGACTAAGAGATGAAACTTTTTTCTGGTACTCGCTTAAAATAGAAGGAAATGCTCTAAGAATCCACATATCATCCAGTAGCATGGCATTATAGTCTAGATTGATATAACCCATCAGTCTACGCTGTTCTATTTTTTTCTGCTCAATTCGAGCATTTATATCCTGTAAATTCTCACAAGCATCCTGATTCTCCTCCAGAACTCTTAATCTGGTCTCATAGTCTGATACAGCCTTCTCTTTGATACTAATATCATGGCGAACATCAGAAATATCAGATTGCACTTTACTCAATTCATATTCAAGTCGCTTAATAACCTCCTCCTGCTTTTTATCTTTTTTTAACTCTTTGGTAACTAAGTTATCAGATTGTTGCTCAAAATACGTAGTCAACTCAACAAGATTATCGAATTGTTTGATTCCAGAAAATGTGTCAACCAATGTCTTGAGAGCAGTATTATTATCAAAAACATTTAACTCTCGCTCCCCTTTGAATAAGCAATATCGGCGTATTACAGTATCAAAACAGGATTCTAATAATATCTTTCCGTCTCGCTTATACCTTTCTGCTCCCACAATCTCATATCCAACAAAAGAAAAATCTCTTGTTCTAACAGATCCATTAGTATCTTTTTCGAAAATGAATTTTTTACAAATTTCCTTTTCTCCACGATGGTCAAAAGTCATAGTTACAGATACCTCATCACTATCGCCAATCCCCATATCAGCTTTGCGCATCTCGGATATATTACTTTCGCTTTTATTATCCTTACTAGTATCAAATAACCACTCTAGAGCTTCGAAGAAGGTTGTTTTGCCGTCACCATTATCTCCAATAACAAGGGTTAAGCCATCCGACAGTTCAAAACAATTTTCACCGTAATAGCTGCGGAAATTCTTTATAATAATTTTATTTAGTTTCATATGCTAGAGGTAAGATAATTAGACACCTGAGTATATATTTCTTTAGGGGTATATTGATTCTCATTCCCATCAATAATCATGGCAACAGCACGTATTGTGGCATTTTCAGAATCAAGAGCGTCTGCAACTGTTTCATCTCCAGTTGGTGTATACTCGCCCAATTCGGCAAGTTTAGGATCGGCCAATACTGCTTGCAGTATTCTGTCTCCATTTGTGTAATGAGTAGCCATAGTAGTATCAATTAAAAAGTGATATTTGATATCGATTTAATACATCATCTAAAATATTTAGTGTGTCATTACAATTCTCGGAAAGTAGTGCAAAATCTCGGACTCGTTTTACTTCGGTTGAGACTAAACTCTTTTCCAACTCATAGCATTCCGGATCGAAATTCACACCTGGGATTACTACAAGATCATGAATAACAGCATATCGTTTATCTTTATGTGTTCTCAGCACACGGCCTCGGCGCTGAATAAACTGCCTAGGATTTCCCGTGCTGGCACAAAAGATTGCTAATTCGCTACGTGGTACGTCAACACCTTCGTCCAAACACTTCATTGACGTTAAAACATCAATATTCCCATTCGCAAAATCAAACAACATTGAATCACGGTCAATGGATTCTGATGTAAATTGACGTACAACTATATGCGAGTCAATATCTCTTACGATACGCGTATATTCATCAATAAGATGCAGTGTATCTTCATCATCCTTAATTCCTTCTACCGTATCGAAAATATCTGCGGTTTGATCATCTAATTGGTTCCCCTCAGGAACATATACTAACGTATATTTTAAAGAACCGGTTTTATTTAGATGATCTTTTAATATTGCTTCAAATTCTCTTTTCTTATTTTCTGCTTTATGTATAATTTGCTTTCGTTTCAGCAAAAGTCGTTTTAAAATTTCTCGACTATCGTCATCGGCCCTATTAATGATTTTTGCAATTTTCTTCGACAGCTCAATGTACTGGCTCATTTCATCTTGAGTCAATTCCACTAGATGAGGATAATAATAATATTTACACAATGCTTTGTTTCTAATGGCCTCTGCCATTGAGTACTCAAAAGTGAATTCTTTATCGCATCCAAAGAATGACATTAATCGCAAATTTCCTTCTTCATCAAACTGTCGTTCAGGTGTAGCAGACAGTCCTATCCGTCGCAAATATTTAATATCTTTCAATCGTTTTGCAACAAGCCCTCCTCCCATGTTGTGAGCCTCGTCAGCAATAAGCAACAATTTAGCCTTTGGGAATTGATTTAATTCCAAAAAATTGGCCGGTCGAATAAAAGATGCATATGTAGAAATAATCACATACGATAATTTGTTGTTTGGATCTGACAACTCTAACATTCGTATGTTTGCCAGCGAGGTCTGCCACCCTCCGTATTTGGAGCAGACTTTGATTACATTGCCAAAATTAAATTTTTCACATTCTTTTTCCCACTGTTCAACAAGTGTAATAGTTGGAACTAATATAAGTGCTTTATAATAACCTAGTTTCTTATAAATTTCAAGTAGACAGTTTAAGGATGTAATAGTTTTGCCTGTACCTGTTGCCATAGCAAACAATCCTTTCTGTTTGTTTTCTTTCCAGTTCTCAAAAGCCTGTACTTGATAGTCTCTTGGTCCAGATGGATATGGGAAATGTGGTTCGTGGTTTTGCAAAACATCTGCTTTGTATTTTCCCTCCTTGAGCTTATCAATAATTACCTCCAATCGCTCTTTGGCATTATCCAAAGCTTTGGTAATACGTTTAGAGACATTTTGTGAATACTGATTCTTTAAAATATTGTATTCGGATTCAAGCAGTTCAGATATAGATTTATCTGGAAAATTCTCTGTAATATCAGTCTTAATCTTGTCTGCCGATAAATAAACTACAGTGTCATCTCTCTCTTGAAAGACTTTCTCAAAATCATCCTTTATATATTTGATCTTAGCAACATCTACATTGCCGTCCCAATCACATGAAACGGTCAGACTTTCTATATTGTCCACCAATGCAGTCCGAGAAAAATTACACGAACCATCAAATCCAACGTCATTAATACCATCAGAGAATATGCCTGACTTGGTATGCGATATGCCAATACCATTCTTCGGTGCTATAATTTTAATATCAAGGCGATTATGTCGTATGAGCCATGACAAACAGTTGAAGAAATGATTATCTCTTTCTGACAATGTTTCTTTAATCTTTCGAATGTCTGACACGTCAAAATAAGGTATTTCAGCATCACCAGTCCCATCTGCAATAGCATTCTTATCTTCTTCAGTTAAGATGTCATTAACTATAAGCCTCATTCTTCCTCCATTATAAAGGAATACTGCGAATCCATTAGCGAGTACGCTTATCGCAGATGAAGAAAAGAACCCAAGCATAAGATCAAAATGCGTCGTATTGCACAAACAATCGGAGAAGAAACCTATCGGTTCCCACTCTGTACGCGATTTGTATCGCCGATGTTCAGGCCATATTATATCTGACTTAAGCATATATTAAAGTGAATATTTCTGTATTATCCGTTTTAAATCATTGATAACATAATCAATGGTTAAAGGCCTTTTCTTTTTTGAATGATTAAGCATATATTTTAGTAAACTATAAACCTCATCTCTTTTATCAAGAAAATCAGACCTCTTAATACCCCCAATAGGAACATTTCCTTGAAGGATATACCAAAAAACTTTACCTAGTTGAAAAATATCTGATTGATGGTCTATTTTGCAATCAAACTTATATTCGCTATGATCATAACTAAGATATTTATTCATTGCTTCTGGTGAAAGCCAACCTTTAGGACCAATAAATTCATTTTTATTATCGCATCTTTCATCATCATCTCGATATACAATTAAACCGAGGTCTCCTATTTCCCAAATATCATTAAAAAAAAGTATATTATCAGGCTTTAAATCTCTATGATAATAACCTAAATCCTTGAGTCCCTTGAGTCCTGTTGCAATTTGTAGGCATAGATTAATTTTATCAGAATACGTAATCTGATTGTTCTCCATATATGTTTTCAAATCATCTGAAGCATAATCCATAAGATAAAAAGGGAAAACAAGCGGTATTTCTTCACCAACTCTATTTTTCCCCTTGCATACTAATCGTCCGGAAGAACAAATCTTAATTACATTCGGGACATTGTTTTCTGTGCATCTCGTCAGAGCAGTTATTTCCCTATAGAAACGATCATTTGCCTTAGAACCAGAGTAATCGTATTTATTTGATATTTTAATTACTCGTTCAGGATAAGAATTATCATAATCAATGAAACTTTGCGCTTGATATAATGCAAATACACATGAATTTGCACCTTTATTCTTTTTGTACCTAGGATTGAGATAATATGCGTAATAGTCAATGCCATCAACCGTAATTGTATTACTTTTGATATCTTCATTAATACAAATACAGCCTTTCTCAAATCTAAATGAAGTCGGAATTGCCCTATCCATAATTAGTTGTCAATTTTTACAAGCAGATATTTACCTTGCTTTTCAATAAACAAATCTGTATTTAGTTCATGATTGGCAAATCTCATCAACTGCAGTTGTTCCTCACTAGGATCATTTGATTGATTTGCTAATAGAGCTTCAAAAAATGACAATCTTTGTTCTCTTGCTCGCTTAGAATTAGATTGACTAACACAATTTATAGCATATTCTTTAAACAAATCATATTCATCATTAGAAGGTGATATTAGGCCATTATTACTGATGAATACTAGAACCTCAAATTGCTCCATTTGGACTTCAATCGTATCTTCTAAGTGTACATCTATGAAACAAAAAAGTGTATAAAAGTCATTACGTTGTTTATATCGAGTTTGATTAATAGGTTTTATAGCCTGAAATGCTTTTATGCGATCTATTATTTTGCAAAAGCGAGCGTATTGGACATTTGCCTTTTCATTATCTATTTTTGACTCAAATAAATCTTCGACAGCATTTCTCTTATCTGTAATACCTTTAAATAAATATGCGGCTAATTCTTCTATTAGACTTCTATCATTCATTCTTAATGCTGTTTTGTCAGTAAATATATCAAGGTCTATTAAAGATTGATAATCTGACATCCTATTGACAAGTTTCATAAAATCTGTATCATGATAATAAGCATGATTGACTTCGGAAGGATTTAATTGAACACCTCTTTTATTAACTAAATAGAAGAACTCCTCTTTGGATTCTATTCCGTCTTTAAAATCTTCCAAAAGCACTATATTCAACTTATAATCTAGGAATGAATTTGCAGCATATTCTCTATAGTACTTTTTATGCAAATCTGGAAATTCATTATTTATAAACTTATGAATTGTAATCGCACGTTGTTGTCCATCTACCATTTCATATGTATTATCCTCGTTCTTTAAAATAAAGAAATTAGGTAATGGATATCCTTTGTGGAGCGACTCTATTAATAACTTCTGATCTTTGGGTGACCAAATAAAATTTCGTTGATATGGAGGTCGAAGATTTATGCGGTTACAATTAATCAAATCCATTAATTGTCCAATAGTCCATTCTACATTAGAATACTTCATTTTTCTTACAATTTAAATAAAACAATTAGCACAAGGTATTTCATCGTCATCGTCAAACATATCCACCAAAAGACCACTTGAATTTTTACCTTTCAAATTAGCCTGCTTCTTGATGTGATCAAGCTTGATCTGGCGAACTCGCTCTGGTCGACTTAACTCCTCTAGCGTTTCACCTTGAATCCATGTATAGCCATCCTTTTCATATTCCATCGCTTTTTTATAAAGGTCCGGGTGCTGTTCCAAAAGCCATATCCATTCTATACGTTGCTGAAAAAAACAGAAATAACATCCGGAACGACTTCTATTATATGTCCCCACTTCCCCATCAACTTCGAACGGAATTGGATTGTAATAGGCTGGCACCTCGACTCCATTATCTTTTAGAATATTGAAAATATCTTCTTTTACCAAGACATCTTCATTATCTATTAGAGGAAAATCCTCTAACTTTCCTACGGGATAATCAGTTGTCTTGAGATATTCAAAGACCACCTTATTAAAGGTCTTAACACTCAAATCCAATAAAGCATTGAACTTCCGGCTGAATAAGAATTTTTTTGATGTAGAAATCTCTATAATCTGCAGGGCTTCATCTAATATATCATTAGACGCATACTCTTTGTATAGAGATGAAATCACACCTATGTTGCTATTTTGCATAACATTATGAATCACATCTATACTCCAAATGTTTTTCCGGAATGGGAATATAGCCTGAATATTTGGTTTGGTTGAAACATATCCCTCTCTATCCTCATCACCTCGAATCCCGACATACGATATTGTAGGATCATCACCCACAAATCGCTCAAACTCTGCCAACTTCATTTTTTGCGTACACCACCGAGCTTGAGGCGACGGCAAATATCCCCCACTAATTTTAAGAAAATGATCAAATGGAGTTGGTTCAGGGCTATCTTCGGCCGCAACCAATATCTCAATATGCCCTAAAAATGATTTTAGATTCTCAATCAATTTTTCAGTTTCTGCCAATTCACATTTTGTATCAGTATTATAATACTCTATAGGAAGCTGAGGGTACAACCGCTTCAAATAGATCGCCAGTGCTGCACTATCTTTGCCGCCTGATATACCTAAGACATGTCTTACCTTACTCATCTCCCAACCTCCTTTTAAGAATCATTAATAAAGCATATGCATCGACCTCACTGTCTCCCGACAACAGTTTATCTATTTGTTTTTCAATTTTTTGTGCGACATCAATCTTGCTCTTATTAAGCCGTACTACTTGAGGTGATATTGCTCCATCATTTGAGATCATTTCTATCCGAATAAAATTGTCCTCATGTTCAAGGTTCTGACGACTAATATCTATGTACTTATCCAGCTCTTTGAACAAATGGATCAGATTATCTATCAGATACGCTTCTTCTTCATCAAGCAAATTTTCAAGCTGCTTATCTAATATGACGTATGCCAACGATTGATACCAAGAAACCTTATCTGCTGCCGGAGATAATATTCTGTTGAGTATTGCCTTTTGTTTATCAGTTAGCAAATATGTTTTGAGGCAAGAGTATCGTTCCTCTAATTCTTTTTTGTATTGAATAAAGTCTGTCGATTTTAAACACAACGAATCAACGAGCGCATTCTCAATGCGCCCAATCAGATTAACATAACAACTCCGAAGTTCTCTTATCGCATTTTGCAATAGATCTACATAGCTCTTCAAAACCTCATCATTGCTAGCTAGGACACTATCCTTGAAACCCAAAGCACGAGGCAAATCCTCAAAAAAAGTCTTTTCGGGGTCTTTGGCGGTAGATAATACATTACGGAACTGCAATGTTGTCTTTTTGAGCCGCTTTGTTTGCTTAGTATATTTATTAAGTTTCTTATAGAACACCAAAAAAGGTCTAATGGTTTCTATAAGGCTAGCAGCCGTAAATTCACCATCTTGACTAAGGTTTAATGCTTCACGGTATTTATTGTATAAATCCAGCTTAACTCCTTCTACATTAAATGCTTTAATTTGGAATCCGCCCGGTGATTTCTGCATAATATCCAATACCTCTCTATTAATAAAAGGAATAAAGACTCCCGAATCATTATATAAAGAGTAATCATTCTTCTTAATAATAAGATATGTTGGTATCCACAAATCAATCACGCCTTGTTTGAGCTTAAATGGACGCGCCTTAAGTGTGTTAATGAGTTCTGCCAATTTGCGAGGCTTCTCCTTACTACCTTCCAAAAATGCTTCACAAACATTCCAAAGATCACGGAACGATTCTTCTTGGGGTGCATCTAACTCATATGTACCGAGGAATAGTCTATGTATGCCGGTATTTTTCAACAACGTCAAATAGATGGTTTTTTCCGGTTTAAACATACTGTCCTCAAATCCCAGATTGTATTCAGTAGAGTTCTCTAATAAATGAGATAAGTAGTTGACACGAGCTAGAGACATTGCCCCGCTTGGCTTATGTTTATTCACCATCTCATTGATGTATATAGGTGTAGAGAAATAAACCTCATCACATATGCGAGATAAGAATTTATTAAAGCTAGTCTTAGAATCAATCTGGAACTCATTGCCTCGATACACCCAAACAACTTCTTGGCTATATCTAAATAATGCATCTAACACACTCGCATTAAGCAACCCTCGTTCATGATTCATCAAAGCTTTTAATTCTCGATGAGCAACTTTGTCTGCGCTATCAACTATATTTTTAACATAGGCAAGCTTATCTAACATCCAAATATGATCAATAACTTTATCAGTTCGCTTGAAATAAGCATATAATATAGCTTCTTCGACAGTACTAGTCTCTTGTTTGAGCTTCTCTAATGTCAATGATTCATTAAAGACAAGATTAATATATCCGTCAATCTCATTTTGAGGTTGCTTATTAATTGGATAGTCCGATATAACATACTCAAAATATCGAGGTGTCCCCTTACGATAATATGCAGCATTAGCAAACTCTACGGGAAGAGAGAAATTCTCAAGAAGTTTATCAACAACATCTTTAGAACGAGGTACGATTCCAGAGGCTTTTAGTAATTCACTTTCAATGTTGACGTCAGTACCCTCAAACAAAACATATTGCGACTTATATTCTGCATAACGGATTATTTTGTGCTGTGCTAACAAGTCAATCACACCCTCTGGAGATATAATTCCTAACGCATTCTTAGCATACAATGACAAATCTTTTTTAGTAAAGCTTACACCAGCATTACCGAATAAATTTATCATGCCAATAGTCTTGACAAGCTTAATTGCATCGTCTGCAACTTCTGTGTCAAACAGTCCTTCTACTCGCTCCAAAGAGACTCGAATACCTGCCCATGCTGCCGAATCGAGGTTAATCTCAGAAAGGAAAGAGTGGAAGTTATATATGTCGTAGTCATATACATCCGCTAGATTATAGGTAGTATGTTCACTATCTTTAAAGGACTGTAAAGAACCTCCGCCAGTCGATTCAAGAAATGAAAACAGAGTCCGTTCATTTTGGCCATATCGTTGAATCGACAATGTTAATGCATGGGCAGCAAATAAATCCAATGGATATAATCGTTCTGCTGTATCTTCATATTTAATTGACGGACTCGCAAACTTTGTATTTTGCGCTAAATCATATATTGATCTAAAACCATTGTTAAGGACGGATCTAGATGTACGCTCTATTCGTTTGGCTGCTAGATATAACAGTTGTTCAACTGGCTCATTGAAGACAATTTCCTGAAAGCGGCCTTTCACCTTATTCCATTCATGACGCTGAGATTCACTTAATGTGAGAGCGTATGAATTGAAATTCTGATGAAGTGTTGTAAGTAAAATTACATTACGTTTCTCACTGTTAATAAACTCAGTAAACTTCTGAAATATATACAGTTCTCTCTCTGGATTATTTTTTGCAGCATACTCTAATAGCTTACCAAACTCGTCTATGACAATAAAAACAAATTCATCCCTTTTCTCTGCTTTAGCAAAAAATCGGGATAGATTCTCAAACAGATTCTCAGAAGCCGAATCGGAGAAAAGATGTTCAGTTAACAGGCTATGTAATGATGTATAATCTCCAACAATTTTGTGGAATCGGAAACGACTATATCCATTAAATTGGCCCTTATTTGCTACTAGAACATGAGAGTTATTCACCAAAGAATCCTCTAAGGCCAAAAGAAAACTAGATTTACCTGTTCCATAAGAGCCAATAATATTAAATGAGTGAATCCCTGTATTGAATGCATCAATAATGCGTCCCACAACGCCAAGAGCATTTGGCGTTACAATATAGCTCTCAGGATCAAAAGTGCTATGTTCAATATTTATTGAGAGGGTATATTTCATATTACTCAGTCAAGTAGTAGTTATTGAGTATCGTATCTTTGGATAAATTTTCTCTAATCTGTAATTCTTTAATACCCGCAACATCAGAAAATACTATTTGGGTGGGGTACGCAGCACACAATTGTTTTATAATACTTAACAAATCATTATTTGTTAAGCAAAACATTAGTGCCAAGTCTTTCATAGCCTCAAATGATATGCTTTTGCTATCAGGAAATTGCACAAGCAATGCATATAAAAATATATTCGCTGGGATGCTATTACGAGTATCATAATTGAAGATATACATGCCATCTTCCGTTTCTTGAATAAGGTTCAACGGAGCCAACAGCATATTCGACTCTTCAATGCTTCCATTACTATGACCACAATAGTTATGGAATAAAACTCCTATATCACGTTTAACTGTATTTTCGTTGTAAAGGTTTTTATAGCTCGGGCCATCAAAGCATAGATGCTTAATGAAATTTTGAAGTTTTATACCATCAATTAAATTACGCTGTTTATGATAATCAATAAAGGTGCTTTTATAAATTGTTGCATAATCTTCATTTATAAGATTAAAATGCAACAACCATAAGCTACCCATATCTTCAAAGAACGGATCATAGCCATTTCTATCACTCATAAGTTCATGAGCTATTGGAGTTAGTTCTCCCTCTGGTTCCAATAAGCCAAAAGCTCGCATCCAGAACTTAATGGAATTGACCATATTCTTACCAACTCCAAGGTGCACAACAGCATCTTCATTGTTAAAACTATGCTCTGCAAGCACAAAGTCATATCCGCGTTTTAGCCAATGTGATTTACACGCAAATGATTCATGCCCCGAGAATACAGGCTTTTTCATATATTGATTTCTATTTATCATTTATTAAATCTTTAATATCAACATTTAATACTTTAGCTATATTGACCAATGTATCTAATGTCGGCTGTGTAATATTAGAGCACCATTTCGAAACAGTAGATGGATCTTTACCTAATTGTTCCGCCAACCATTTTCCTGTTCTTTTCTGCTCAACAAGAACCAGCTTTAATCTATTTACATCTTTCATGTAAGCACTAGTAATATTTGATATTCTACAAATATATTGAGAAATATTCAATCTTAGGCGTCTATAACCGACAAAAATAGCGATATAGCACAAACTTTTGGCTTGTTATGAGTTATATCAGGTATTATTTCGTAATTTTGTCTGGAAACTCCATATATTCATCTTTACGATGAATACCGCTTATGATTACCTCTCAACATTCAGTTTCGCAGTAATAGGGTAAAGCGCCCTGAATAAGATTTTTTCTTTTTATGTAGATTCCTTCCACAAAACAGTTCCTAATCCATCCGTATTTGAAGACGTTTCGCTATTTTTGTAAAACTCATTATGTTTTTTTATACTAAAAATTAGTTAGTTTATGGACACAAGTACAGATTTTATAATATTCTTAAACGAAATCGAAGATTTAGAAGAAGCTTTTTGTTTAGACCAAACTATCCGAACAGGTAGTGATTATGGTTGCTATCATTATAAGGAGAAAGATGGGAAAATATTCATAACTTCAGATTCTTGGAATGACACTCTTATGCTAGCAAACGAAAAATCAAAAGACTTTTTTTTACATTTGCTGGAGAAAGAATGGTCTAAAGATAATATACAATTAGAAGTCTATTATGAAATGCTGAGACAGATGTCTAAAGAAGATTGACCTAACCGCTTCCGGGCCGTAATATAATATGAATTGACCGGGAATCCCTGTATCGGCTGAAGCAACATGAAATCACCTGGTCTCTATCGGGTTGAATGCAAGCCAATCCGCTAAGAGCACCTCACGACTATCATATTCCTCTGAAGCAATCAATTTTTCGGCATCCTCCACTCTTCTGATACAAGCCGTGGCACTTCGATATAGAATCCCTGGTACTCATCGTCGCCCATTACGGCCAGCTGCTCAAACCGATGTTGAATCTCCACCAGCCGTTCAAGATATAGCCATTAACTGCAATTTACCATTGGCGGCTTTCTTCCAACGTCTCCAAATGCGAGGCATTCAACCCGACCTCCTTCGCCAAATCGGCAAGGCGCTTTCTATCTATGATTGTTCTTTTGTTCATTTTCTAAAACCTTGACACGTCTTGTATATAAACTGAATTCAGTTTATATTTACACAAAATTATGAATAGTGTCATATTATTTTACCATATCAGATTATTTACACAATGGTAAAACTTAATCTTTAATATAACATATTATTCACATTTTACTTCACGCAGAAACTAAAATTTCTTCACCACTTTAGGTGTTATTTCAAGTCTTCCAATAGCGGAGCCTTTTCGCACTTTTTACCCAAAGTAGCAATCTGCTCAATACCATATTTAGACAAGAACCATCTAACAGAAATGTTCTCAAACAGATTATCGAAGAAGTTTACGTAATACCTTTTCTCGAAAGAATATTGTATTCTTCTAGTTGGTTTACCAAAAGTTCCTGACATCATAAGTGAAGGAGCTATATGATCCGAATCGGGATGCTTTTCAGGATCATCTACACAATCTGGTTTCAATTCATGAACTGTTCCAATAAAATTTACCATCAATTCTGGAAAAGGTGTCAAATGCTTAGCTTCGCAAAAAGTGACAATGTGCTCTTTGGGAATATATGACAATGTTTTCTTGGTTGCATAGTAGTCATTCGTTTCTGCTGGACTATTGGAACTTGAAACTACAATGTCAGGGGTTGTAAATACCTTTTCATCGAACGCAGACTGCGCTGTAGCGTTATGATATATATAAACAACGTCATCAACATCTTGATTACCCTTTTTTGTCGCCTTAAAATAAGAGAAGTTCTTTAGTAGTCCTGTTGGGCTGCACTTAAATTTGAATTTTCCACCCTGCAGGTTTTGTACGTCCAACTTATAACCTTTCTTCTCATAGTATCGGATGACAAAATTATAGCAAGTCATCTCAAAATAGTCACTTATTCTTTTTGAATGATCTGCGAGCAATACCTTATATTTTTTGGAAAACTCCGTCAGTTCCTTTTCAAAGTCTGACGGTGCTTTAAATGGAGTTGTCTTCTTCATATTCCTTTTTATAAAACAAATCCTTACAATTTCTCATAAACTGGATGGTCTCAGAGAACTCAAAAAACTTAGATGTCAGCTGATACTTTTTTTGAATCTGCTCAAATTTGATTACTGCAGAAAGAAGAAGTCTTTGTTGCTTACTGTCCAGTATCGTTCCCCCAATTTTGATTGCACATTCATTTTCCATGCTGGAAGTATCACGATTAACAGATTTATAAAAAGATACAGCACCCTGCATGTGTCCCATTACATGCCTGTAGAATATACTAATTGCCAATAAAGCCTCTATTGTGGATACATAGCTTTGAAGTATCTGATAATGATTCTCTGGATTAGCCCATATTCGGTCAATCTCCCTTCTTCTACTATCATATTCAAGGTATATAGGGCGAGTAACATTGCCTGGCAATCTGCTAGTCAATATGTTTATAATAGGTGGCTGTCCCATATATTACGATTTTTTCTGTCAATAATAGCTGAATTATTATCCATATTATAAAAATATTTTTAAGGGCATAATACATTCATCGGCAGATATATTATTGAAATATTTATCATCCTATAAATCTCATTCTAGAAATACAAAAATCCATTTATTATGTTTTGCGATATACAAATATTACCAAATTAAAAACATCATGCTTTTTTTACTTTCCAAATCTTCCTTAATTCATCACAGTCAATTTTGTCAAATCGATCTTGCTGGATAGCAACACATAACATGTATCGAGGCCGGCTCATACCTACATATGCGACTCTTAAGTTTTTGAGTGTATCCGCATCTGTTCCTGTATAAGCAAAGCCTTTAAATTGTTCTGCCAAGCGGTCTGATTCATGATGTCTATTGTAAAATGTTTCCAGATAGAGTGTTGCAGCATGAGTCTCTCCTTTGACAGCATGGACTGTGGATACCTCAATGTCTATTTTACCATTATCACCATGGTAAACATTCCTATGTTCCGTTGCTTGGCCCTCGGCTGGATTATCGTTTATTGTATCAAAGAAACTGAGGGCATCTGGAGTCTCCTCTTTCCCATATAAGGGTAATAATGTTTCTGTAATATATCGATGTATAGTGCTCCTTATTTTGTTTACATCATCGTCGTTATTACTCTTGGCTATGAGTAAGGCCCAATTCATGACTTCTTTTAGAAAGTTCTCTTTTTGCTCAATATCCGTTGCGGCCAGGAATTCTAAAAAGGATGTCTTGGTGTAACGTCGATTACCATTTCTTATTTCACATAAATCCAGATATTTTAATATACCTTGAATAATAGATGTGGCATGTTCCTTAATAGTTCCATGGAGATTTTTGAGTATGAATTCATTGAAAGAAACTCCTTCCACTCTAGGTCCTGCATTCTTCTTTTCAAACTGAGGAAAGTATGACTCTATAAATCTTTTTTGAGCGCTGGCCCCTTTCTTTCCAACCCATCCACAAGCCTTAACATTTATTCTGTGTAGTGGATCTTCTCGTTTCTCTTGATTCGCAATATCCAAGATTGAACGATTATCCATCTCTGGAATTAATGTTGTGCCAAGCAATTCCACATATTTGGGAAGAACAGATAAAGGATTCTCATAAGTGATAATTATAGGTTTTACTGAAGGAACCTCTTCGTTACCATGAAGCTGATGATTATCCTCTATACACAACGATCGTAGTGGTTTGGCTATTTTTTCTCCGAACCTATTGCTATCATGAATATATAATACCTGATTTTCTTTCAATTTGTCATTTTCAGGTCCGCTACATTCGTCTCTTTCATAGATAGCTTGGCAGTAATCTCCAAAACGCTGAATGACCACTTTATTCTCGTCAAATATCTTTTGGATTAAATCTACTTGCAAGCCGTCACAGTCCTGAACTTCATCTATAAACAAATATTTAAATCTCTTGTCTGAGAAACTGCTGAAATCGAGTTTTTTCTCCCGAATATACCGAAATGCCAGGTCGTAAGCATCCTGGAAGGATAAAATACCTTCGCTAAACATTTCCTCTTTTATCTTCATATATTCAGTACCGGATGGAGAGTCTACTCCTATTCCTTTCGGGTCAGAATTTGTTATAATTTTATTATTTTCCCAATCAACTTTATACGAGAGAATTATCTCTTTCCCCTGGCTATTTAAAATGTTATCTCTCTTTGCTCGAATTAAATATCTGTATTTATGGGGAATATTATCTAAGTTATATCCTGCTAGTTGAAAATCATATTTAACAACTCTTTTTCCCTCCTTTTTGATCACGTTAGCGGCCATCAACCTATCCATTCCACCTAATGCTTCTATTTCAGGAGCATTAATAATATGCTCCTTTGATGCGGTTCGTGCAAATATCAGCCCTCTAAGTTTACTTTCACGGGAAGGTAATTTATAATATTTTTTCAAGAATACAGCATTACTCATTTCATCATCCACATATGTTATTTGACTACCATAAAAATAATGAAGAGCTGCTGCTGTAACATATTTATGTAAAAAAGTTTGTATGGTTCCAAAAAAATTAGGATACCGGAAAAGCACATCTGCATTTGTGCCAAGTTTTGCTTTTATCTCATCGATAGCCACATTGGTATGTGTCAGTACGCATATGCCTTTCCCTTCAGGCAGAGGCATTTTATTGGCAAGAATAATCAATTTTGCCAGCAATGTCGTTGTCTTACCACTTCCAGGACATGCCTGAACATAGCAACTGCTATCTTCTTTGATAATATTTACCTTGATAGCATCAAAAGGTTTCTTATCTTTCAAGAGAATATCGTGGGATATTTTTATTTCTTCATCAGTAGCAAATGGCATAAACTTTCTTTTTAGATTTATTCCGTAACATGTTTGATGGCTTCCACAAGATACTTCAGTTTGTCGTCATTCTCAACGATATATTTCACTTCATCTCGATTTACAGTTCCATCACTAACAGGAGCTAACTCTCCTGCAAGCATCCCTGCTAAATATTGCGCAGTGATGGCTTTACTTACGGTTCCATCATTCAAAGGTTCAAAAATCTTATATACCACTTCTTTAGTTGGAATGCCTCCGTCTGGAAACTCATCCGTTACATCATTCCATAATTGATTCAAAATTTTATCTGTTATTTCCAGCTCAGGATGGTCCTTTTCCTGTTGGGCTGCTTTTATCGCTGTAGCCAATAACTTATACAAGCTACTTCCAGCAATCTCGTATTCCAGCGTCCATGCTTGTGGTAGGAATATTTTAATTTTATCTGCATTGATGGCATTTTCTAATCGCATTCTCTTTTCCTCTCGAATCCGAGCTAATATATCTTCATTTAAGGCCACTCTTTTATCTTCTGTTAGTATAGCCTTCATGCGGTCTATTGTTTCACCAATAGGTTTAAAATTCGCGTTCTTATGCACCCTAACTTCTTCCTCAAAGGCAGATCTACTCCCGAAGACAGTTGACATAGCATCATAATCTACTTCGGCTGAAATTTTCTCTAACTCAGGCCTTAGATCATCTCTCAACCAATATTTCGGAGTTTTTCGATCTTTACTGTTGTCATCGTAATATTCAAGAGCTCTGACATCCAGATCAGAAATAACAGCTATAGGCATTCCAAATGATTTTCCATCTTTGCGTTTGAATATATTGACATATCTTTTATATGCTGTACTTCCCACGTTCACAACGGATACACCATACTGATAAAGATTCTTCCCAATCAATTGGGCTATAGCAGGTATTAGCAGATTTTCCGCATCACCCTCCACCATGATTAGCCCTCTGGCAAAGAATAAGTTGGCTTTTGTTGCATCGAGGAATCTTTCTAAAAATTTGTAGTCGGCTGGCTTCATCTTCGTATATTCTGATGACATGGAGAATGCATCATTTCCTTTCAGCATAATCATATTCGCCAACTTTATCTTTGATGCTAATGTAATGCTATGGGTTGAAAGGATAAATTGCTCATTTTTCTCTTGGGAAGAAATATATTCAATCAGTCTCAATTGATATTGAGGATGAAGGTGAGCTTCCAATTCTTCCACAAGCGCTAACTTCAATCCTTTCTTCTGGTTGTTAAAGAGCAGCATTTCTGCCGCTATGCATAGTAAGTTAAGTGTGCCAAGCCCCGATTTATTACCTTCCATAATCAGATCGAGCAGTCTCAATATTTCTGTCAATTCCCCTCCTGTCAGTTTGACTTCAGCATTTCTTGGATCGCCATTTAACAGGAAATGTTCTCTCAGAAAACTATTGATGTCACTTGTTATACTTTCCCCACCACCTCCAACTTTGAAATAGTTCTCTATTTCCTTTTTCAGTTTTTCATAATCTGTTTCAAGTTTATGTTTTACGATGTTTCCGTGAACGTCTTTCTCGGTTTTGAAAAGTTCATGTGCTCCCAAAATTTGCGCCAGTCTTGATTTGTAACCATGAGTCATGTCGGTGAGCGCATCTCTAAGCGGCTTAAAATATACTACTTTTAGAAGTTCCCTTGCTTCAGAATCCATTCTATCAGTTTGGCCTTCGGTCCCTGCGGAGAAAGTCGGCATTATTACGTTATCTTTTCGCTTAACGTATAGCCATACTTTTAGCAAATATTTTGTCTTGTCTTCGTTCCACGACAACCACTCCCAAAATAATCCAGCGTCTTGTTCATTTACCCCGTCAAATACACATTCTATTTTAAACTCATCTTTCCTGTTCCCATCAAGATCTTGATAGAAATCTTTGTCCTCAAATTGAATAAATTCTCCGCTCTGAGTTCTTAACACATAACGAATGGCATCCACAATAGCTGTTTTACCTGAATCATTCTCTCCAATCAGGACATTCACTCCTTTTTGAAAATGAATTTCTAACCCAGGCTTTCCATCAGCCATAGCACAATATTTTCTAAAATTCCAAAGTCTAAGTATTGAAAGGTACATTATTTTCTACTTTATCATATTTTATATTAATAAGTATCTCTGTCTACCTTCAGTTCATTTGCTAGGATCTCTTCCAAAAGATGATCAATATACGCCTCATCTGTATAAAAGGGCATCAGAAAAACATCCTAAATATCCTTAGCGGGAGACGTGCATTGTGGACTAGGTAGCTTCATAACTTATTCTTTTTTGGATGCTCTTTTCCGTTTCTTAAGGCTCAAATCCTGTAAAGCCTTTCCCATGGCGTCTTCTTTGGCAAGGAGAAGTATATCATCATCCAGTTGAAGCGCATAGAGAACTCTGAGATAAATGCCGATAGCCACTGTAGGGGCACCCTTTTCAATCCGGCCAACCGTAAGCGGCGAGCAGGTTGCGCGTTCGGCAACCTGAGCCATGCTGAGATTCCTGCGCAGTCTAGCCAGTCTGATCTGCTCACCCACTATCTGCATCTTCTGCTCCAGTTTTCTTGGCAACTTGGTGCCCATTGTATTCTTCGTCATATTCAATATATCATATAATACACAAAGATATATCTTTTATATATTTAATGATGTATTACAAATGAAATTCATGTGAGTCATAAGATCGTAGGAGTATTTCTGAATTTAGCAGACGGTTTAGAATTTTACACTTTTTCAAGCGAATAATATCTATCATCTTACACTTTTTCCAGCTAATCAGACTCCATTTATACACTTTTCCATCAAAATTGAGGCTTGAAATCTACACTTTTCCTTGAAATCAGCAACTACAAAGATAGGATTAATCCCTACTGGTAGTGTATATACTTTAAAATGCAGATTACACCACCTACAAAAACAATCAAAAAATTTGGTTATATCCGAATTTCCAGCTATTTTTGCGCAATGATTTCAATTTGCCAGAACATATGAAATTTGAAATTGTGAATATCGAGGAATTTTCCGGAGGAATGGCCAAAATATATTCAGTCATGTTTGAAGATGATGACATGACTCTTATGGACCATTTTTTTGAAGATAATGCACAATATAGCGAGGAGATGAAGGAGATGGCAAAGAAATTGGAATCTATGGGCAACGACACCGGATGCCGAATTCAATTTTTCAAAGAAAATGAAGGTGCTCCTGGAGATGGTGTCGTAGCATTCTGGTACAAACGAATGCGTTTATACTGTTTAAGAATAGGAAGCGCTTGTATAATATTAGGTGACGGTGGATATAAACCTCCAGAAATATCGGCTTATCAAGAAGACGAATTACTTAACTCTAAAGCCCAACAGATGAGAAAACTAGCTGCGTGTATAAACAAGGCAATTGTTGATCGGGATTTGAAGGTTGGGGAAGATGGGACGATTACTACAACAGATTTTATAGAACTGGATATATGAGTACTAACAGAAGAAGGCCATCAGCCACTTTGACAAAAATCATATCTTCTATTACTGACGAAGATAAGCGTCGCACTCGTGACAGAATGCTTATAGCTGTTAAGATTGCGGATGCATTAGAAGCGAAAAAGCTTTCTCAGAAAGCTTTTGCTAAACTTATGGGAAAGACCGAATCAGAAATATCTGAATGGCTTTCAGGGAACAGAAATTTTACTGTAGATACATTGTCTGACATTGGCGATTGCTTAGGTATACATTTACTTCCAAATTCAGACATGAGAACCAAAAGAATTTCTACGCTAGCAACACATCGGAAAGTTTACAAAACACGCTCTCCATACCCATACAGCATGTCTGGGTATAGCATTTTTACTTCTGTAACTGGCGAATGGAACACTTCAAATAATCATGCTTTGGTAATTGTTTAAATTTGACAAATATGGATATAAGATATAGGCTTGAGTCAATAAATGAAACTGAATATAGATTCAACTATGATTTCAATTATGACTCTTTGAATTCTGAAATGATTAACATACAGATTGGCCATGACATGAAGCCATTCATGGAAGAAGATCGTATTGTAGTTAGCGCAAAAGTAAATATTGTTGACACATCAACAGATACAGTGCTTGCGACAAATGCTATATCAATGTCATTTGGTCTATCACCAATCAAAAGTATCATTTCATTTGATAGCAATGGAAATGTTGCAACACAAGATACGCTCGTTTTAGATACATTTATTATTGCAACAATCGGAGCCTTGCGTGGTGTATTAATGAAAAACCTTAAAGGTACACCTCTTTACTTCGTATCAATTCCTTTAATTCCTATTGAAAATTTTAGATCTTCGAAAAAACAATAATCATTGCGAATCAACTTTGTGAATTATTGTGTAAATGACGCACTTTATGCGAGCTTGGAACGGCATTAAAATGCGAAATGCACTATTGACTAGTCAAAGATTATTAGGAAGTACAAAATGATACAAAAGATAGTTGAAAAGATCAGGTTATTCTAATTGATACGGCCTAACAAGTTACAAATTACAGAACCTTTACTTTATCCCCGTATTCATATGTACGTTCATTAAAGTAAAGTCAAATTAAGGGAAGAAAAGAGATGGCTGCGCCATGAAAATGGTTTCAGCCATTTTTCTCTTTTGGCTGCAAATCTTATAAACAATCCGGTTGTAAAGGTCAGTCCCAAACGGCCACTCCAATCAAGCTCCAAATACATCACTTGGAATCCGAAAATATCCGTGAACCCATCCTCGATTTTACACCCCATTTTGGCGAAATAAACCCCGACATGCCCTATCTTTGCAGACGGGGTCTGTCGGGGTCCCAAAAGGCTGTTTTTGCCTTTTTCCCCTCTGTTCGGAGGGGTCGATGAAAAAAAAACGTTAAATCTTCGATTTTTCGCAAAAAAACAAGTAAATTTTTGAGTAGTCTACCTTTTAAGTCGTAAACTATTGATAATCAATAAGAATATAATAGTGCATCGGGAAATGACCGCCGCAAGCGATCCCGGCCGAAACTTCGCCTTATAATCCACAACAACGGGCTGGTACAGAATCATATAAAAGGAATAAAAATTTCGAGTGAAGAAAAAGTAGCCGGATATAACGGCGGAATTCGGAGAATTATCGCTATTTTTGATGTCTCCGATATACGAATCAATATGGGCAAGACGATTACCACCTATCTGATAGACGGAAATCCGCAAGGAACACAATCCGTTTTCATAAGCAATAAAATATGCAAAATGCTGGTCATTCCACGGGCTGCCCTCTCGATAATCAACGAAAGGGAGGAGTTGCACAGTCCCGCATTTTACATACTCTTGGGCGAAGACGACGGAATCACCTCCAAAGCGTATCTGGGAGAAACGGAGAACTTCCGGGAGCGCATCAAGAACCACGAATACAACAAGGCTTTCTGGCAAAAAACGCTGGTTTTCATCTCCAAGGACGGCGCCATGACAAAAGCCGATGTCCAGTATCTGGAATATCTGGCCGTAAAAACCGCAAACAAGGCCAAACGCTTTGACCTGTGCGACAACAAACAAATCCCGAAAGAGCCGAATCTGCCGGAGCATCAGAAAGATTCCATGAATGAATTTTTCGACGATATCCGATTACTGACATCATTCATCGGTTGTCCCATATTCGACGTGATCGATCCCAGGGACCGCCATATATTTTTCAGTAAAAGCAAAGGGGCAAACATCCGGGGATTTTACGACGAAAACGGGTTTACCGTACTGAAAGGCAGCACATTGGCAAAAGGAAGCGCACCGTTATTCAAAATGAAAGAAAAACGGGACGATTTCATCAAGAAATATACGGCCCCGCAGGACGGAAACATCGTTTTGGAAACAGACTACACTTTCAACAGCCCGAGTATGGCAGCAAGCATCTGTCTGGGCAGACATACGAACGGCTGGAACGAATGGAAAGACAAAAGCGGACAGACACTCGACGAGGTATATCGGAAAAAGCTGGAATAGCCTCCGTCCTACCGGCTCGCTCCGTTTCCCGTCCGCATTCCGCAGGATACACTCCTATCTAAACGAATCCGCCTTCCGACGATCATGGAAACCGTCACGCAATTCTTCATCGACTGGGGCTACTGGGGCCTCTTCGTCTCGGCGCTGGTGGCCGGAAGCATCCTGCCGTTCAGCTCCGAAGCGGTGATGGTCATTCTGGTCGGCATGGGGCTCGATCCGGCGTGGTGTCTCGTCGCCGCATCGGCGGGCAATACGCTGGGAGGCATGACCTGCTACTGGATCGGGACGCTCGGACGCACCGAATGGATCACCCGGCTGGGCGTCTCGACCCGCCAGTTGGCCCGGGCCCGGAAGTTTCTCGCCGGACGCGGCGCCCTGATGGGATTCTTCGCCTTTCTGCCGACCATCGGCGAGGCGGTGGCCATCGTGCTGGGGCTGATGCGCAGCAACGCGTGGCTCACCGGCGTCTCGATGCTCGCCGGAAAGGCCCTGCGTTACGCCGTCATTCTGGCCTCTTTCGAAGGGGTCGCCACCCTCTTTTAATCCCGGACACCATGCAACTGACGATCGAACGGACAAACGCCCCTTCGCACGAACTGCTCCTGCTGGCCGACGAATCGGAAGCCTCCGTGGCCGACTACATCGGCCGCGGGGCCTGCTATGCCGCCCGCTGCGGCGATACGCTCGCCGGGCAATACGTACTGCTCCACACCCGCCCCTTCACGGCCGAGGTGGTGAATATCGCCGTCGTTCCCCGGTTCCAGCGGCAGGGCGTCGGCACGGCCCTTCTCGCCCATGCCGTCCGAACGGCCCGGGAGGCGGGCTTCCGCCGTCTCGAAATCGGTACGGGAGATTCGGGTACGGGGCAAATCGCCCTCTACCTGCGCTGCGGGTTCGTACGCTGCGGCATCGACGAGGACTACTTCCGCAAATACTATCCCGCCCCGATCTTCGAAAACGGCGTCGAATGCCGCCACATGATACGGATGAGCATGGAGCTGTAACCCCTCGCCGCAACCGGCATCCGCCCCGGCCCGGACGCCGGTCCCGCCCGCCGGGCGGTAAAATCCCGACAAGAACCCGAACACCGCACACCCGCACAAATCCGAAAACCATGTCCGTCTCGTGGAATCCCTGGCACGGCTGCCGCAAGATCAGCGAAGGATGCCGCCATTGCTACGTCTATCGGCAGGATGCGCTGCACGAACGGGACAGCCGCGAGGTGGTGCGGACCGCCGCCTTCGGGCTTCCCGTGCGCCGTAGCCGCGACGGGCGGTTCAGAATCCCGCCCGGCGAACGGGTCTATACCTGTTTCACGTCGGACTTCCTCGTCGAGGAGGCGGACGGCTGGCGCGCCGAAGCCTGGGAGATGATGCGGCTGCGCCGCGATTTGGAGTTTTTCTTCATCACCAAGCGGATCGGACGGCTCCGGGAACAGCTGCCGCCCGACTGGGGCGACGGCTACGAGAACGTCACGGTCGGTTGCACGGTGGAGAACCAGGCGGCTGCCGACCTGCGGCTGCCGCTTTTCCTCGAAACGCCCCTGCGCCACCGGGTGATCGTCTGTGCGCCGCTGCTCGAACGGATCGACCTCACGCCCTGGCTCGGGCCCGCGGTCGGGGAGGTCTCCGCAGGCGGCGAGTCGGGCAACGACGCACGGCCGTGCGACTTCGCATGGGTCCTCGCGCTCCGCGGGCAGTGCGCGGCCGCCGGAGTTTCCTTCACCTTCCACCAGACCGGCGCCCGGTTCGTCAAGGAGGGGCGTCTCTACCGCATTCGCCGGGAACACCAGCACGCCCAAGCCCGCAAGGCGGGTATCGACTACCGCCCGGAACGATAGCCACGAAGCGGTGTCCGGAACCGGAATGCGGCCGCAACGGGAACCGCACGGAGAGAACCGCCCGAAAGAAGCCGCCTCCGGACAGCGCACGGCAACAGAAAAATCCGGCCCTCCGCCCGAAAAAGCGGAAGAGCCGGAAGCTTAACGGCTATGGCAACCGTTATCAGTCGTTCGACGAAGCCAGCGGTGCGGCCTGCGAATAGGTGCGGGCGGCCAGCTCCTTGTCGAGCATGTACATCCCGAACTTGTTGCCCTCGACAGCCTCGCAGGCGGTAATCATCCCGCGTGCGGACTCCTCCTCCTCGACCTGCTCGTCGATGAACCATACGAGCATGTTCGACGAAGCGTAGTCCTTGTCCTCGGCGGCGATGGCCGCGAGGTCGTTGATCAGGGCCGTCACCTTCTTTTCGTGCTCGAGCGTATCCCGGAACATCTCCAGCGGCGAAGCCCACGACGTGCGGACCTCGGCGATGGGCCGAAGCGTCACCTCGGCATCGCGCGAAAGAATGTAGTTCATGAAGATCCGGGCGTGATCCTGCTCCTCCTGGAACTGAATGTAGAACCAGTTGGCGACGCCCTTGAGTCCTTTGGCCTCGGCGTCCATCGACATCGAAAGATAGAGGTACGCCGACCACAGCTCGGCATTGATCTGCGCATTGAGCGCCTCGTGCAGTTTTTTACTCAACATAGCTATTACGGATTTTAAGTCTTGCACTTTCCTTTCTTAGGACAAAGGTACACAAGTTTTCGGAAAATCGTATCGGAAAATCCGGCTATTTTATCGCACGAAACCGCACCGGAGCCTCCGCGGCCGACCGGTCCGCCGACCGAGTCCCGCACATCCGGCCGGCGCGCGCATCCGGTT
>ENA-ORMO01001024-ORMO01001024.1-human-gut-metagenome-genome-assembly--contig:-NODE-1024-length-33918-cov-19.494374_pt1 | contig 33918 bp, 33 predicted proteins | sample MGYA00242106_ERZ509001 | MGnify/ENA primary metagenome ERZ509001 (study PRJEB26280, sample SAMEA2338736) | human gut metagenome | biome: human gut; feature: human-associated habitat; material: faeces...
TTTATCCGTTCGTGGATGATGTCATGGAATGGTGGCTGATTGATTCTTGGCTGGCCGAACGACTGAAAGAGCAGGGCGAGGTTATCATCGAGGAATACGGTTGCTACTGGTGGGGCAGACAGTCCAGCGGGCAGGCGATTTACATGGATTATGTAATTCAGAGAATTTGCGGGGGAATCGACTGATTCCCCTTGCAAATCTGAATCCGATTATTTACTTTTGCAGAAACAACAAAATAAAGGCAAGAAAACCATGTAGCACGACATAGATTATTACGCTTCAAAACGGGTCCCCCATCCTGTCCCGACTATATCATAAATCAAAACATTCAAAAAATGGGGACAGTCAAGAATGTAGAGTTGTCGATGCAATCCGTTCGGCGGCTATTGGAGCGTAATCATCTTGCCTACACGATTGAAAAGGATTCGCTTCTTTTCAACCGACGATTCAACCGCAGGACAGGACAAAAATCCTATTATTACATCGGCTTTACAGAGGGCAAGAAGAAAATCGGTCGTCAAAGCATCGTGTTCGGATGTGTAGACTACAATGTTTACGACGAAGATTTTGCAATGGGTACATGCTTTCGCCAGACGATGTGTACCGACATGGCGTTTTTCGCATTCCATTTTCACGACCTCTTTCCCGATTTCTATCCGACCGACGAATACAACGATTGGAGCGAATGACACGAACGGCAGACTTTGCAGACGGACTGACAACCGACTGCAAGGTCTGTTTTTATGTAATGACTAAATAAATAAGGCTATGCCAGCACCATAGAATCAAAAATAAGAGCAACAACCCCGAAAAGGAGTTAGGGCTATGCGTTTTTCCGAAAATGTTTCCTAAATTTGTGGAACATACGAACTACGGAAGCGTAAGTTTATTCTCGATGTTGAATCTGGTAAATTTAATTGCGATGAGAATAAGCAGACCTACTCTCCCGCCATATCCATACGGATACGAGCGTGGGGTTGTTGCTTATTTTATCGCAAGGCTTACCAGAGCCTAACATCATAAATAAGCGTACAACCCTGCGCTTTCTTTTTACTACTAACCGCTGTTTGTGGGTTGGGGCGGCTGAAAAACAGTTAAAAGATGTTTAATGAACGTCAAAAAATCTGCATTGCCAATGTAGTGTTGACATTTACAGAAAATTTCATGGAGAATGGCGATACCATTTTTTTAGCCATTGTTCAAAAGATTTTTCGGGACAATTTGCAAATTCCCTTTAATGAGGCATCGTTACGGTCTATTCCTAAAATAAACTCAATGGATGTTACACAAGAATTATCATCATTGAATGCTACTCAAAGAGATGAATTTAATAATCTAATGGACACAATGTTGGAGGCAATAGAACTCAATCCATATTATCAAGAAAAGGTAAAGCGAAGAGCAAGAACATACCTTAATGCCATCAAAGCGACATCACAATTAGGTCAATTCTAAAGTTTATGAAAAACTATAATTTGAGGATTCAATAACGTTTCTTAATGGCATAATAGCATCTATCGCCTATTGTTGTAACATTGCTTTTCGGAATGACTTAACAGCGGCTAAAAATACAAACAATGAATCTATATAAGGATTATACACAGGATGAGAAATTAGCATTGATTCGGATTATCCGATATATGCTTATACGATTAAAGAATTCAAAACAGCAGTTTTGGGATAGTGCAGTTGTAACGACAAGAATCCATGTACCCGCAGTTATTGATTATTTATTGTGCGTTTGGGCCGATAACTATCAAGTTATTAATAATGTAGATTATGACGTGATAGATAAATTACCTGTGGAACCATTTATTAATCATATCAAATGTTTTAATTCAGACAAACGGCAGGGAGTTGCAATTGTCTTATATTATTTAACTTATGGAATAATGCCAAATCCAGACAATTGTAGTGTCGCTATTTTGTCAGACTTAAAAATGCAATGTCAACTCGCCAATCCGCCGACACTTTTATATGAAAAATATGGAAAAGAGTTTATATCGCACATGAATACAGTTTATAAAATGAGAAATAAAGAAGATTAACGATGGGACTATTTAAGAGCGTGTCTTCTGATATGCTTAATACACAACTTGAAAAAATAGAAGAGGCTGTTAAAACGGCAGAATCCGCCACAGGACATTTTGTTTATAATTTATGTAGTCAAAATCTTCGGGCTGAAAACAAGAGTTATAGCCGTCCACTACGTTCACATGAATACCGTCAATATGCATGTCTATATGTAAAACCGAATAGCAGAGAAGAAATAGCGCAGGCTCAACAAATTGCCAACGCAAAAATATTACAGGCAAAAGATGCTTTTCAAAAGTTTGAGCGGATGCGGAATCAACAATCAATGTGGCAAAAAATGTCAACTAATTATTCGGAAATTATAAGTTGGTGGACAAATCGGTTTGAACAAACTTGTTCTACATTTAACAGCATGGTACACATATTAGATAATGCAATACTATTACCACTAACTAAATAAAGAATTATGAAATTTTCTGAACATGATGTAGATGAAATGCAAAAGCATCCGTGGAGTTTGTTGCTTGCAATGGCTGTTGTGTTAGGCATAGCCGCTTTAATAAGTTGCTTTTTCAACTAACTAATTGAGGACCGACTTATTCAAGGGGCCTTTATATAGACCCTTTGAAAAAGTTGGTCCAACGATCAAAACCTAATGCCCAAATAAGCGTACAGCCCTGCGCTTTCTTTTATTTTTATTATTAACCTGCCGTTTGAGGGTTGGAACGGGGACAGACATTATGGCCAAAATTATTCCATCCCCAGAACTATTGTCTGAATTACGAGAAAGAAAGGACAATAGCAAATTAGAAATAGGCGATAAAATCGCTATGCTCCCCTTTGATTTTGTGAAACAGTCTGTTATTACTTATGGACTGGAACATCAAAGATTATTTATCGGACGTTGCTATTCATTTGTTGAAAAGGGAATTATATGCGCAATAAATCGTAAGCAATCAAAGAACAACGAATTTGTTCCATTGATATTACCTCTAACTTATATAACTGCATTTTTACTTCAAAAGGATAAGATTTATAATCCGCCTCTCGAACTGTTAGAAAAATCTCCTGATCAAACGAAAATTATTAACCTAAAAATTGCAAACGGAGAAGATATTTCTACTGCTATACAATGCAATAAAGTTTATACAGTCGGTGGTGTTTATACGATTGAAACAGAAATATTGCGTCCGCATACAATACCTTTTTATGAGCTACACAAATTCACTCAAATCGCTTTGTTTGAATCAAATCTTTCCATACATTTTAACGGGATTGATTGTTTAATTGAAAGTCGGCCTCTGAATAAACAGATATTTATTGATTATATTGAAAAGCGCATGCTCTCGGAAAAAAGGATGTTTGGGAATTGTGATACAAGTCTTCCCTCATATGATATAATTACTAAATTAAGAACTGAAATAATCAAACAAGAACAGACGAAATTATTACATGATTATAGAGTAAGATTGGACTGTTTTAAAGAACACTACGTTAAAGACTATAAAGAGAGAGGGAAGAATTATTGCAGGACTCACTATTATAAACAAAATTGGGTTATGGGTAACTCCATCTACTCACTTGAATTACCTTCATACCATTACAACTGGGGAATGACTATTTGGGGAGGCCAAAGTGACGAACGATATAAGAATATGGATGAATTGACTCAAAAGAAAGCAGAAGAACTTTTACAAGAATGCCGTTCTGACATTGAGAGGCAAGAGCGGATAATTGACTATGAACGACAAGAATTGCAAAAAAAGAAACAAGAGGAAAAAGCCAAAGCAGATGGCTGGAAAGATATTGGGAATGTCATTTTATTCATTCAAATGCGCTCCTTTAAGGGCGAGATACAATTCAAAGAACATTCTATTAATGTGTTACAAGTAAATATAATTCGAAATAAATTTCGTGTAAAAGTCAATAATGAATATTGGGACTTGAAAAGAGTAAACATATCAACCTCCATTTTTAAAACACACTATGTCTATCAAGTGGAGCGATTTAGTCATTTTTATATTTTAGAGGATTTATCAAAAAGAGCAATATGAAGAAACTTTTACTTTGGACAGGTGGAATTATTATCGTCCTATGTGGCATATATCTTTGGGCTAACTCCATATCGAAAAAAGAGCGGTTGGAATTGCTCAATGGAGAATACGAATTAGTCGATTGGCAGATTCGCCCGAAATCTGCTATTCATGCGGATTCTCTTACGGTGCATGATGTTCCCAAGCGTGGCGAACGCTTAACCCTACAAACGAACGATAACGGAGATTTCCGCTTAACTGCTGAATCATCATTGCCAGTCCTGCAACAGTTAGCTGATTTGGAATGGCAACTACTCTATATCCGACGTACGTGGTTTGCATGGCGGCATCGTGTCATGGGGCTATATCATGCGGGCGAACATTCGGCAGATGTTTACTGGCATCGGGCACTTATCAATCAAAAGGATGTAGGCATTGCTTTACAACTACCTGACCCGACGAATGAAAAGATTAGCTGGTTTCTGATTTTACAGAAGAAATAATTTAGGACCGACTTTGTCAGAGGGTCTTAATATAGACCTTTTGAAAAAGTTGGTCAGACTATCCACGCGATAATAATACGAACAACTTATGCCCCTCAATCCTACCCTTAAAAATGCACTTGTCAGGGCTGCCTACATTGTAGGGAGTTTGCTGGCCGTTCTTATCCTTTTTATCTGGTCTCCCATAGGAGAACATCACAAGACTCTTACAGGCATTTGGCAATTTGTGATTACGTTAGCTATCATTTGGTTCAACATCCGTAAATTGGCAAAACCGATACAACTCGTTACAATTGGAATGTACCTATTCTTATTTGCGGTAATGATGTTCTGGTACAAAACAGAACCTTTTCCGAGGTGGTTTTATGATTTCCCCTCCTTGTGGGGCCAGTCCTGCAATTATAGAATGATGAGAATATTATGTTGCACTGGGTTTATTTTACTTGCATCCATTTTACCGATATTTCTCAAATCGACAGATGCGCCGCGACTTGCCAAGTTTGGAACAATCTGGATTTGGGCAACTATCCTCATGTTGGATTTTGCAGCAGCCATGCCGAATATCTACTTTACAGAAGAACAGGCAGACAAACTTTATATGGGCTGCCGTAAAATGGGAACAGCCTATAAATATGCTCCGATATATGCTGTGGGAATTGGTGATTATTTCAATGTGCTTCTTCCGCAAGATTCGGTTTGCTCTTCTCCCGAACATTATCTAAAAGTTCATTATGAACGGCATGGCAATCTGCTGATTCAGCCCGAAACACGAGATACGATTTGGATAGAGAAAGGTGGCGTATGGCGCTTTCGTAACCATCAAACCATCGAAAACAACACAAGTTGCCAGATGCGCTGGCAATGGCAATACTATGCTTGGCATAAAATCAAGGGATTGTTTTGCAAAGACAAAAGCGAGCAATGAAAAACTACTTACTTATACTGACAGGCATTTTGTTCGTTTGTTGCCAAAGCCAACCTGAAAGACCGCTTACTGAATCCGAGAAATTGGCTGATAAGCAATACTACCAATTCTTTGGTTGGATGCTTTTCGGCGATGGAGATGAAGATACCGCAATCGAAAGTCTTTTTAAGTCGGCGGAAGCAGGAAATGCAGAAGCGCAAATCGAATTAGGCGGATGCTATGCAGAACGCCCCTATCTGATTAAGCGAGAGAAGCCCGATATTGATTCTGCTGTTATTTGGTGGTTAAGGGCGGCGGAACAGGATGAATGGATGGCCCAACGGGATTTAGCATACTATTATGCCGATATTCAAGATTGGAAGCAAGCGAAATTCTGGCTGAAACGAGCCAAGAAGAACGGATATAAAGACAAAGAATTACAAAAACGGATTCGACGAAACTTGTAACCAACCGTGACAAGGTTTATAAAAGGGTCTATAAATATATACTTTCAGAAAAGTTTGTCACCGAGATACGATGATGAAAAATTGGATGTTGACTTTGGGGGTGCTGTTGTTGGTGAGTTACAGCAATGCTCTTGCTAATAAACATAGAGAAAAGAAACTAATCATATCGTTAGACCAGCCAGATACGGTTTATATCCGCTATCGTCAGCCGATTAATGGTTACTCAATATCGGGGAACGCAATAGCATCTACCGATACTGTGTTCCAGAACTGCTATAATCTGACATTGACGTTTCGTAATATTAAGACGGATTGTGAGTTTAGCGTCAATGCAGGCCTCTTGCCGAGAGACTATTTCGTCGAATACGAAAGTAATGCAACCGATACTATCGTGCTGGATTATACAGAATATACCGAATCCGATACTGTTGATATACCCGATGCTCCTTTTTCCTTTGCTGATTTGGACTTTGATGGTCAAAAGGAGCTGCTTACCAACTATCGACCGTGGATTGGAATTAGGCACAGTGGAATCTACCAATCTATCTACAAAATTGAACAAGATTCGTTGAAAGAGATTAGATTGGACTTAATCTCTCCCGCTTATCAAGAATCGATCATCGGATATTTGCCTACATGTTGCTTTTGCGGAATAAATTATTCAAGTAAAGAGATATATACATATACATGGGGAGGTGGCAATCGGGCATACAATATTTATAAATTGGTAAATACTTATTGCTATATATTGACCAATGAACAACCTCTGCTGGTTATAGAATACGCGCTGTCGCGTCGTGTAGAAAAAGTGCGTGCAACAATGCATGTTGAATATTACGATGAACATCAATTGGAAAATTATAAGTGCAACAATGAATTCTTTTTGGATTTCGGCAGGCTTGATTAAGATGAAAACCTATCTACTCTCCATATTCGCCCTACTGATTGTAGGGTGTGGTACTCACCAACCCGAACAAACCTATGATGAAATGCTGCATGATGTCGTTCTGAATTTCAACATGGGAACAGTAGGCGGCGATAGTGTGCTGAAAAACTTTGTAAAGAAAACACAGGCCGATTCAGTCGCTCGGCAATATTCCAATCCTACAATGAAAGAGGAAATGATGTTCACTCTAATCTCTGATTATATAGATGCAGGACAAGTAGACAATGCACAGCACCTATACGATAATATGCTGAAATATGCAGAACAGGAATATGGAAAGGTCTGCCAAATGACAGCAATAACCTATAAGGAAAAAGCGCATTTATACGAACGTGTAGGAGATTTGGAGAATGCTATTCAGATGATGCAAAAGTCCGCAGAGGTGTTTAAGAAATTGCCAAAGAATGACATCAATTATTATAAGGATGCAGAGGAGTTCATAAGGAGATGGGAAGAACAGAAATCTAAACAGGCTGCAAATAATATAATTTCATTCTCCTATAAACAACCGATTAATGGATATAAAGTGTTTGGAACGGCTATTGAAGATTTAGAATTTGGTTACTATTACTATGATTTAACCTTGACCTTTTGCCATATTGATACGGGACAAGAATTTTCAGTATATGGAGGCCATGTAATGTCTCGGGAGAAGATGGAATTCGATGATAACTTGGCCTATCCTGATAATAAAGACGGCGATGTTATCAAATCTCCCAAATACGATGTCCCGTTCTTCTTTGCCGATTTGGATTTTGATGGAAAAGACGAACTAATAACTCATTTTTGTCCTTGTGTCGGTCAGCGGACTGTCGGTAAATTTCTCTCTATTTATAAAATCAAAAATGGGAAAGCCATAAATGCAACCGAATATTTTACAGATAAATCTGAAATATTTGAGTCCATAGACCAATTCTATTTCTTTGTAAATAATGCCCGTAAAGAAATCATTTTATATTCCGATGGCGGAGCGATCAATAATAGTTGGAAGATCTATAAATTCAATAATGGCGAATATATATACGACAGGCATATACGTTGCGACTATAATACAGGATCAAGCAGTTATATAGTTACTGTCTTATCTCCGCAAGGACAGCCTATAAAATCGTTTACGGTTAGCGAAGACCAGTTTAACAGAGATAGCTGGAATTATTAAGATGAAAACCTACATACTCCTCATATTCACCCTGCTGATTGTAGGGTGTAGAAATCAATCGCAATCACGGTGCGATTCTGCAATACTCGTACCCGTTAAATCATTTAGTAGGGAGATTGTTGATCGTGCCTTATGGCGGGAACTGTCACATGATGATGATGAATATTTCCCATACATAGATTCGGCCCGTTTGGATTGGTCGCAAGTGGTCAACCATTACCTCTCGATAAAACATCCTAATTCCAAGCAATTGATTTTAACGTGGGGTAAGAATCAACGGTTCGATATAACACAAACACCTCGATTAAACGATATTCACTACATTGATACGCTCTTGTCATTGTGTTACTATTGTACGTTTGGGCAATTATCGTCGCCATTTGAGCGAGAGTTGGAAAAATATTTATCATTACCCATAACATTCGACCAAACACTACCTTTACTTGAACACAATCCAAAGAATAGCGAAGTAGATAGTTTGCTCAAAAAAGCTACGGACGCAATTAGAATCTCCCATACACCAGATAAGAAATACAAAATTTACTGCTTTGAAGATCGTTTTGGCTCCTCTGGCCGATCCTTTAGCGTTTACTTGCAATACGTTAAAAATGGGGAAGTCAAATGGAATCAAATAGCTGATTGGGATGGCCAAGGGAAATATTCCAATCAACAAATTGATAAAATATACACGTTCTTGCACAATGGACAAACATATTATGTGCTTATAAGTTACTGTTATAATGTGGCATATTTTGAAATTGTTGCAATCGAAAATGGAGACTTTATACCCCATTCCGAATTTTATCCTAAACAGTTTCAAGACAATATAAAGGATGGCTGCGTAGAGTTTTATGGTGGGCCAGATTCGTATGTTGATCTCGAATTTGATTCACAAGCCTTAACTATCAATTATACTTTTTATTCTTACATGGGACAGTTTGAAGAACATGGACAAACAATTCCTAAATATAAAAAGACAGAGCAAAAAACTGTAAAGTTGGATATTGAATGATTATGAACCCCTACTTACTCCCCATATTCGCCTTACTGATTGTAGGGTGTGGAAATCGGGCGCAACCAAGTAGTGATGTAATATTGGATGATATTACATGGAATTCCAATGGCGAAACAGGAAATTTAGATTCGATTCGTGTTTTCGTCAGATGTAAAGAAAAAGCAAAACTCTTTTTTGATAAAGAAGAATATACACATCGTGCCTTAGATACGAGTTCCATTCATCAATGCTATGAAAATAAATATGCTGCGGCTTTTGTGGATTCTCTTGAAAAAATATTTCAACCATATAAAGAACGGTTGATAACATCAGTAGATGGATTTCCCTATATTGATCGCATTTGTCCCGAATTGGCATTAGAATTTGCTCAAGATACGTGTTGGCTGCATACATACTATAACTATCCAAAATACATAGGATTCTATAACCGATATATGGATGCGGTTACTGCAAAATATCAATATGTGAGGTTGCGGAGAATGGCAGAAAAATATTATCGTTATTTATTGATATGTGATGAGAGCGATGATTGTTTAATGCTTCCTAAATTACACAAACAATGGGTAAAATCTTTAGAATTTGATATGCAATATTGTAGTCCTGAACAATTCGATCTCTTATATGAAATGATAGAACAGCGTATCGAGTTTTATTATAACGAATGCCAATATCGAATTCCATTAAACAAAAAGCTAAAAAAGTTGTAAGCTAATGAAAAACTACTTACTTATCATATTTGCCTTGCTGATTGTAGGGTGAAGAAAAAGGACCGACTTTGACAAGGGGGCTTATAATAGACCCTTTGAAAAAGTTGGTCCGATTTTATCAAACGATGAATGAGATAGAATTAAAAATAGATAGCAATTAGTTTGGAGTTAAATTGCGTCGTATCTTAAAGAATAGGGAAAGAGGGCCGAAAAAATGCGGCGTTTTTCCTTTGCTTTCAGTAGACAAACACAAATTCTCGGCTTAACGGTCGGGAATTTTTATTTGAAAACTATAAATTCACTATGCCAATGAATAACAAGAAAGAACGTGTTACAGAACTTATTTAGCCCATTAAACAATTCTTTAATTAACAATCATTTACAAACCAGTAGACAGACGCAAATGTTTAACCATCCGTTTAACCAATGCGAAAAACATGGTAAAACACATTCGAGAAAATCGTCGTAAAAGGAAATAGCTCAGTTGGTTACCCCTAAACGCGCAGCGTTTTGGGGGCTTGAGAGCGCAACCTTGCCAAGGTTGAGGTTGCGGGTCCGAGTCCCGTTTTCCGCTCTAAAACAGGCGATTAAATCCTTACGACAAGTCAATCAGCGAGTTGTGAGGATTTTTCGTTTGTAGCGGTTAACGAGTTGCTAACTGATCTTTTGCGCCGTATTGCACGGTATCTTACCTTGAAAAAGAACTCATATTGCAAATATACTGAATAAATCAATACCCGATTCTTTTTCGGGATGCGGAATCATAGTGCAACTCCTCTCGACAATAAAGATAGAGATTGTCTAGTAAAGACGCATCTTGTTCGGCATCCGGTTCCATGGTAAAAAGATAATCAGCGGTGTATTTGCGGATAACGTTTTCGATCTGACCGCCGCTCAAGTCGAACATGCGGGACAGTTCTTCGACTTCGGTGATCTTTAACGACGGCAGCATCGTTTGCCAGATAGCACGACGGGTCTCAAACGTCGGGCGACAGAATTTGATTTTGTAGAGGAATCGGCGCTCGAAAGCCTGGTCAAGGTTTTGTGTCAAATTGGTGGTAGCGATCAGGATGCCGTCGAGTCGTTCGATCTCCTGCAATAGGATATTCTGCATTGCATTTTCGGTTTGGTCGAGAGAGCCGCCCATCGTCGTACGTCGGCAGCCCAATACGGCATCCGCTTCGTTGAACAACAGAATCGGAGCTGGGTCGCAGTCGCGCACATAGCCGCGATAGCGGTCGAAAATCTCTTTGAGGCGTTTCTCGCTTTCGCCGAACCACATGCTTTTTGTTTCCGAAATATCGACCTGCATAATATCCCGGCCGCTTTGCCGTGCTAATTGATAAACCGACTCGGTTTTCCCCGTACCGGGCGAACCGTAAAACAGGCAGGCAAAACCCTGACGCATACCGTTTTGCCATAGCTGCTGCCTGACAGCATTGAATCGCTCTGCTTCGAGTAAAAGCCCCAGCCGGTCAATTTTCGCCTGCTCTCCGGGATTGAACCAGAGTTTTTTCGGAGTAAGGCTGGAGGCTATGATCAACTCTTTCCGGTTGCGCGGAGCCTGTAATTGGATCAGGATTTCGGAAAAGAGAGTTATTTTCGCTTTGTCGGTCAGGCGGAACGCTTCGCGGTTGCCGAACATGCCGCTGTCCGGGGCATTTTCCAGGATGTTTAGGTCGAACAGCTCGCTATAACGGGCCAGCAACGCGTCTTTCTCGCAACGTGCAGCCCATTCGTCATCAAAAAGTACCTCTATATCATGCCAGCCGATATGGTCGTCCCGATTATTTACATAGAGATTGCAGCATTGTGCAAAGACAAGCGTATCCCAAATATGGAGAGACTGTGCAATTTCCCGAAAACGGCAGCAAAATTCCAACTGCTGGTTTCGGTCGATTAATTGTTGCAACTCTTCGGCGAGTTCCGTTTGTGACATCTCCTGTTGGGATGTGTAACTGATTAATTTCCCCAGTCGCACGAAAAATTGGTCGATCGTAAGGCCGCAGATCGGGGGCGGAGTGAATTTCTTTCCGGCCTGCAACGCTTCGAGTACCATTTTCGGGATGCGGTAGGTATCCGGTTCGGCCGATCCGCTACGCCGTCGGCGAATAAGCTGTCGACGGATTAATTCCTCGAAATCGGCCGCATGGTTCAGCAGCTCGACTTTGCGGCAGCCGAGAAATTCGGCAAGCTGCTTCAATACGACCTTTCGGTCGTCCGACAACTCAATCAATACGGCGAACAACATCGTCTGCACGGGCGTCAGATCGAGTCGCCGCCCCAAACGCTCGAGGAGAGGTGTCGCGTTGCCCCAGAAATCGTCCGATAAGTGCGAACCATTTGCCAACTGCACCACTTCGCAGATATCCTGCATCAAAGTCCGTTCTTCCATCATTCCATTGCTTTTCGGCAAAGTTAGGGGTGTGATATGCGAAAAAATGGCATGGGCAGTTGTGCATGCGACTCTTTTTGTAACTGTTCCAAAGCATAACCAACTATAAAAATTCGGTTTTGCCGCGGCGAATACAGGCGAAACGGTTATTGCCCCGCTGGCTTATGGGCAGGATCGCATCGTAAACGAGCGGCCGCACCCATTCGCCGAGTCGGTTCAGCAATCCGTATTTTCGTTGCCGGCCGATGATGTTGAATTGTCCGTAATGGCGGGTCAGCATATCGTATTCAACCGGAATAATGATTTGCCCGTCCCGGTCGAGTAATCCGTATTTCCCATTGCGGCGAATTCGTACCAGACCGGTACCGTACCGATCCGCACGTTCGCAGTCGAGCGAAATCAGGCGCCGGGGATGGATTCGCAACAGAGCATATCCGGCTACATCGCAAACGATTCCCGTCCGGTCGTCGAGCCGTTCCGCATATCGCCACCGGGCCGTTGTGAGATGCATACCCTGTTCGGTCTGAAAGCCCATTTTCCCTTCTTTCCAATAAATATCCAGCATTGTCGTTTCTTTTTACTGCAAAATAAAAAATCCGCTGTGCAGAAAAGTTGCACAGCGGAGTGTAAAAACGGATTCGGCCCGACTATTTTACGAGGAAATCTATCCCGTCGATCGTTTGTGAAGCCGTAACGATTTTCGACCGCAGTTCGTCTCCGATGTCGAGCGAGGCGAAATCGGAGCCTTTATCCCGATGGATCGGAATGATTGCTGTATGCGGAGGGACCGTGCGGCAAACGGCGGCCAGCGTATCGGTTGTCGCATGTCCCGATGTATGCACGTATTCAGAGTGCGGAAACCGGGCGACGAATGCCTTCAGATCCGGATTATAGGCTTCGTGCGTCGGAAGAATATAGCCGCGGAACATCGAGTAAATCAATAGGGTTTCATCCGGATTCAGTTCCGGTAGCAACGTGTCGACCCACCGCCGATACTTGGGGCCGGTGCGCAGCAACATCGTGAATCCCGTATCCAACATCCATTTCCGCAGTTTTTCATTCCGTTCGTCGGAACCGTAAACCTTGTGATCGAATTTGAAAAGCGGGCTTTTCACCCCGGCATGACCGGCGAACGATTCCAGAATCCGCTGTTGATAGCCGTCGCATACGAACGGACGGTTACGCATTTCCCGATTTGCCCGGTGAAAAGTCGCCAACCGGTCCATATCCGTCGAGGAGCAGAGTACGAAGACGTTTTTGTAGCGTTTCATCAACTCAATAGCCTGTCGTTTCAGGTCGTTCTCGTGGACGATTTTCTTCTCGTTACGGTCGAGCATCGTTCCCTCGGTAATCAATACGTCGATACCTTGCGGTACGATGTATTCTTCGAGCGTCGGCAGCAGTCCTTTCCCCAAATAGCCGTGCTGCCGGAAATCGCCCGTATGCAGAATCCGTTTGCCGTCGGCCTCGACGAGAAACATATAGGCGTCGGCTGCCGAGTGACTGACGAAATAGGGCGTAATCCGAATATCTTTTCCGACCCGTATACAACGGGCGGGTTCGTAGGTCTTGAATCGCTCGACGGCCGTCAAATCGGCTTCCCGTCGCTCTTTCTCGCCCGGAACATGCGTCAGGTGTTCCAGCCGGATGCGCATTACGGCTTTGGCTAACGGCCCGATATATTGATCGACCCGCTCCGGCACATGCCGGAATAAATCCACGTGATCGCCGTGATAGTGCGTGTAGAATACCGCATCGCATCCCTCGCACAGTTGTGCAATGGCCCTGGCATTGTCGAACCGGTCTTCCGACGGGCCGTTGCCTTTGGGAAGGTTATGTCCAAGATCGATCAGAATTTTCGACCGGGCGGTCCGGATTTCGGTGATGCACCCGCCGATCTGGTCGATGCCGCGGTGGATGGTTATTTGCATGTATCTAATAACTTAAAGTCATTTAAGTATATTATTTTGCCCGAAAAATTTTCTTTACGACATCTTTGCATGAATATTTCGTATTCTTGGGTAGTTCCAGCAAAGGCGAATACAAATTTCGGCGGCGTATTTTTAATAGTAATACTACTATCAATCAAACCCAATTTACATTTTTGATCGCACAAGTCTTTCATCTCTGCTAAAAATAGATTTTGTTCATCTCGGCCAATAGTATACTTAAAACTCTCACAATGGTCTTCTATTCCCGATTTCCCATTTATTGCACCCAGTCCTTTTTTAAGTTCAATAATACATAGCTCGCCGGTTTTATTATGAATGGCAATAATATCGAATCTTGGGCTTGTTTTCTTCGGTCGTCCTCCGATATAACAGAATTCCGATTTGGTGCTTACCTGATATTCTAAATCCAGTACGGTATAATCTGAATCTTGGCCTTTATTATGTCTCGATATTTGATGCTGCACTTTTTTTTCATTATGAGCGATACCGATCTTTTCCATAGAATTCCACCATGAATCCATAACTTTTTTCGCTTCCGAAAAATAGTCGGAATAATTGCCGTCCTTGATGAGGCCGATAAGTTTATTTTTACGATCCCGCAACTCCTTTATCTTTTTTATAGCAACAGGGTCTTTTTCTTTAGCAGCATTAAGAAGATGTGTTTTTCTTTCCGTTTTACAATCGTCATAAAAGTAAAACTCATCGAATTCGAAGCTCTTCTCGCCGCGAATCCGCAGGATGTTTCCTCCTTTATAGTAAACGTTAATATAGTTATCCCGAATTTGAATATCTAATTCTTCGTCTCCGATAATGTAATTCAAAAGTAGTCTTAGATATCCATTATTCAATGATTCCAAAAAGTTTTTATCACGAATCCTTCGTCGCAAATTTGTCATAATTGGTAGTTTTTTAAAGTTTCTTTCTCCAAAATTATCTCCCCTCCCGAATCGGCCTCGGGAATAAGTTTTATTCATAAAGATTTAAGCCGAGTAATTACATCGTCTAACAATTGTGCACCTGAATAGTCTGATACGAGGCTTGTCTGGACAATATGCCTTATTGCTGCGCGGAAGGCTCCGAACTCACCGCCACTTATTCCGGAGGTAACCGTACCGCAATCGAGGCAGTGTACCGAGTGGGAACTCATTCCGCTCATGGGCGAACCGCTGAAACTGAAGACAAGCGATCGCCCCTTGCATTTCGGGCATGGTTTGCAAAAGGTGTTCGGATAGTCGATCCATGCCTTAACAAGTATTCCCAGGCAAATTTTTCCGAAGCCATAGGCCCTAAGCGGCGTTTCGGTAACGAAGAGCTTAGGGTCGGAGAGAATCTGTTTCCGATGATGCCAGAAGAGAGGAATATGCTCCGAGTAGACCTTCCACAGATATTTTTCCGCCTTACGCCGCTGCTCTTCGCGCGCGCGTCCGAACCAGATGTCGTAAAGACTCTCCGGGATGAGCAGGCGGTTTTGCAAGTCGAAAGTCAGCCCGTTGTCAGTAATCAACGACTTGTGGATGCAAACCTGCAACTGCTCTTCGTTTTGCAACGTGTATTCACTCCCGTCGTATCGGACGATCGGAACGGCAATCGCTGCCTCAGCCGGTTTTTGCCGGTTCGTTTTTGCAGTCATCTCTTTAATTTAATGATTCAAAATCTCAATCGCTCGCCGCGCATCCTCTTCCGTGATGCCGCGCTCGGGATCGATCCGGATAAAATTCGGTCGCTGTTCGGATAAAATATCTGGTTCGTCATCCAGAATAACGTAGCGGTATCCTTCGGCCATATGCTCAAGCAGCCAATGCTTGATCTCGTTGCCTTTGCCGATAAACATTTCGGGATCGTCGAAGTCGGGGTTTATTGCCCGGATTTCCTCGGCTGTCATACACTCTTCCGTGATGTCGATCATTCGGCCGGGCAAACGGCGCTCGCGCCACATCTCCGCCATACGTTCCGCTCCTTCGAATTTCCACGAGGAGGAGATAACGACCGATGCCCCTGTCGCGTCGATGATCGTGCCCAAATTGGCTACTGATTCGGGATCGAACAGATAGCCGTATTTATCCGACAACGGTTTGCCGGCTCTTTTCAGCGCGGCAATATGCCGCCCGGTGTTGAGTACGCCATCGAAATCGAGAAAGATCATACGCCGCTTATGCCGTGAATAGAGAAGATTCATCTCGTCGATGATCCGCTCTGTTTCATTTCGCACGGCGATCGGCGACAGTACCTCAATATCGATGTGCTGTGCCAATACAGCCCGGTAAAACTCGTAAGTAGGAGCGACCCGATATTCGAAATCGGCATAATCGACCGTCGTTTCGATCTCCTGTTGCGAATCGTGCAGAGGCAGTGTCCGCAAGTATTTCGGCCCGTCGCCGTAGGCGCGGATTCGGATCGTACAAGGTTTGATGTCATCGTAAACAGCCACGCCGAAGGCGCCGGACAGATAATCCCCGGGATCGAGATCGGCGGGCGGCGTAAAACGTTTTTCGGTCAACCGAACCGCCTGCATCCGATCGAGTGCGTAGAGTTTGATTTTCGCTTCATGCGGTTTATCGGCATAGAGATACCAGCAGCGTTCGTAGAGTTTGACGAAAAGCGGGCGGAGCGTCAACTCAAACGGTGTGTCCCCGTAAAAAGGCTGGTAGGTAACGCCGATCTGCCGGTTCTCGCGCATCGCCTCCAAAATATAGGTCAGAAAACTTTTCGATGAGGGGATATTCTCTATCAGTATGCGGCTGCGCAGCGATTGGGTATCACGCAACATGTTGCTAACCGAGAAACTGTCGAGCAACCAATTCGCCATGCTGTCGCGTTGCAGATCGTCGCTGTTGGTGATGTAGTAGCGATTCGTTCGTTCGTCGCAGGCGATGCGAATGCCGAATAGTTCTTCGATCGCCTCGCGGTGGTTGTGAAATGTTCGTAACGCAAACCGTTTTCCGCCCGACAGCGTACTGCGCTGCCAGCGTTCGTTGATTTCAGCGAACGTAATCGACCCAGCCCGACGGATCGTGTCGGCCAACCAAATGTACTTTTTGAAAAGATCCGATGCCATACTTTTTAATTCCTCTGCCAAAGATAGCAAATTGGTATGCCAAATTATCGCATAAGCCAAATATATTTAATTTCCAACGCTATATTTATTTCCTTTGTTTTGCCTTGGTTCGATATTTATCCCGATTTTCTGATAGAACTCCTTTCCTTGCTGTTTGAGCCACACATCGCAGTCTTCTCCGTTTATGGTGAACCGGAATCCGCCGGACCGTCCTCGTCGGGTTTGAGTTGTAGGACAACATCGTTGGCCCTTAACGTATGATTATACTTTGTCGAGTGCAGCTCTCCCGTGTATCGGTAAGGCTGCATCGTAGATAACGTTTTGGTTCCCTTCTTGTCCAAGTCCGACGTTCTTACAATCAATAGTTTTCCTATTTCAACAGCCCCTTTACGTCCGGACATAGGTCATCGACGCACATCAATGCTTTCACGATCTGTTGAACTTCCTGTTTAAGATCGGCGACCTCTTTATCGTGCCTGGCCTGTATTTCCCGTTGCAGGCTCTTAATACCTTTTGTCTTTGGCCTCTATCTCGTCCCGTAAGTCTGCGATCTGCTTTTGATACCTCGCGTGCTTCGGATCGTGGAATAATGCCCCGATGCGTTCGATGGCTTTCGTCGTGGTGTCCAGTTTCGGACGCTCTATGCTATTTTTATCGAAGAGATGAATAGGAAGGAACAAAACCGTTTTTCCCGTATTTCGTTTATGCATATCGGCTTTTCGGCTTGATAGCGATAAATGCGAAGGTGATTCATTTTAACGATTCTTCGAAATATTCACGTTGCCGGTATTTAAAACATAATGATTTTAAGATAGTGAGAACGGTTTATTTTACAAGATTTTTATGTCGATAATAAATCATTTATTGTATATTTGTGTTATAATTTCTATGTTTCATTTATGAAATCACACTTTAAAAAGCTCCTTAAAGGAGTCATCGTTTCGTCCATGGCAACCTTAGCGAACACTTACGGAGCTGAAGCGATGCCGACCTACCGGTTTTCAGACAATCCGCCCGACGATGTTTCGGACGAATATGACAGATCTTCTAAAAACGAAAGCGTTAAAATGCTGTTGCATCTGAATTCAGACGATACCTATACTTTGGCAGGACATCGGAGTCACAGCTCACATCGCAGCCACAGTTCGCACCGGTCACATAGTTCTCATCGATCGGGATCATCTCATTATTCCCATTATTCGTCCACTACTACATCCGGTAATACGTCAGCATCGACCGTGTCGCCAGCCGACTATATCCTCGGATCGAGAACATTATCAATAAATTCCTACGGTGCGGATGTCAAAGCATTGACCGATTTGTTGATCAAACACAAATACATCGCACGATCGTCCGTCAATACGAACTATTTGGGTTATGTAGTCTACGATTCAGATGTCCGAAGTGCAGTCATGGCTTTCCAGAAAGATGCAGGTTTATCGCAGGACGGTATTGCCGGAAATGCCACGATTGCCAAATTGCAAACATGGATTCCGAAGATCTACAATCTGGGTGATCGGGTACTGGAGCGGGGAATGCGGGGTACGGATGCAACTCAACTGAAAAATATTCTCATTGACAAAGGTTTTCTCGAAAAACCCTTTGTCAAGGGAGAGATATTGTTCGACGACACGATGGAAACTGCATTGAAGAAGTTCCAAGATAGTATAGGTATAGATGCTACGGGAAAAGTCGATATGCAAACATTTTATTTTCTGAAAAAGTAAAATGACCGACATTGAATTAAATCCGCAAGGTGAGGTCGTGCTTGATGTCGATAGGTCGATTTATGACGAATCCGTTATCGATAAAGTATTATATTGGTGGGGTGGCGATTATGTAATCACCCGACGAAATATCCCCGGTACGACCATTCAGACGATCGTTTTCTCTGCCCCGAATCCGATCACGCAGGAGACGTTCGATAAAATGCGGCAAAAATTGAGCGCCGATTTTGTCGATTATAAAAACCGGGCGATCATCGCTTCGGAAACCCGAGACCTGCGGAACATTCTTTATGCCAAGGCTTTCGCCAACAGCGACGATTTTGTCGAGTTCGAATTCAACGATTGACGATGTATTACCTGCTGCCGTTCCGGTTTCATGTTTTCCGCAATCAGGAGTTGCTGACCAATGACCTTGGGGACTACCTGCTGTTGCCCCGCGGCAGCGTACAACGCATCGTCGATCGGAAGGTGCTTCCGGAAGAGGAATTGTACAAGAATCTGACAGCTTCATTCTTTATTTGCGAAAAACCATTGCCCCGGCTGATTGACACGATGGCGGTCCGTTTGGCTACCCGCAAGGCATTTCTCGATCATTTTACTGCGCTGCATATCTTTGTGTTGACACTTCGCTGTAACCAGAACTGTATTTATTGTCAGGCATCCAGTCAGGAATGTTGCCGGAATGAGTATGATATGAGCGAACAGACGCTCCTGCATGCCGTCGATCTGATGTTTCGTTCTCCGTCCCCTTGCCTGACAATGGAGTTTCAGGGAGGCGAGCCTACGTTGGTCCCGCATCTCATCCGCCGGGCCATCGAATATGCCGAAGAGAAGAATCTGACCGAAAACCGCAAACTTACCTATGTAATTTGTACCAATAGTGTCAATCTGACGGACGAATTGCTCAATTTGTGCAGACAATATGGCGCGGTTATCTCGACTTCGCTTGATGGCCCGCTGTACCTGCACAACCACAACCGGGGAAAAACGGACAGCTATCAGCGTGTTGTTGCCGGTATTGCAAAGGCTCGCGAAGAATTGGGCGAAAGCCGGGTTTCCGCATTGATGACGACCTCGGAGTATTCGTTCGGCTACCCGCAGGAAATTATCGATGCTTATCGGGAAACCGGATTTCACAGTATCTTCATTCGGGCGCTCAATCCTTACGGACTGGCGAAAGACAATGCCGATTGGACTGCTTATTACGATCGTTTCATTGAATTTTACAAACAAGCGCTGGATTATATCATCGAACTCAATAAATCTGGCGAGATGTTCGTCGAGGAGTTTGCAACGCTGATCCTACGTAAGATTCTGACGCCTCTCCCGATCGGATTCGTTGATCTGCAATCTCCAGCCGGAATTATCAACGGGGTAGTCGTGTATAATTATGACGGATATGTCTATGCTTCCGATGAATCCCGAATGCTGGCCGAATTTCGGGATTATACATTCCGGTTGGGATCGGTAACGGATCGGTACGAAGATTTGTTCTACGGCCGCAAAGCGCAGGAGATTTCCCGCCTATGGGCGACAGAATGCATTGCCGGTTGTGCCGATTGCGCTTTTCAGTCGATTTGCGGGGCCGATCCCGTGAGGAACTACTCCACGCAGGGCGATATGTACGGATTCCGGCCGACCTCGACCTTCTGCCGGAAACACAAGGCGATTATCGAACACATCTTCGGCCTGCTGGCGGATCGTAGGGAAGAGGTACTGCCGATTTTCAAAAATTGGATCACGGGAACACGGGGATAATGAGAGATACGATCGACATAAAGTCCAACGACAACGCGCTGTTCATTACTTCACAATGCAACAACCGTTGCGTCATGTGCTGCCAGCCGCCTTTGCTGCGAAACGATCTCGACGGCTATTTTCAGAAAAACATGGCTCTGATCGACTCCGCTCCGCGGGAACTGCGTTCGCTCGGAATTACGGGAGGCGAACCGACCCTGCTCGGGGACCGGCTGTTCGAGCTGCTTCGCCATATTCGTTTGAAACTGCCGGAAACCGAAATTCACCTGCTGACGAACGGACGGGCATTCGCTGACAAGGAGTATGCCCGAAAACTCGCCGAATGCGATACGGAAAAGATACTTCTCGGCATTCCGCTCCATGCCGATTATGCGGGCGACCACGATGCTATCACGCAGGTGAAAGGCTCTTTCGAGGAGACAATGCTCGGCTTGTATAACCTTGGACGCTATGATATCGGAATCGAATTGCGGGTAGTCATTACCAAGATGAACTATCTCCGGTTACCGAAATTGCCGGATTTTATCTACCGCAATCTGCCGTTTGTCGAATTCATATCGCTGATGGGACTGGAATACACGGGATATACGATCAAAAACCGGAAAGCAGTCTGGATCGATCCGATGGATTATCAGGCAGAACTTCGTGAATAGTTATCAGATCTATAAAAAGGACAGAGAAGCGGTGAAAAATCAAATATAAATAGCTGTTATTTAGTATTTTATATTTATTATCGAATTTTCGGTTGTTTCGATACTTTTCCCGATAAAGCCCATAATTGCCCGATATTTGTTACTATTTTGTTACTCAAAGATGCCGTAGTAACAAAACAAATTCGCTATATTTGCCGTTGGAGCAATAAACGGGAATGGGTATGGCGAAGCAGAAACAGACGGTCAAATTGAAGGAGCCGGTGCGAATCCGGTTCAAGCAACTCTCCAACGGAAATCAATCTATCTATTTGGATTATTATACGGGCGACGTAATTCGTAAGGAGAACTATGTCGGCGGCAAACGGAAATACGAGTTTCTGAAACTATACCTTATCCCCGAACGGACGCGGGAGGACAAGGCGAAGAACGAAGCGACGCTTGCCCTTGCCAAAGCCATTCAGAGCAAACGGATCGTCGAGGTGCAGAACGACGCACACGGTTTCCAGAACACGAACAAGTCCAAAGCGAACCTGCTCGATTATCTGGAAAACATTCGCAAAAAATCCGTCGAGCGGGGAAGTACGAACTATGCTCGTACCGTGTTGAATACGATTCGTGAGTTGAAGCTGTTCCGCGGCGACTACATCGCTTTTCGGGATGTCGATAAGGAGTTTCTCGCGGAGTTCACCGACTTTTTGCGGCAAGCCCCCAAAGCTAGCCGTTACGGATTGCGGAAAATCGGCGGTGGATTATTGAGCAATAATTCGGTCGTCGCCTACTACGGAACGCTCCGAACGGCTATCAATCGCGCTTACAAGGAGGGGATTATCACCGTCAATCCGACCAAAGAGTTCGATTTCGCAGGCAAGGTGCGGCAGGAGCCGAGCCGCCGCGAGTATCTGACGATCGACGAGTTGAAGACGTTGATAAATACCGAGTGTCGGCACGAAATCGTCAAGCGGGCTTTTCTTTTCAGCTGCTTGTGTGGCCTGCGCGTCAGCGATATTCGCAAGTTGAAGTGGTGTGACTTGCAACGGAGCGGAGGGCGTGTTCGCATCGAAATCACGATGCAAAAGACCAAAGAACCGCTTTACCTGCCGATTTCGGACGAGGCGTTGAAGTGGCTGCCGGAGCGCGGCGAAGCAAGCGATAGCGATTTTATCTTTCCGCTGACGCACGAGGGGACGGTGAACGATACGCTGCAACATTGGGCGAAAGTCGCCGGAATAACCAAACACATCTCGTTTCACGTCGCCCGACATACCCATGCCACGATGATGCTGACTTTGGGTGCCGATTTATATACCGTCAGCAAGTTGCTCGGACACAAGAATATCGCCACGACGCAGATTTACGCCAAAATCGTGGACAAAAAGAAAGAGGAGGCTATCGGGTTGATTCCGAATCTGACAGAGTGATGTAAAGGAACGTGCGGACAACGATTCGCACGTTTTTCTTTTTCAACCGTTTTTCGTATCTTCGTATGAAACAAGACGGATTATGGAAGGCATAGAGTTGAAACCACAGTTCGACGAGCTGCAAAAGATATTCGATCGTTGCATCAAACACGCTTGCCGGGTATTGGAGGAGCGTATTGCGACGAAAACCGCACGACTTGCCCCTGAGCAGCGGCAAGAGCAGGAAAGGCTGGAGTATAACCGGATTGCCGACGAGTTGGCCGAGTTGTATTTGCACCACTCCGGACTGTCCGATCTCCGGTTCTGTTACTCCGAACCGGCGTTCCTTTGGGAGGGCGGATTCTTCGAGGCGCTGAATGCCGGTGAAAAGAAAAAGTACCTCGCATTCTCCGCACCCTCGTTCGACTACTCCCGATACGAGCAGGACAACACGGCCTACGATGCCGAACTGCCTTATTTTTCTGCTGTCGTAAACGTCGTCGTACGAGAACGTTATGCAGCTTACTTGCGGCAAATGGAAATATCCTTGCCTGAATCTGCGCCGAAGTCAGCTATTGCCGCGTCGCCCATTGCAGAAACGGAGAATCCGTTCGATTCGATACTTACCGACGAGCAGATCGCCTACCTCACTACGGCTGTCAATGATGTCAAAATGTTCAACGTATCGCTGTCGGCGGACGAGTTGAAAGCTATTTTCGCCTGCAAACCCGAAGCGATCGTGCGGTCAAACAACAATCGCCTCGTTGCTTTCTTTTTCTCCGGATTGAGCAGCCGCGGGTTGATAACGCCGAACTGGCAATCCGTCATTGCCAATCACAAACTCTTTCTCTCGAAAGATACGACCCGCGATAAATACATCAATCAAAGCGACTTATCCACGGCGACCAACTACATCCGCGACGTCGGTGTCGAGGGAAAATACGCAACCCTTGAAAGGTACCTTATGCAAGTGAAAAGACTTTGAGAATGGGTTGAGACCTCAAAGATAGGTCAATCTGCTATCAAGCTTATCGTCAATACATTTGCCCCCGTAACGGTTACAAGACACGGAGGGCATGCACTCCATTTTGTTTTATTTTAAATCTATCTAAATTATGGAGAAAAGTATTGAGATGCGGGTTGCAGAACTCGAAAAGCAGGTGTTCCACACCAAAAACGTGCTGAGCTTCGAGGAGGCCAGCCGTTTTCTGAACCTCTCGAAAAGCTACCTCTACAAACTGACGTCGGGCAATCTGATTCCGCACTACAAGCCGCAGGGCAAGATGCTCTATTTCGAGCGTGCGGAACTGGAAGCGTGGTTGCGTCGCAATCCCGTCAAGACGCAGGCGCAGATCGAAGCCGAGGCACAACAATATGTTCTCGGACATTCTTCGAAGAAGAAGTAGCGATGAGCGCGCAACGAAATTCCGATTCGGTTCCGGCGGCTTCGTCCTCTTCATGGCAATCTGCCCGTCTGTTGGTAACTGACGAGTTCGCGGCTCCTCCCGTAATTTTGCGGGTCGGTGATTCGGTCATCGGGACTTTGGGGAATTTCAGCGCTTCTACGGGCAAGGCAAAGAGCAAGAAGACGTTCAATGTCTGCGCGATCGTGGCGGCAGCCATGACGGGCGGCACGGTGTTGAACTATTCGGCCTCTTTGCCGCCCCGGAAGCGGCGCATCCTCTACGTCGATACGGAGCAGAGCCGCTTCCATTGCAAGCGGGTATTATGCCGGATTCTGCGGCTGGCGGGATTGCCGACCGATGCACATCCGCCATTGTTGGAGTTCTTGTGCCTGCGCGGCTATGCCACCAAAGAGCGGCTTCGGAAGATCGAGGAGGCTATTTATGACCTCGACAACCTCGGACTGGTCGTTATCGACGGCATCCGCGATTTGGCGCACGACATCAACAGTCCGGGCGAGGCGACCGACCTCATCACGAAACTGATGCAGTGGACGGACGAGCGGCGCATCCACATCCATACGGTGTTGCATCTGAACAAGGGCGACGACAATACGCGCGGACATCTGGGCACGGAGTTGAACAACAAGGCCGAAACCGTCCTGCAAATCACCAAAGACGACTTCGAACGCGATATAAGCTCCGTCGCGGCGATGCACATCCGCGATCGGGATTTCGAGCCGTTCGCGTTTCGCATCAACGCTGACGGCTTGCCCGAATTGGTCGAGGATTACCAGCTCCGGCAAACGACCGCCGCCAAGAGTTTCGACTATGCAGAGGTCAGCGCGGACAAGCACCGCGAAGCGCTGGAGCTGTTGTTTTCCGAAGCCGACCGTGTTTCCTATTCATCACTTATCGGACGGTTGCAGAGCAGCTATGCCTCGATCGGTCATTCGTTCGGCATCAACAAGGCCAAGCAGCTCAAAGTCTTTTTGGAGAATAAGCGGATGATCGTCAAGGAGGATAGGTTCTACTGCTACAATCCCGATTTCCACTATTGACCCTTGCGGGCGGTTTAGTCCGGAACTGGGGTATATATTATTAAATCATTCTAAACCGGTACGGCGGGTTAAACCCCGAACGTACCGATAAACCGATTGAAAGAAAAACAGTTTATGGACGCAAAAACAGTCAATAAGTTTCCGATACGGGATTATCTCGCCGCACAGGGCATCCGTCCAGCCAAAGACAATCCGCGATACGGTTTTTATCTTTCACCGTTGCGTGAAGAACGAACACCAAGTTTTAAGGTGGACTATGGGCAGAATTTGTGGTATGACTTCGGGTTGGGCGAGGGCGGCACGCTGATCGACCTCGTGATGCGCATGGAGCGGTGCGAGGCCGGGGAGGCCATGCGGCAGCTGGAACGACATATTGACAGGATGCCCGTTTTCTCTTTCACCGGAAAGAATCCTGTTCCGCAACGTTCTCCCTCAATTATCGTCGAGAAGGTGCGACTGCTGGAAAATCCCGCCTTGCTTGACTACCTCATGGAGCGGGGCATTGACCTCGATACGGCGCGGGGACATTGTTCGGAGGTGCATTATCGCGTGGCGAACAAATCCTATTTCGCCGTCGGATTCCGCAACAATGCCGGAGGTTGGGAGTTGCGCAACCGCTATTTCAAGGGCTGCACATCGAAAGCCCCGACGACCCGACATGGCGATTATCCGACGTGCCTCGTCTTCGAGGGATTTATGGACTACCTCTCGTTCCTGACGCTCAAGCGCAACCCGACCCCGCCGTACAATGTCGCCGTGCTGAACTCGGTAACGAACCTCGCCAAAGCTGTTCCGTTCATCGCGTCGCACGAACAGGTTTATGCTTACCTCGACAACGACGAGGCAGGCCGCAAAGCGACGGCTGAGTTGAAAATTGTCTGCCGCAACCTCTCCGACCAATCCGTTCACTATCGGCCGCACAACGATCTGAACGACTATCTGCGAGGCCGTCGTCCCGTGAAAGAGCACCAGCGGTCGCGCGGTCGCAAGTTATAACGTCGCTCACCATTCGGCCGCTTCGCGCCCGCGACTTTTCCTCCACAGAAAAGCCATAGCCTATTAGGGCTTTTTCTGAACCGCAACACTTCATGTCGCTGAAAAAGCCCCAATAGGCCAAAGGGCGACCCTTTGGAAACCCTTTGCGACCGTTCCGGCCGCCGACCGCTATGCGGTCGAAATACAAACCACGCAAGTATCAATCACCTAAAACCTATCTACTATCATGGGATACGTCGTATTGCATTTGGATAAGTCGCCGGATAACGAAGTTCCGATGACCGCCCATATCGCACGTACCAAAATGCCGCCGAACGCCATACCGGAGTTGACTTATCTGAACGAAGAACTCGTCGAATATCCGAAAGGTGTCGCCGACCGAACGGAGGCAATCAACCATCGGCTCAACCATGCTGGATTAACCCGCAAAATCGGTACGAATCAAGTACGGGTAATCCGGGTTATGCTGACCGGCTCGCAAGAAGATATGAAACGCCTCGCCCAAGAGGGCCGTTTGAAAGCGTGGTGCGCCGATAACCTCACATGGCTGCGAAAAACTTTCGGTACCGAAAATGTCGTTTCGGCAGTCTTACACATGGACGAAGCGACACCGCATATCCACGCGGCGGTCGTTCCCATCGTTACAGGAGAACGCCGCAAAGTCCGCGAGAGAAAATCCACCGAATCGGGTAAACGGAAATATCACACGAAATCCAATACTCGGCCTCGACTGTGTGCGGATGACGTAATGTCGCGTGTCAAGCTAAAAGAGTATCAAGATACCTATGCCGCAGCAATGGCTAAATACGGTCTGCAACGGGGTATTGACGGCTCGAAAGCCCGACACGTTACGACTCAAGAGTTTTATCGCAATGCCATTGCCCAACAGCAGAACTTGCAAGACAACATCGGCGAACTGCTCCGCATCGAGGCGGAGAAACGCAAAGCCATCGAACATGTCACCAAGCAAAAACAGGCTGCACGCGAAGAATTGCATCGAACCACAATCGAACTGAAGGCAGTAAAAGGAGAGCTGAAAACTGAACGGCTGAAAAACTCCGCCGCCGAGGTCGGTACGACCATTTTGGACGGTATTGGTTCAATGATCGGCACGTCGAAAGTCAAACGGCAGGAGCAGGAGATCGGAATGCTGCGACAAGAGGTCGCCGCACGCGATGAAACAATCGAGATGCTGCAAACGAAAATTCAGACTATGCAGAACGACCACAGCAGAGAATTGACGGCAATGCAAGCACGGCATGCCACCGAAACAGCGAACCTAACGAAGCGACATGAAAAGGAGGTATCATTGCTGAAAACCGTTCTCTCGAAAGCAGTAAAATGGTTTCCCTATTTCCGCGAAATGATTCGCATGGAAAGCGTTTGTCGAACGATAGGCTTCGATGACAAACAAACTGCGACGCTTATCAAGGGCAAACCCCTCGAATACAGCGGCGAACTATACTCCAAAGAACACAACTGCAAATTTACAGTTGAACGAGTAACTGCTCAAATAAGTCCCGACCCGACCGACAAACGAAAACTGCAACTTAATATCGACAAAATACTGTTTAAGGAGTGGTGCAAAGAAAGATTTGAAAAACTATGTCAGTTTCTCCCCCGGGAACGACGACAATCCAAAGGTCTTAAACGATAAACTTAAGGGGCTGTCCAACAAGCCTCCGAATATGAAAATCACCCCGTCAGAGCGCATTCTGGCAGGGGTGAAATCGTTAAAATAAGACTTGTTAGACAGCCTCTTGATATTTATTTTTGTCTTTTGCCAATAGCCTTATCTATAACTTTTTTGAATTTTTCTAAACTGTAATCATCGTCGTCATCCAATATAAAACAGCCATTGACATATTCCATATTTTCATCTACGATAATCAAAACATCGCTGATCTGATGCATGCCAAGTCTATTCGCGCACCGAAATCTATGGTAAATATTCCATCCGCAGAATTGGTGTTCGCTCACCGCATTTGCATGGTCTCGAATCACGTTCATTTTAACCTTGACCTCCTCGTCCAATTCTTTGAGTTGATTAGCGTAATCGTCCATTTCTTCTTTGGCCTGCCGATATTTTTCTCTGGCATAGCTGCTCCATCCTCTCGAATCGCTCCAAATAGCGGCCGACGATTTTGCGGAATTGTATTGACGTTGCAGTCGTTCTTTTTGCTCATCCGCATTTAGCTCGATTAAATCATGGACGGCTCTAATCACAGCTAAATCCGTATAAATAGAAGTATATGCGCTGTCTATTTGTGTTTCAATGGGTTCGTAACTATCCGCATCGTAAAGACGTTTCATCATTTCCGACTTGGCAATCTCTGCTCCTCTTTGTTCTCTTGTCTGCACGCAACCGAACAAAAATGGAACAATACTTAAAATTAAGAAAATCTGTTTCATAGTGGCTTTTATATTTATGTTATAGATTTATCTGTAATGATAATGAATGCCCACTCGTTCTTTGCCATCTTTTTCGTAGGTATATACATCATCAATAATAACGGAACCACGACGATATAGATCGTATATCTCCGGAAAATTCGTTTTGACTAATTCAATTTGTTTCCCATAATCACGTATGTATGTTCTTGTCACACTACATGAAGTTAGCACTGCGAAAAACAAGAGTAAAAGGATCAATCTTTTCATAACTAAGTTATTTGCATCCTCCAGTTTCCACAAGGATATTTATAGTAACACGAAGCGTGGAACTGCAATGCCACGTCTTAACTTGAAGGTCGTAGGAAACCCATAGATGCAGATGTAGTGATAGCAGCCCACGCTAAAGCGTGAGAACCACTATGCCATCCTTGCATCTAATTGAAAATTTCCTACGTTTTCAAGTTACAAGATGAGCATAACGCTTCTTCTCAATATGTCTGGAACGAGCGAACTCTATCCAATTACAAATGTAGCTAATTATTCTTGAAATTTAGTAAAATATGCGAGTTTGTGTTGTGTTTTTATGGTTACTTGATTCAAAATCACTAATTTTGATAGCCGTTACTTTGGCTGGTAATGAAGTCTATATATAATAAATAGGGAAGATCGTACATTAAACTTTATGGTTATGGCGGCTATTGGTAAAATAATAGATAGTAATCCGGTGGTTGGAGGAAGAACAACAAACCAGATTTTGGATACGTGGAAAGACGGAATATTCTTAAAAAAAGAGGATATAACCAGAAATATCAAAGGCTTGAGGTCCCCTCAAATTGGAGCTGTTTATGCAGTTCTGTCACATTGGGAAATTTCGTCAGATCCAGCGACTGTCGTGATGCCTACCGGAACAGGTAAAACAGAAGTTATGCTATCGTTGTTGATAGCAGCGACTTGTAGCAAGACAATGATTATTGTTCCGACAGATGCGTTAAGAACACAAATATCTAATAAAGTAGCATCATTGGGATTACTGAGCAACCCTCAATTCGGTTTAATCAAAGAAACCGTCTTGAAACCGATTGTTGGAGTAATGTCACATCGTCCATGTTCTGCAGAAGAAGCCATTGCTTTTATGGAGCAGTGCAATGTTGTGGTTACGACAATTAGCATTATTGGTAGTTTGTCTAAACCTGTACAAGTGGCAATCGCAAACCAATGTTCTCATTTGTTTGTGGATGAAGCACATCACACCCCAGCAAGATCATGGTCGGTTGTAAAAGATTCTTTTAAAAACACCAAGGTTCTCCAGTTTACTGCAACGCCATTTCGAAATGACGACAAACCTATAGGAGGTAAAATAATATTCAATTATCCTTTACGAAAAGCGCAAGATGAAGGATATTTCAAGCCAATAAATTATATTCCGATTATTGAGTGGAATTCCAAACAATCCGATCAAATAATAGCAAACAAAGCTATCGAACAATTAAGATTGGATATCGAAAATGGATATGACCATGTCCTCATGGCAAGAGTGAATAGTATTGCAAGAGCCGAGATTATTCAAAAAATCTATGCTGATTCGTTCCCGGAATACAATCCATTGTCTATACACTCAAAATTATCTACAAGGTCAATATCGGAGATAAAGGCAAAAATAATTGCCGGTGAATGTAAGATCATTGTATGCGTTGATATGTTTGGGGAAGGCTTCGATATGCCTAAACTGAAAATTGCAGCTTTTCATGATATCAAAAAAAGCTTGCCTACAACTTTGCAATTAATAGGACGTTTTACAAGAACAAGTATGGATGATTCTTTAGGGTGCGCTTCAATAATTGTGAATATAGCAGATATTGATGCACAAAAAGAAATCGAGCACCTATATGCATCCGATGCTGATTGGAATCGGTTATTACCTTATTTAAGCGAAGGAAGAATTGATAATCAAATTTCATTGCGAGAATTTATACAAGGATTTGAGAAGTTTCCGGAAGAATTACCAATCCAAAACCTTTTACCCGCTTTGAGTGCTGTCATCTATAAGATTAATGAACAAGAATGGCATCCTGAAAGATATGCCGAAGGGCTAACAGCTATAGAGCAATATGAAAAAATTTATTACGACACCAATCAGCAGGGAAACACAATTGTAATAGTTGCAGGTAAAAAAGATAAGGTTGCTTTCGGAAAGATTGAAGATTTATTCGAAATGCACTGGACTCTCTATATCATATATCGTAATGTCCGACAAAAGTTATTATTTATTAATTGTTCGGATAATGGTTCTCTTTTCGAAGATTTAGCCAAAGCGGTTACAGACAAAACGGCAAATATAGTAGATGCAACGAGTATATTTAGATGTCTGGGGCATATTAATCGCATAAAAGTAACCAATGTAGGCTTAAAAGACGCATTAAATACACTCCGAAGTTTTACAATGTATGCAGGTTCAGATATTGAAAAGGCATTAACTGAAGCTCAACAGAAAAATAAAATTAAGTCGAATATCTTTGTTACTGGCTATGAAAATGGCGAGGAAACATCGGTTGGATGTTCATATAGAGGACGAGTGTGGTCTCGAAGAATAAACAATATAAATGAATTTACGAAATGGTGTGATTCAATCGGTGCGAAAATTTTAGATTCATCTATCAACGATGAAATGGTTATGCAACATGCAACGAAATATGTCTCTGTCGATGCCATACCGAACAAACGTGCAATTTCTATTGAATGGCCAGAAAATATAATCGGTGAATTTGAAAAAAATATCTATATAGGAACAAATGAAAAAAACATGAAACCTTTGATTTGTATAGATATTTTACTTTCAGAAAATCAAGCAAATGGAGCTTTAAATTTTATCGTTAGAAGCGATGCCTTTGATTCCCATTATACCTATAAAGTTATAGATGGAAATGTATCAATAGATAATGTTTCAACACCTCTTTGCATTAACATAGGGCGTAGTACCTTATCATTATCTGAATTCCTGTGTAAAGACCGCTATTTCCCTACTGTCCGGTTTGTTGATGGAACTACTTTACAAGGCCAATATATGGCCGAATATAGAAATGAGGATGTATTATTCGATCGAGAAAAAATTCAAGTTTGGGATTGGGCAGGTGTAAATATTAAAAACGAATCACAAGGTAATGAGAAAGATAGTACGAGTATTCAATATCATGTGATACAGAAACTTAAAGAACAAAATTTCGACATAATATTCGATGATGACAATGCAGGGGAAATCGCGGATGTTATCGCGATCGAAGTTGATGACGTTAATAAAAAAGTCAAAGTGGAATTGTTCCATTTGAAATTTTCTCAAGAGGACCGTCCCGGGGCTCGAATCAATGATTTATATGCTGTTAATGGACAAGCGCAAAAGTGTGTAAGCTGGCTTCATACCAGACCAGAACATATTATTGGTCGAATGTTAAGACGTGGGGCTTCAGGGCCTAAAAATAGATACGAATTAGGAACAGAAGAGCAACTTTCAATAATTAGGGAAAAAGTAAAAAGTTTGTATGAGATTGAATATATAGTTCATATAGTTCAGCCCGGATTATCGAAAGCTGCAGCCTCAAGAGAACAATTAAAATTACTTAGTCTAACTGAAGCGTTTTTATGGGAAACAAGAATGATTAAGTTGGGGGTTATCGCAAGTGCATAGAATTTCCGAGTATTGAAATTATTTTGTCGGTTTATATGAGTGATGTTAATGATTTTAAGCAAGAGATAGAGTGTATTTATAAAGATGAAAAATACTCTGTCCGAGATAATGGAGCTGTTTTTCGGTATCCTCGTGATGGTAAACGGCCTCGTAAATATGATAATTTCTGGACTTTCGGTAAGCCCAATGATAAACATGGATACATGGAGATTGCCTCTGTTCGAGTCCATATTATTGTGGCTACGGCCTTTCATGGCCCGAAACCAACGAAAGAACATGTTGTCGATCATATAGATACGAATCGCCGCAACAATCGTCCGGACAATCTTCGATGGGTCACACGATTGGAGAACGCACTCGATAACCCAATTACCCGCAAACGTATCATTATGCGTTGTGGTAGTATCGAAGCGTTTTTGGCCAATCCGTCTTTATTGCAAGAAAGCGATGTTACTCCCGATTTCAGTTGGATGAGAACTGTAACGGGTGCCGAAGCCCAAGTCAGTAAAGAGCGATTATTGGCATGGGCTGAAAGCGACAAACAAACATCTGGAGGAGCTTTGGGCGAATGGGTATATGGTCGGCAATCAATTTCGCAAAATGACGGTCAGTCATCGAATGTAGACGAAATTGACAAGTTGCAATCCGATTCCTTAAACGGGTGGGGCCAAATTCCGCCTCAAGCATATGAACGTCCCGTTGAGCCGGAACAAAGAAAACCCAATGTTATGCCCTCGTTAACACCCGGAGCGGCCCAAGAAATCTATTTTTATAATGATAAGCCCAATGAATACCCATGTACTCCGCAGGAATATAGTGGTGATCCTTTAACTGCTTATGCCGCTAATTTGACCAAAAATGCAGTCTATTGGCGGAACAACAATGGTGATCGGGAATATGTGGTTGCTAAGTATGGATTTTCGAAGGATCGAAACTCCTTATACGTAATGACTAAATCCGCATACGTGTGGCGAAATCAGGACGACGGAGATTCTATGCCTGTTCCCGTAGCAAGCCTTAATAAAGACGAATTCAGAGAGGATGAACTGAACTATCAACTCGGAGAAGTTATTTACGATGATAATTTATTCGTACATAAAAGGGTAGAAACCGGTTTTATGCCCAAAGAGTATTTGGAAGAACTATTCGATGAGTGTACCGGAAAAAAGAAATAAGTATTAACAGGATTAAAATACTTTTGACAGCTTAATTTTATCCATAATTTTGTTGCTATTTTGTTACCCAAAGCGTTTATATAAGTCCACAACACTTTGATATTAAGATATATAATAATAAATAGCAATAATATCTGGCAGAACTCACGCAGACGGTTTTGGAGCTGCGGGACTGGCGTATGGACGTCTCAATCTTCAACCTGCCGCGGTGCATTCTCCCAGAAGCGCTATGGCCCTTTGCCCGCAAATCTATATCGGACTGGAAAACCAAGTATCTCGATATTTGTCAGGGATGTATGGAACGTCAGGAATGTTGTGGGTTGTTCGCTACGTCACGAGCACAAAGCAGAGGCTTAAAAGCACTATAATTCAGGAGAAATGAAATAAAGTTTTTCATCAAAACATGGTAAAGGAATGTCGAAATATCGCTCGTCTGTGACCTGCATCGGCGTATTGAACGCCGCCAGAAAACGGCCCTCGCCCCGGTCGATCTTATCCTTGTTGT
>ENA-ORMO01001025-ORMO01001025.1-human-gut-metagenome-genome-assembly--contig:-NODE-1025-length-33911-cov-8.382414_pt1 | contig 33911 bp, 37 predicted proteins | sample MGYA00242106_ERZ509001 | MGnify/ENA primary metagenome ERZ509001 (study PRJEB26280, sample SAMEA2338736) | human gut metagenome | biome: human gut; feature: human-associated habitat; material: faeces...
GTAACGCATAAAAATACCCTCCTTACTGGTTGTCCAGTAAAGAGGGTACATATCACAATTTATTTTATCATAGAAAACCTTTTTATTAAAAATTTTCAACTGTAATCTTAATTTTGTTTTAATTGTGCTGATGTTCCTTCTATCTTCTCTGATATTATATATCTCGGACGACGCTTAACCTCCTCGTATATCTTTGAAATATAATATCCTATAACACCAAGGCTCATCATAATTATACTTCCGATTATTAAAAGAAGCATAATTACCGTCGTAAAGCCCTCAACTGCACGTCCGGTAAAATAATAAACCAATGTCTGTATTCCAAGTCCGACTCCCATAAGAAATACTATCACTCCGGCTATTGTAACAATCTGCATTGGTGCCGCTGAAAATGAAGCTATATTAGTAATCGCATATTTTATAAGAGAGTATGTTGACCACTTTGACTGTCCTGCTGTTCTTTCCTGCACGTCAAACTCAACGCTTGTTGTTTTATAACCAACCCATGAGGACAATGCCCTGAAAAATGCATTTACCTCGCCAATGCTAAGTATTGATGCCACCGCCTTATGGTCTAACAATTTAAAATCGGATGCCCGCGACATATCTATCTTCGCTGCCTTTGACATAAGCTTATAAAAAATCCCTGCACTTGCCCTATGAAAAACACTTTCGTCTCCTCTGCTTTTCTTTACGCCCTCAACAACTTCATACCCTTGCTTCCACAGCTCATACATTCTTATTATCACTTCAGGCGGATGCTGCAAATCGCAGTCCATAACAACACAGCATTTTCCATGGATGTTCGCAAGTCCTGCAAAAACTGCTGCCTCTTTCCCAAAATTTCTCGAAAAATTAACTGCCGAAACTCTATTGTTAAGTTTACAGATATTCATGAGTTTCTCCCATGTTCTATCTTTTGAGCCGTCGTTAACAAAAACTATTTCATAATCAATATTTTCTCTTTCAAACAACTCTCTTAATGTATCAGCTGCTTTTTCTACCATTTCTTCTTCATTGTAAGCCGGCAACACTACTGACAACTCTGGCACTATCGTTTCTCCTTCCAGCTAATTTTAATCAGCGCTTTTATTTAGCTAATGTCTGCATAGCCTTATCTGTTATTTCACGCTGATATGCGATTTCATTCTCTATATTACGCGCCTGTTCATTGGCGGCATATGCAGCATCAACTACCTGTTTTAATATATTGCCGACTGAATCTGCCATCTGCTTCTGTGCAACAGCGTTATCATATACTGTTTTCATTGCATCAACTGTCTCTACAACAGATGTTTGTACTTTCACGATTGTATCCGTTATTTCTTTTGAAGACTTTGATGACTGAGATGCAAGATTACGTACCTCACCTGCCACAACCGCAAATCCTCTTCCGTGCTCTCCGGCTCTCGCCGCCTCTATTGAAGCATTAAGCGAAAGTATATTTGTCTTATTTGAAATTGAACCTATAACTGATGCAAATTCTTCAATTTTTCTTGACAAATCTTCAAGCTCTTTTATTTTAGCAGAAGATTTTTCAACGACCTCATTAAGAGAGTCTATCATCTTCAGTATCTGTTCTACACTTCCTATACTTTCTTTTACCAGATTTAACGATGTATCTGATGAATTAATAACATCAAATGCATTTTTTTCAAGCTTTTCCTGTGAACCGTCAAGTCCCTTCAAAATTTCAGTAAGATTGCTTACCAATAAATCCTTTTCCATACCCACCTCATATACATCATATTAGTTTTATCGCTTCGTTTACATTACTTACACCGATAAGTTTTATTTTATCAGTTTCTTTTATATTTTTCAAGCATACCTTAGGCAAAATACAAGTTTCAAATCCAAGCTTAACAGCTTCATTTACACGTATCTGCGGCTGGCTCACCGCTCTTACTTCTCCTGCAAGTCCTACTTCTCCAAAAATAATTGTCCGTTCATCAACTTCCCTGTTTCTGAAGCTGCTGACCAAGGCCATAACTATTCCTAAATCAAGTGCAGGCTCGCTAACCTTAAGTCCTCCTGCTATATTGACATATGCATCACTTCCCGACATATGTATTCCTGCTCTTTTTTCAAGTACTGCCATAAGAAGATTTACCCTGTTATAATCGGTTCCGGCCGCAGTTCTTCTTGGAAGTCCAAAATTGGAATCACATACAAGTGCCTGAATCTCGACAAGCAAAGGTCTTGTTCCCTCTAACAGACACACCACAACTGAGCCTGACGCTTCTTTAGGCCTTCCGCTAAGCATATATTCCGATGGATTTTCAACCTCAATAAGCCCCTCCTGCTGCATTTCAAACACACCAATCTCGTTTGTCGAACCAAACCTGTTTTTAACACTTCTTAAGACTCTGTATGCTGCATTTCTGTCACCCTCAAAATACAGAACCGTGTCAACCATATGTTCAAGAACTCTTGGTCCTGCAACAACACCTTCCTTAGTCACATGTCCTACAATAAATATAGAAATATTAAGGCCTTTCGCAAGCTGCATAAGAACCGCTGTGGTTTCCCTTACCTGGCCGACGCTTCCAGGCGCAGAACCGAGCTCTTCACGGTACATAGTCTGAATAGAATCAATTATCACTATCTGCGGCATTGTTTCTTTTAAAACATTTTCTATTATCTCAAGATTAGTCTCACACAATAAAAAGAGTTTATCGTTAAATCCGCCCACCCTCTGCGCTCTTATCTTAATCTGAGCAAGCGATTCCTCGCCCGATATATACAATACATTTTTGCCGCTTTCAGACAAATTATGACACATCTGCAAAAGCAGCGTAGATTTACCGATTCCCGGATCTCCTCCCACAAGCACAAGCGAACCCTCAACTATTCCTCCGCCAAGCACACGGTCAAGCTCCTTTATTCCTGTAGTTGTCCTGTCTGTATCCTCTGCACTTATATCTTCAAGCTTAACAGGCAGCACCGCAGCTGATGATTTGAAGCTGCTGTTATTAATATCAACAACTCCTTTTACTGATTTTGTTCTGACAGGCTCCTCGACAAATGTATTCCATTGTTTGCACGCCGGACATTGCCCAAACCATTTTGCCGATTCATAACCACATTCCTTACAAAAAAATGCCTTATTCTTTCCTTTTGCCATAACCACTCCTATCACATTTAAATTTTATCCTGATTCGAGGTTTTTGACACCTTAATCTTAATTTCACAAAATATCGGATTGATAAAAATGGAAGCGAATATAAATCCGCTTCCAAATCTTTAAAATATTTAAAACAAATATAAGCAATTTGAGCTGTCAAATTCTTACGCTCTGATTACTTTAACAGCAGCCTCATTACCATCTGTAAACTCAACTGACAGCACAAGCTTTCCACCCATATTAGTAGCCATCTTGCCTGCATTAGCTCCGTTTATAGTAATCTCATACTCCACATTTTCCTCAAGCTCAAGTGTTATCTGAGCATCTTCTTTTCCCTCAACTGTAAAACTTATCTCATCCGCTGTTGCATTAAAATGATTAACAGCTGTTCCCGGAACAGATTCATATACAAATGCACCATTTTTCTCAAGCTTTGTAATCTCGTAAAATGTCTTGACCTTGTATGAATCTCCACAATGTTCAAAATCAGATAACTTTGACTTTGTATCTAACTCATAATTACCAAAACTAAGTGTACCATCCTGTTCTGTGCGAATCAGTTCTTTTACCACTGGCATTATTATGTCCTCCTATGTTTTACGTATCTTTTAACTGCTTTAATTATACATTAAACCGACAAAATATGCCAGTGATTTTACACCAATATTAAATATTTTACATTTTATTTATTTTTGCCGCGCTTCAATGAAAAATGCAGTTTTTCATTCTTTACAGACACAAGTACCCTGCTGCCTGTCTTTATATCTCCATTCAAAATTTTTTCAGCCAAAACATCCTCTATCTCATTTTGAATAGTTCTTCTTAAAGGTCTTGCACCGTATTTAACATCATATCCTTTTTCAATTATAAAATGCCTTGCATTTTCATCAAGTTCAATAGAAAGCTTCATGTTTCCCATAATTCTCTTATTAACATTTCCAATCATAATATCCACAATTTTACCAACATGTTCTTTGCCAAGAGTATGGAATACAATAATCTCATCAATACGGTTTATAAATTCAGGCTTAAATATAATTTTAACCTCATCCATAACCTTATTTTTCATATTTTCATGGTTCTGTGCTTCATCAGTTACCGCTGCAAAGCCAAGGTTTTTAGGCGTAATGATGTTCTGTGCTCCGGCATTTGATGTCATTATTATTATTGTATTTTTAAAATCAACAACTCTCCCGGTAGAATCTGTAATATGACCGTCATCAAGCACCTGTAAAAGAACATTAAACACGTCAGGATGAGCTTTTTCAACCTCATCAAACAATACCACCGAATAAGGATTTCTTCTGACTTTCTCACTTAGCTGTCCTCCCTCATCGTATCCGACATATCCAGGAGGCGAACCAATAAGCTTTGAAACTGTATGCTTTTCCATAAATTCAGACATATCAACTCTTATAAGCGCATTTTCACTTCCAAACATTGCCTCTGCTAACGCCTTTGAAAGCTCTGTCTTACCGACACCCGTAGGTCCTAAGAATAAAAATGAACCTATAGGCCTGTTCGGATCTTTAAGGCCGACTCTTCCTCTTCTTATAGCCCTGGCAACTGCAGTTACAGCCTCCTGCTGTCCTATAACTCTCTGATGCAGGATATCCTCAAGCTTAAGAAGTCTGTCTGATTCAGTCTGTGCAAGCTTTTGTACCGGTATCTTTGTCCACTCCGAAACAACGCCCTCTATATCATCATCTCCTACAACAAGCGATTGTTCTTTCATGTCAGCTTCCCATTCAGCCTCCGCCTTTTCAAGCTTTGTCTTTTTTGACGACTCTTTTCTTTTTATAATTCCCGCCTGCTCATATTCACCGTTTATTACAGCTTCTTCTTTTTGTAATGAAAGCTTCTTTAATTCTTCGCGAAGCTTTTTAATACTTTTAGGCTCAACACTCATATCGAGCCTCTTTTTTGAGGATGCCTCGTCTATCAAATCAATTGCTTTATCAGGCAGAAATCTATCATTAATATATCTTTTTGAAAGCTTCACAGCGCTCTCCAATGCTTCATCGGTAATCTCAACGCCATGATGCTGTTCATACTTTTCCCTCAGACCTTTTAATATAAGAATAGCTTCTTCCTCTGTCGGTTCGTCAACTCTTACAGGCTGAAATCTTCTTTCAAGTGCAGCATCTTTTTCTATATGCTTTCTGTATTCCTCGAGAGTTGTTGCCCCTATAATCTGTATCTCGCCTCTTGCCATTGATGGTTTTAATATATTAGATGCATCGATAGCACCCTCTGCTCCTCCTGCACCTATTACAGTATGAATTTCATCTAAAAACAGCAATATATTTCCATCATTTTTAACTTCAGCTATAACCTTTTTTATACGTTCCTCAAACTCACCTCTGTACTTTGAACCTGCAACCATAGCAGATAAATCAAGCGTAACAAGTCTTTTATCCTTTAAATTCTGCGGAACATTTCCCTGCACAATTCTTAATGCAAGTCCTTCAACTATTGCTGTTTTACCTACTCCCGGCTCACCGATAAGACATGGATTGTTCTTTGTCCTTCTGCTTAAAATCTGAACTACCCTCTGTATTTCACTGTCACGCCCTATTACAGGGTCAAGTTTATCGTCTTTTGCCAGAACCGTAAGGTCCCTGCTGTACTGGTCAAGCGTCTGTGTTGATTTCTTCTGTTTTGCCCTGCCATTTCTGAAATCATCCTTATATGCGCCTGCATCTTCTCCCATAGCCGACAGAATATCTATATATATTTTCTTTACAGACACCCCCATAGTGTTAAGAAGTCTTGCAGCAACGCTCTCGCTTTCTTTTATAATTGCAATAAGCATGTGTTCTGTTCCTACAAGTGAAGACTTAAAACGCTCAGCTTCTTTTTGCGAATCCTTAAGTATTTTTATCATTCTCGGAGTATATCCGTCAGGTTCCTTTAACCCAACTGCATTATCCGGAGCTATAAGCTGATTGATCAAATCAAGCACCTTATCTTCATCTACTTCATTTTCATTTAATATAGTTGATGCAAGTCCCCCCTCTGCGCGTATCAGCCCGATAAGCAGATGTTCAGAACCTATATATCCGTGTCCCAGCATCTGCGCGGTATCCTGCGCATATTTTAAAGCTTCTCTTGCTTTGTCAGTAAATCTGCTTTGCATATCAATATATCCTTTCAGTTTAATCTTTATTCAGGCATTTCTTATTTTTACAACCTGAACAATTTCTTTTTAACAAATACGGCTATAGGGCCAAAATAGCTCACTGCCGCCACCGCCATTGCAGCTATCAGCGACACAATATTGCTTGATGAAGCGGCATAAACACCTTTATAAGTAAATCCGCACACCACTCCCATTATAACAGCACAAATCAGCGGAATACCAAACGATTCCAGTAATTCCTGCTTATATCCTATATATTTATACAATGCAACATAATTAAGAACAAATATTATCACCGGAAATGTTGCATTACCTATTACAAGTGCAAATATTCCCAAATCCGTAAATTCAAGCAGACAAAAAACCAAAACGATATGAACCGCTAACGCTATTGCTGAATATTTAACCGGAACGCTTACTTTATCTATACCCTGAAGTGCTGATGTGGTAACAGTAGATAACGTATAAAAAAGTACTGCTATCGCACCTATTTTTAACATCATTGAACCCTGATTGCTGTCATAGCTTGCAAAAAGCAGCTGTATTATAGGTTTTCCAAGTACCGCCAGTCCTATAACAGAAGGTATCACTATAAGCATATTTGTCTTTATGGTTTTTTGTATTTTTTCCCTTACTCCCGATAAATCCCCAATAGTATAAGATGAAACTACACTCGGAAGCATTGATATTGACATAGCTGTGGCAATGCCCTGCGGAATTCCGATAAGAAGAATATAACTTGAACTGTAGTTTCCAATGTCCATTTTTATATTTATGCCGCTGCCGGCCATCATATTGCTGAACATCATATCATCTATTACCGATGAAGCATGATACAAAGTTGTGCTTAATATTATCGGTATCATAGTAAATATTATTTCTCGGCAGACATTTTTAGGCGGCTCAAGCACACTGATTTTGTCGCGCCTTACCATCCGCATAAATACGGGTCTGTATACTGCATATATTCCCATAAGAAAAAGCAGACTCACCAGCGCGCCGAGACATGTTCCAAGTGTACTTCCCGCTGCCCCGTATGCTGCAACATTTTCGGAATTTTTATATATATTAACAAGAATATATCCGGCTGCAACACTTACTATAGCATTTATAATCTGCTCTATAATCTGTGAAACAGATGTCGGAATCATTGTTCCCTGGGCCTGATAAAATCCTCTCATCACGCCAAGCACCGAAACAAAAAATACTGTAGGAGCCAAAACTCTTATAGGAATCGCCACTCCCGGAACGCCTTTATATAATGATTCAATAAAATCAGCACCAAAAAACATAAATGCAGCCGCAATTCCGCCTGAAATAACTGCTACCAGAAACGAATAATTAAATATCTGGTTTGCGCTTTTATATTCTTTTGTAGCAAGCTTAGCTGCCATCATCTTCGACGCTACGCTTGGAAGTGCATTTGCAGACAATATCAGCATTATTGCATATATATTGTAGGCTATGCTGTATACACCCGTACCCTCACTTCCGATTATATTAACAAGAGGGATTCGGTACACCATGCCTATTATTCTAACAATAATAGCTGCCATAGCCAAAATTCCGCCATGTATCAAAAACTTTCTGCTTTTATTTTCAGACATTATAATCCTCATTCCTCAATATAAGTTTGGTAATTAATTTTAATCACTTCAAATAATATAACAAACACGTATATAATGCAAATAATTTCCTTTTAAACCAATCCATGTAATCATAATTTTTATAAAAAGTGTAACCCAAACAAGCTGCCCCTCATATTATTGTATTGTAAATGTTTTTTGGAGGATTTTAACATGAGTGATTTAGCAGCAACAAACTGTGGCGGATGTAATGAATGCAACGGAGGTATGTCTTCTTGCTTCTGGATTATCATCCTTATTCTTCTTTGCGGAGGTAACAGTGGATTTGGCAACAGCGGCAATGGCTGCGGCTGTGGATGCGGCGGAGACAGCTGTATCTGGATTATTCTTTTACTCTTATTCTGTGGCGGTGGCTGCGGCTGTGGCGGTTCAACATTTAACCTCGGCGGCTGCGGCAACAACAGCTGTGGCTGTGGATGCTGATTCAGGAGTTTCCGGACTAAGCTTTTAACTTAAGCTTTAATTGCGTAAGGCTTAAACAAAATTAAGCCTTAACCTATAAGCTGCTGTGCTAAGAAATTAGCGCAGCAGTTTTGCTCTTTATATATCGCATACATTACAAATACCAAAATGCTTTTACAATTTATTCATAAGGTTATCTTTTACACATATATTAATATTAATCCATATAAAGGCTGGTTACATATGTCAGACTCATTACCAATAACTGAATTTGATATGATTACATTAAATCAAACCACCCAGATGTTTAAAGCATTAGTTCCTTTTCTTGATTATCCTCTGCAGAGAAGCATTTCTATTTTTATAAGAATAAATGAATTGCAGCAGACAATGCGCTTTTATAATCATCCGGATAATATACAAAGCTTTTCTTCATGTAATTCAGATTTTAAACCTATACATTCCTTTAGCGATATCATGGACAATCCCAAAATTATTGATGAAGTTCTTAAATACTGTCCTAAAAATTATGTCTCAATGTTTAATAATATAAGACAGTTTTCAAAAATGTCCGATTTATTTAATCTATTCGGCTCAATGGAAAATGATGCCGGTAATTTCAATTTTTCCGGCTCACAAGGTTCTTCCGGTAAGACTGGACATTTCACCAATTCAAACAATTCAGAAAGTTCAGGAAACGTTTTCTTTAACAATATGCCAAAGCCTCTTTTTAACAGCTTTTTTAAGCCCGAACAGCAAAAAATGTATGACCAGTATATAAAACAGCTTGACAAACTTGATTTTGACAATATCAAAGAATAATTACAGTGTCAAAAGGTCAAAAGCCCACTTGTGCTTGCATAATAGTGGGATAATGACCTTGGGACACGCCCCTATATGAGCATAAAAGTGGAGCGTAAGCTTCACGATATGCGAATATTAGGGCGGATTGTGAGAGTGCAAAGCACGAAACAATCCGTGTAATTATAATCAGGAAGCAAAAAACCTAAGCAATAAAAAATAATCTGTTTACTGCATTTTTAAATCATTTTAAACATATCTATAATTGTATCAGTTTTTAAGTTTTGGAGGAAATATGTCAGAACTTGATTTTAAAAAGAAACTTTTAATTAACGAATTTAAAACAATGTCCCAGGGAAAGACAAATGACGAAATCCTGCCCTTAATACTTGCCTTAAGCAATAAGGCAAAGCAGGCAGGAATATCATTTTCCAAAGATGATTTATCTCTTATTATTGAGCAGGTTAAAGACGGGCTTTCAGAACGAGAACGAAAATTACTGCCTGAATTACTACTATTGCTGGAACACCAATAGTAAATTTCTTATGTCTCGTTTTATGCCGGAAAATGTGCATTCCTAATTCGGCGCCTATTCCACCGCCTATCAGTACTATACCAATCAGCATGTTTTCCGGTATTCTCCATTTTTTCTTAATGGCTTTTCTTTTATCTATTCCATACATTATAAACGCTGCTAAATTAATAACCAAAAAATACAGAAGTAATAATTTTGTCATGTTATCTTATTAACCTTAATAATTTTCTTTTTTTATTTTTCTGCTGTCTGTAAAAATAATGCTGCAATATGCTCATAACATTCCCTTTTAATTTCTTTTGCCTCTTTCTATAACAACTGATGATACTATCGCATACACAATCGCTATTATGGCAGCAACTATTACCATATAAAACAACCAGCCTGTGTCAATAACCATTCAATTAAACAAACAGGGAATTAAAATTATTTAAGTACCATAGTTGTCTGCTCTTCCGAAATAGACATCTGATGTATCGCAATCTTATTCAACTTTATCAATCGCTCTTTCTGACTTAATCCATCCTCAATTAATACTGCATTGATATTTTCCATATTCGACAGACAAATTAATTCAGTAATACTCGCATAATCCCTTATATTTCCCTTTTTGTCAGGGTGACTGTCACGCCATTGCTTTGCTGTAATTCCAAACAAAGCCTGTTCTTCTTTTTTTTATCGTTCAAACTCTTTAATCAAATAAAGTTTGAATTGCGGAGATACCCAGCTTGCAAATTCAAAAGCTATATCCTTATAAGCATATGTTCCACCATATCTGCCGGCTTTAGCCACAATACCTTTAGAGTTTGTTCTTGTTACCCACTGTTTTACAGACATAATAAAACGATTAAGTCCGGCCTCCTGCATTATTTCATCATATGCATTAATATCAAAATCTTCGTTATACATTTCTTCCCAAATACCAAGAAATTCTATTGTATTTTTGTTCCTAAGCCATTTTTCAATCAATGCTGGACCATTATCAATTTTTCGGACCATATCAGTTAAAGAAATATAACCATCTTCTTCAATCTGTAATACCTGGATCTCTGTACCATCAATATTAAGTTTTCCCATAGTTCACATCCCTTCTTCCTCTAACATACTATGAAATAATTATTTCTAACTTGTGCCTCGCATAGCATTGATATCCCCCATCCTTACAAACTGGAATTTATAGTTTTAAATCATTCAAATAGTGTTTTAACTTTCAAATCAAGGTCTTTTGCTTTCGTATAATTTTCTTTAGCATTTAATTCAGATTCCAAGAATAATATTACTATCTTATTTTTAGTTGGTTTGCATAATATTGCTTTTGTTTTTCCTTGCGAATAAATTCGAGGCAGTAATTGACCTTCACAAAACTCATTCAATGTGGCTACACTTCCATATTCTATCAGTTGCTTGAATAAATCATTTGAACTGCATTTTGTTACTCCATAATGTAACTGAAATATATTTTCAACTGTATCTCCTACAGCAAAAACAGAAATAGCATTTTCTATTAAAAATCCATTTATTTTTTCTTGCATTTGAAGAATTCCTTTCCAATCCTAAATTCATATTTGTTAAAATAAATTTCAAATATCCTGCATAATTAAGATTGATCCTAAAATATATCCGCAATCCCATTTTTTAAATTTCTCATCATCATAATGGAAACAAGGATGTTTAAAGACAATTCCTAAGCCAATTCCATTATCAAACGTTTTCAGATAGTCATCATCATTAGAAGATGATACACTAATGGAAGCCGGAAAATCTTTCCCAAATACTTCTTCATCACTATAAATTTCTTTTTGATATTGAGGTAATGCTAAAATTTTTCCTTTTATAAGAAAATTAATAACAATTCTTTTTATCTTTGAAGCAGGTGTATCTTCATCTTCAGGAATATCGTAAATAGTCTTATCAACCTCAATCTTAAATAGATTAACACCTAATGAATTAAAAAAATTCTTCTGTTCTTCTGTCAGACTTTCAATAAACTCTTCATTAACACTTTTGTCTTTTGAAAAGTCATTTATTTCATAAAATAATTTAGTTGCTTCTGCATCAACATCTAATTTCCATGGTAAAAACTCGTAAATCATTTATCCACCATTCCCTGTCAACTTCTAATTTTATAATTTCAAGCTTTCAAAATACGACTTCTTGTCTACTACAATTTTATATCCATCTGATAATACTTTATAAGTTCCGGCATCTCATGGCATTGAAGTCCACGACGGTTCTACAATTCCAAATTCAATTTCTTTACCGTCCCTGTAGCAGGCTCGAATAGATGTACATGCACTGTAATATTCCATTTGTTGTTTGTAGACCTCCCCAAACTCTTGCGTAAAGTCTTGCTTTGTAATCATATCTGCTTTTCTTCTCCAAAAGCCCTCTTAATCTCTTTTCATATACAATAACGGATAAGGATTTCCCTGCCCTCTGTACTCATTGAAAATAAATAACATTTCAAGCTTTTTATCCGCAATCCCCATAAATCCTACCGGGCTGCCATTTTCATTTTCTGCAACTGTGAGAATCGGAACACTGCTCAAAGCCTGCGGAACATACTGCTTTATTTTCATATAAATCCTCAAACCTTACAATTTATTTGTTACATTTAGAATAGCACATTTTCACAAATTGCTGCAAGCAGCAATTACAAGATTTGCTTCGCAAACTTGTGATTAGAATGCGTCTTTGACGCACCATATTAGTAACAAATTGCTGCAAGCAGCAAAAAACAAAAAATGACGCAGATAGCTTTTTCACTACCTACGCCATTTATAGGGTTTTGACACCCTGATCATTTTAAGAATATTCAACAATGCTTTCAACTTATTTAGCTACAATATTTACAATTCTTCCCGGAACATAAATTTCTTTTATTATGTTTGCAGGAAGCTTATCGCCAAGCTCTGCTTTTGCGGCAGCAAGCGCTGTCTCCTTATCTGCATCTGCAGGAATAACAATTTTGCCTCGTATCTTACCATTAAGCTGAATTGCAATCTCGATTTCATTATCTTTCATTGCTTCCTCATCATACTCAGGCCATTTGTTATTTTCAAATACACTCTCCGTATGTCCAAGGATTTCCCACAGTTCCTCAGCAGCATGAGGCGCAAACGGTGCAAGAAGCGTAACTATTGTATCCATAGTTTCCTTATCGATACCGCCCTGCTTTTTAGTCAAATCAACAAGCTTATTTGTATATTCCATAAAGCCGCTGACAACAGTATTTAAATTGAAGTTCTCAAGTCTTGTAGTTATATCATAAATCATCTTATGTCTTAACTTAAGCATCTCGTCTGTAACTTCAAACTTCTTATCAGCATTTTCGCATACAAGATTCCAGAAACGTGAAATAAAACGACGTACACCGTCAATTCCTCTGTCATCCCACTCTGCATCAAGCTCAGGCGGTCCTACAAACAATTCGTACATTCTTAATGAATCGCATCCGTAATCATTTACAAGTTCATCAGGTGACACAACATTACCCTTTGACTTACTCATCTTCGCACCGTCTTTACCTATCATACCCTGATTAAAGAGCTTCTTAAATGGTTCATCAAAACCAACTACGCCTATATCATACAGGAACTTTGTATAAAATCTCGAATAAAGCAAGTGAAGCACAGCATGTTCAACGCCTCCGATATACATATCAACAGGCAGATATTTATGCGCTTTTTCCTTGCTTACAAGCTCCTCTTTATTCTTACAGTCAACATATCTTAAGAAATACCATGATGAGCCTGCCCACTGCGGCATTGTGTTAGTCTCTCTCTTAGCAGGTTTTCCGCAGCAAGGACATGTAGTGTTAACCCAATCCTCTATTCCTGCAAGAGGCGATTCACCCGTTCCTGTAGGTTCATATTTTTCGACCTCCGGAAGCAGCAATGGAAGCTGATCTTCAGGTACCGGCACACAACCACAGTCAGGACAATGTATAATAGGAATTGGTTCTCCCCAGTAACGCTGACGTGAAAATACCCAGTCACGCAGCTTATAATTTTTCTTCTTGCGTCCAAATCCCATTTTCTCGATTAATTCAGGGGCTTCTTTCTTAAGAACAGCTGATTCCATGCCGTTCCAGTCACCTGAATTTATCATTACACCGCTTGCCTCTGTATATGCCTCTTCCATATTTTCAATTTCCTTACCGTCCTTTGCAATAACCTGAACAATAGGAATATTAAATTTCTTTGCAAATTCAAAGTCTCTGTCATCATGGGCAGGCACACACATAATCGCACCTGTACCATAATCAGCAAGTACATAATCAGAAAGCCAGATTGGAACTTTCTTTCCATTTAAAGGATTTATTGCATAAGAACCGGTAAATACACCTGTCTTTTCCTTATCCTGCATTCTGTCTATATTAGAACGTGTAGAAGCTCTGTAAATATAATCCTCTACAGCCTTTCTTGTCTCATCTGTAGCAAGCTCTGCTGCCATTGCATGTTCAGGAGCAAGCACCATAAATGTAGCTCCGTGAAGTGTATCAGGTCTTGTTGTATATACCGTAATTGATTCATCTTTACCGTCTACCTTAAAATCAACTTCTGCGCCATAAGAACGTCCTATCCAGTCAGACTGCATTTTCTTAACCTTTTCAGGCCAGTCAAGCTTGTCAAGGTCATCTAAGAGTCTGTCGCCGTACTCTGTTATCTTTAACATCCACTGCTTTAAGTTCTTCTTTGTAACCTGTGCACCGCAGCGCTCGCAGCAGCCATTTACAACCTCTTCGTTAGAAAGACCTGTCTTACATGAAGGACACCAGTTAATAGGCATCTCCTTCTCATAAGCAAGACCTGCCTTAAACATTTTAACAAAAATCCACTGTGTCCATTTATAAAATTCAGGATCTGTAGTGTTAACCTCCATATCCCAGTCATACACAGCTGCAATTTCCTGAATCTGTCTTTTTATATTAGCAACATTTTCTGCTGTTGACTTCTTAGGATGAACTCCCATCTTAATAGCATAATTTTCGGCAGGCAGACCAAACGCATCCCAGCCCATAGGATGAATTACATAATATCCGTGAAGCATCTTATATCTGCTCCATACATCACTTATTACATAGCCTCTCCAATGACCTACATGAAGACCGCTTCCTGACGGATACGGAAACATATCAAGACAGTAATATTTTGGCTTCTTACCGTCGTTAACATTAATAGGATGTGCCTCCCAGTTACCACGCCATTTTTTTTCAACCACTTTATGATTGTATGCTGTAGCCATAGCTAAACTCCTCCTTAAAATATGTAAATACAAGCTGTGCCTGCTTCTACTCATTAACGCTCATTTTATCATATTTACACATGTAAATATTGTATTTTTTTTAATACAATCCAACTCGCAGTTTATTTTTTCGCTTTAACGTGTTAAAGTAGTAATTGTATCAAACAAAAGTGCATAAAGTTACACTAAGTTAACTGATTTACAAAACAATTATTTAAAAAGAAAGGCTTTATTTTATGACAAAAAATATAAACAATATTTTAAATATAGGTTTCATAGGTTTTGGATTAATTGCAGGTTCAATGGCAAAAGCCATAAAAAATGCTCATCCGGAATACATAATTACAGCTACCAGTCGCTCACTTTCATCTGTATACGATGCACAAAAGGATGGTGTAATTGATATTGTATGTGAAAATATCAATTCTTCTTTTTCTGAATGTGACTTTATATTTTTGTGCACACCTGTTGTGACCATTATTGACTACCTTGAACAGCTTAAACCCGTAAAAAAGAATGGCTGCATAATAACTGATGTAGGCAGTGTAAAAACTGCAATACATGAGGCCGCACAAAAAATAAATATGACAGATTGTTTTATAGGAGGACATCCTATGGCCGGCTCAGAGCGTTCAGGATATACCAATTCAAAGGCTGAGCTTATGCGCAATGCAAAGTATGTTATAACTCCAACCGATGAAACGACTGATGAACAGTTAAGCTTATATAGACAGCTTATCCTTGACATGAAATCAATTCCTATTGTCATGGATTACAGGACACATGACCACGTTGTAGCTGCCATAAGTCATCTTCCTCACCTTTTATCTGCTGCTCTCTCAAAGGTCGTAATGGATAATGATGATTCCAATAAATATATGCACAAACTTGCTGCAGGCGGTTTTAAGGATACAACAAGAATAGCCGCCTCATCTCCTGAAATGTGGTCACAGATATGCAGTTCAAATAACGATGCAATATGTGAAATGCTTGACATATATATCAGGCAGTTGTCCGAAATAAAGGACGTCATAGCCGGAAGCAAAAAAAATCCCGCAGCAGAGGCCGCATACATTGAAAAGCTTTTCAACGACGCAGGCGACTACCGCAGGACATTTTAACCATGAATTTTTAACAGATTTTTTTAAACTTTAAAGCATCCTCCGCCAACAAATTCTCTTAATATTGAGTTAATAGGAATATTTTCTGTCGGACATGACAGAAAGTATTCCAAAAATTTCAATAATCTTTTTGCCTCAAGATATTCCGGTTCCTCCTCGCCTATTGAGAAAAGCAATGGCTCAACATATGGTTTTAAAACAGAAAGCTCATATGCAAGTGCTGAGTTAAACATAACATCTGCCTGTTCCTGAAATGGGAATATATTTTTTTCTTCCCCTCTCCTTACAGATTCCCACATTGACAACGTCTTCTTTGCCGATGCTCCTCTTGTTCTTGCATCTCTTACCATTCTCCTTATAAGACGTCCGTCCGTTGTTGACACTCTGTTATGTTCGTCAACATTAAGCTGTGTAAGAGCACTTATATATATCTTAAATTTGCTCTCAAGCGGAAGAGAATATGAAAGCTCATCATTTAAGCAATGAATTCCTTCTATTACAAGAATATCTTCCTCTCCAAGCTTAAGCATATTTCCATTATACTCTTTTCTACCTGTCTTAAAATTAAACTTTGGCATTTCGATTTCTTTGCCGCTTAGAAGTTCACTCATATGTCTGTTAAACAAATCTATGTCTATCGCATGCAAATCCTCAAAATTAAAATTACCGTTTTCATCAACAGGTGTCTGATCTCTCTCCACAAAATAATCATCGACAGCAATCGGATGAGGCTTATATCCGTTTGCACTAAGCTGTATGGAAAGCCTGTGTGAAAATGTTGTTTTTCCGGAAGACGATGGTCCTGCAATCATAACAAACTTTGTTTCAGGACGTGCCTGTATCATTTTAACTATTTCAAATATTTTCTGCTCCTGCAGTGCTTCCTGAACCAGTATAAACGACCCTATATCGTCATTTGCTACATGTTCATTTAAAGCTCCGACAGTACTTACATCAAGCATTTCTGCCCATTGCGTTGACTCTTTCATAACGTTAAACAGCTTTGCCGGCGGTGCAAATTCAGGCACCTGCTCAGGTTTTTGTCTTACAGGAAGCTGCAGAACAAATCCGTCATCATATGCAAACAGGTCAAATGTTTTTAATATCCCTGTAGATGACGCCATATATCCATAATAATAATCCTTATATCCATCAAGAGAATATACATTTACATATGAGCTTCGTCTGAATTTAAAAAGCTTTGTCTTATCGTACATACCACAGGTTTCAAACAAATCCATTGCATCTCTTGTTTTCGTAACCCACTTTTCGATTGGCAAATCTGCCTCAACAAGCCGGTTCATCTTATCTTTTACTTTGTTAAGAAGTTCCTGTGTAACCTTCAAATTACCTTTTACCGTACAATATAATCCCTTGCTTATGGAATATTCCACTACAACCTTTTCAAGACTTTCATCAGGCGCAACACTGTGAAACGCTGTAAGCATAAGAAGTACAACACTTCTTTTATAAGTTTCATTTCCAACAGGCATATCCGTTGTAATAAACTCAACATCACAGCCATCAACATCAACATCTCTTATCTCTTTAAGCCTGTTATTAACTTTTGCAAGAATTATTCTGTTATTATAATTCTTCTGCTCTTCATTCACCAACTGTACTAATGTTTTCAATCAAAAACCCCCTTTCGCATATAAATATGCGTTTATTTATAATATGTAAGCGCCTGTTCAATACATTCCATATCAAATTTCAGCTGATTAATCCTATGCAAAACCGCATTATCATCAGTTTTTAATTTACTGACGGTATTATACACATTTTCTGCAATTTTCTGTTCTTTTTTAAGGTAATCATAAAGACATTTATTTCTTTCTTCCAACAGGCTTTTACCATATCTTAACGATATTTCCTTAAAAATAGCATTATTTCCCCATTCACATGAATTTGTATTTTGATGCGCAGTTTTCCGGCAGTCAATTATAAGATAAAACTGCCTGTCCTCTTTAAGCATTGTCTGCCTCTTAATCTCAAAACCATTTGTGTAAAGAAATTTTCTAAACTCTCTTATCTCTGATTGAGGAGAGACAATAAGCTGTGTATTTTGATTATATTTATCTTTTCCTTTTTCAAGTATGGACTGTATAAGCGGGCCACCCATACCGCATATGGTTATAGTAGAAGCTTCATTTTCATTAAGACGCGCAAGCCCGTCAGAAAGCCTTATGTCTATACATCCACCTGTTCCTGATGCCTGTACATTCTCATATGCTTTATTTAAAGGCCCCTTTCTTACGTCCATTGCTATAACCTTATCTGAAATATTTTGCTTTACAATATATATCGGAAGATAACCATGGTCGGTACCTATATCAGCTACAACATTGCCTCTTTCTATCCATTCAGCTACTTTCTTTAAGCGTTCTGATACTCTGTAACTATCCATCATAACCTCATTAGTCAAGATAATCCTTAAGCTTTCGGCTTCTGCTCGGATGTCTCAATTTTCTTAATGCCTTTGCCTCAATCTGTCTTATACGCTCTCTTGTAACATTAAATTCCTTTCCGACTTCCTCAAGAGTTCTTGCTCGTCCATCGTCCATACCGAAACGAAGTCTTAAAACTTTCTGCTCTCTATCTGTAAGTGTACCAAGAACCTCAACAAGCTGTTCTTTAAGAAGTGTTGAAGCCGCTGCTTCTGCCGGTACCGGAACATTATCATCCTGTATAAAATCTCCTAAATGGCTGTCCTCCTCCTCACCTATTGGTGTCTCTAAAGAAACAGGTTCCTGAGATATTTTTTGTATCTCTCTTACTCTTTCTACCGGTATTTCCATAGCCTCTGCAATCTCTTCCGGTGACGGTTCTCTTCCCAGTTCCTGAAGAAGCTGTCTTGAAACTCTGACAAGCTTATTGATTGTCTCCACCATATGAACAGGTATTCTTATAGTTCTTGCCTGATCCGCAATTGCTCTTGTAATAGCCTGTCTTATCCACCATGTAGCATAAGTACTGAACTTATATCCTTTTCTGTAATCAAACTTTTCAACAGCCTTTATAAGACCTAAATTACCCTCCTGAATAAGATCAAGGAAAAGCATTCCTCGTCCTACATATCTTTTAGCGATACTTACAACAAGTCTTAAATTAGCCTCCGCAAGACGTTTCTTCGCCTCGTCGTCGCCAAGCTCCATTCTCTTTGCATACTCAATTTCTTCTTCTGCTGAAAGTAACGGAACCTTACCTATTTCCTTTAAATACATTCTTACAGGATCTTCAAGACCTACTCCGTCAGGAACTGATAAATCAATCTTTTCAATATCAATTTCATCTTCCTCATCAAGAATTATCTCATCATCATCGTCAGCATCATCTGCCATTTTCACATCTACATTACTGTTTTCAAGATATTCAAATACCTTTTCCATTTTTTCTGCATCAAAATCAGTATCCTGAAAATAATTCATTATTTCCTGATACTCTAAAACACCTTTTTTCTTTTTGGCAATCTGTAAAAGTCCTTTACACTTTTCCACAAATTTTTCAGCCATCTCTCTTGCTTTTTCAGGGTCATCTGACACATCTTCAAAATCTTCTTCCTCTGCAGATACCTTTAATTCTTCCATTTCCTCTACTGCATCTACTTTTTTCTTAGTCATGTTTGTCCATCCTTCCGCTTTCTTTTCTTATCTAATTGTTTTTACTTATAAAGATTAATATGAATACTGTTTAGTTTCATCTGCTTTACCAATAACTCCTGCATAAGCTTAGCATCGGTTGTATTATCCAAAGCGTGATTAATACTGTTGCCTTTTACCTTTACAACAGTATCATTCAATGCCTTTTCACGCTCGCTTTTGCTTAAATCACCGCTTAAATCTGCACTGAACAGAGCTGCCACCTCGCTGTGCTCCGCCTCTGTCTCATAATCATTTATTATTGATGCCGGATTTACATTTCCGTTCTCAAATTGCTCATAAAGCTTTTCAGCAACGCTATTAAGCAGCGGATCCACGAAATCCTTAGGTTCTATATATTTTTTTACCTTTTCAAAAATCTCATCATCATCAATCATCCACGTCAAAAGAATTTTTTCAGCCTGCCTTACACCGCTTTCTTTTTTCTTTTTTGGTCTGTCGCTTTTTATGTCAGACACAGGTCTTTTTATGATTCCTTCCTTACTTCCTATCGACGCTACCAACTGACGCATTCCGTCTTCATTAATATTAAACCTTTGACATACTGCTTTAAGATAATTATCACGCTCCAGCTTCTGAGAAAAAGAGGCAAGCTTTCCTGCAGCTTCTTTCTCAAATTCTGTTGAACCCTCCGGGTCCTTTCTGTCATATTTTTTCTCAATCACGGAAATTTCATACATAAAGCTGTTCTCTGCCTTATCTATTCTTTCCTGAAACGCATCTGCCCCCAACGCCTTTATAAATTCATCAGGGTCCTTATACGGACTCATATTGATAACCTTTGTTGAAAGACCTGCCTCCTTTAATATAGGAATTGCTCTTAATGCTGCCTTTGTACCGGCCTCATCACTATCATACGTAATAAGTACATTATTTGTATATCTTTTCATCAGTCTTGCCTGTCCTGGAGTAAGCGCAGTTCCCAGTGAGGCAACTGCCTGATTAAATCCAGCCTGATGAAGTGATATAACGTCCATATAACCCTCACAAATAATCAGGTTTGACTTTCTTGAAGTTCTCGCAATGTTAAGTCCATATAAATTTCTGCTTTTATCAAAAAGCTTTGTTTCGGGCGAATTTAAATATTTTGGTTTTGCATCACCCATAACACGTCCACCGAAACCTATCACTTTATTATTAATATCCATAATAGGAAACATTACTCTGTTAAAAAATTTATCATATACTCCGCGCTCATATGTAAACAGACCTGTCTCCTTTAAAATATCATCGTCATAGCCCTTGTCTTTTAAATATTTATATAAACCTCCGGACTGTCCGGAATATCCAAGTCCAAATTTATTTATAAGTTCTAAGCTGAGTCCTCTTTTTAACAGATAATTTAAACCAAGCTTGCCATCCGGAGATTTTAATCTGTGATAATAATATGTAGCAGCTATCTTATTTATCTCCAGCAGTTTCGTTTTTAGATCTCTCTGTGTTCTTTCCTCATCAGAATATGCTGTCTGCGGCAGAGAAATTCCCGCACGGTCAGCCAAAAACTTTACAGCTTCCACAAATGTAAAATTTTCATATTCCATAACAAATGTTATGACATTACCACCAACTCCGCAACCAAAGCAATGATACAACTGCCTGCTTTGCGATACGGAAAATGACGGAGATTTCTCATTATGAAAAGGACAAAGTCCTGTATATGAACTTCCGCTCTTTTTTAATTTAATATACCCCGAAATTACATCTACTATATCGTTGCGGGATACAACCTCTTCAATCACTTCGCTCGAATACATCTATCTACACCTTCCATGATTTTGGTACATAAATTTCCTCAAATTTTGCAACAGAATACTGGTCACTCATTCCGGCAATATAATCACATACTACACGCTCAGGAGCTTCGTCATATTCATAAATAAATCTTTTGTAATTGTCCGGAAGTGCTTCCAGATTCTTTATATAATAATTGTATAGCTCCGTGATCAGCTTATATGCCTTTATTTCTTCACTTTTTGCAGCAGGATTATTGTATAAGCTTCCAAACATAAACTGCCTTAAACTCTGCATTGCCTGTCCGACAAGCTCAGACATGCAAATATCATCTTTACCATAACTGTTTTCAATTATATCCTTTATAAGAGTATTAAGCCTTGTTTTTGTTGAATTTCCAAGAATTTCCGAATAGACCTTAGGTATATCTCTTTCACTGAATATTTTTGCTCTTATTGCATCATCTATATCATGATTTATATATGCTATTTTATCTGACAATCTTACAACCTTACCCTCAAGAGTTGCAGGCTTTCCGACTGTTCTGTGGTTTCGTATCCCGTCTCTTACTTCCCAAGTAAGATTAAGCCCTACGCCATCCTTTTCAAGGAACTCAACAACTCTTATACTCTGCTCATAATGACTGAAACCGAACGGCGACAATTCATTAAGTGTTCTCTCACCTGCATGGCCAAATGGCGTATGCCCCAAATCATGTCCCAATGCTATGGCTTCGGTCAGATCTTCATTCAGCCTTAAAGCACGCGATATACTCCTTGCAATCTGAGCCACCTCCAATGTATGCGTAAGCCTTGTTCTGTAATGGTCACCGGTAGGTGCCAAAAATACCTGTGTCTTATGCTTTAAACGCCTGAATGCCTTACAGTGCAATATCCTGTCACGATCTCTTTGATAAATGGTACGCATATCACACTGAGGCTCATAATTATCACGTCCTCTTGACTCATCACTAAAGCTTGCATATCGGTTTAAATACTCATGCTCGTGCTTTTCCTGTTCCTGTCTTATATTCATACATACTCCTGTCTGCGCTTTTGTAAAGTACTCACAATATAAATATTCTGCACATGAAACAGATTTCCTTTTTATTTTTTTAAATTTTTCAATTTTCAACAGGAGAGACAAATCCTCCTAATGCTCCTGCAAGTACACATGATACGAACGCCTTTATAACGCCCGGAATATCTGAAGAAATTCCCTTATTCATAAATAATGAAGCTGTAAAAAGTATAAAAAAATACACAAGACCGAATAATGTTCCACAGATAAGTCTTTTTCTTTTCTCTTTTCTTGCAAATATGTACCCGCCCACAAATGTCGACAAAGCATATGTTATTATTATTCCGACCGTTATCTGCCAGTTTGAAAAATCGAATTTATACAATCCAAACGACAAAATAAGAAGCATCACTCCTGTTATCAAATACGAAATCGTCAAAATCTTTGCAGCATTTAATAATTTTGAAGCCATAATATCCTCCACCCCAGAAACATTTTCTGTTCTTTAATAATATAAGTTTCTGTTACATTTTCTGTTCTTTTCATATTATGTATACTTTTATAATTATATGACTTGCACTTTATTATACTTAACCTGTTATTTATTTTATATTCATTTTATATTCGTTTACTTGACACAAATCGCTGCTTCTTGTAAGATTAAAGAGTTTAAATTATTTATAATAAAGGAGTTGATTTTTTTTGGATACGGACAGTATCATCCAGCTGATATGTATAGTTATTCTGTTGGCTTTATCAGCTTTTTTCTCTTCAGCAGAAACAGCATTTACTACGGTAAATAAAATCAAAATTCGTTCTTTAATTGACGAGGGTAACAAAAGGGCTGTTACAGTTGCCAAAATAAACGAAAATTCAGGTAAAATGTTAAGTGCAATTCTTATCGGTAATAACATAGTAAATATTTCTGCTTCAGCGCTTGCCACCGCACTTACAATAAAGATTTTTGGCAATAATTTCACAGGTGTTACAACAGGTTTGTTGACAATACTGGTACTTATTTTGGGTGAAATTTCTCCCAAGACTGCTGCCACTGTACATTCTGAGCGACTTGCGCTTATGTATGCACCTATTATAAACGCACTTATGTATATTCTTACCCCTGTCATTATCATAATAGACTTCCTCGCAGGTATAGTATTAAAAATTATGGGTGTTAATTCAAAGAATTCAAAAACTAAAATAACCGAGGCTGAGCTTCGTACTTTTGTTAAAGTAAGCCATGAAGATGGAATCATAGAAACAGATGAAAAACAAATCATAACCAATCTTTTCAACTTTGGCGATTCTGAAGCAAAAGATGTAATGATTCCAAGAATAGATATGACTATTGCTGACGCTGACAGCGACTATGAACATATAATATCTCTTTTCAGAGAAACAAAATACACACGTATTCCAATTTATGAACGAGAGGCTGATAATGTAATAGGAATCTTAAATATTAAAGATTTAGTTCTTACACCTGTTAATGATAAATTTAATATAAGAGAAATAATGAGAAAACCTTTCTTCACTTATGAACACAAAAATACATCTGAGTTATTCAAAGAAATGCAGCAGTCTTCACAAAGTATTGCTATTGTTCTTGATGAATATGGCTCAACTGTAGGTATGATTACAACAGAAGATTTACTTGAAGAAATTGTAGGTGAAATACGTGATGAATATGACATTGACGAAACCGAACCATTCGTAAAGCTTACAACAAATATTTACAGAATTGACGGTGCTTACAAAATTTACGATATCAACGAACAGATTGGCACCTCTCTTGAATCTGAAGACAATGATTCAATCGGAGGCTTCATAGTTGAAAAGCTCGATCGTTTTCCAAAGCGCGGAGACCATTTTATTATGGACAACCTTGAATTTATAATCGAGAAAGCTTCTTCAACAAGAATTGAATCTGTTTTACTAAAAATCAAACCAATGGATGACTAATAAAATATTCCATCATAATTCAGATAAGGGCAGAAACCGTAAAATGCGGCTCTGCCCTTTAGTAATTTTCACATATCTATTTTTTGCGTTCTACACTTCCGTCACTTTTTATCAAATACTTGATGACACTTTTTGCATCCTTCTCCTCCTCACTTAATGCCATCCATTCATTTATTGTAATTTTTCCTATATTATTATACCAGTCTTTATCATCTTCACGCCTTTTAACAAATGTCCCGCCATGCATACCTGAACCTATCTTTATAGTGATAAATTTTCTTTTTCCCCACACCGCATAAAGATCCACGTAATATTTACCAAAATAATCATTATAATATGCGTCTGCCGCCCAGTCTCCGTAATAATATCCTACCCCCGGGCGATAATTTAAATCATTTACGTTATCCGAATACGAAACCGTAGTCCAGCCTTTAAATACGTATCCGTCTCTTTTTAAGCCGAAATCCGTATCATATGCCGGTGAACCCCAGTCATCAGGATACACAACCTGCGTATATGGCGTTCCGTCAGCTGGTCTCATCCAGCCGCTGTCCGATGCGACATAGCTGCTGTCTGATGTAAGATATCCACCGTTCATGTTATAATCAACATAAACTTCCGGCTCCCATACAGCCTTGATTGTAATATCCTCACATCTGCCGCTTGAGCCTGATACAACATCAGTTGCATACGCTCCGGCGCTGAATATCCAGTAATCATATCCCTCATATGTAATCTTTTCATAAGATGTATTAGTTTCCCAGCCTTTAAACTTACAGTTTTCTTTCTCCGGCTCAACTATCCATATATAAGGTGTAGCTCCGACACAGTCTATATGCTCATAAAAGCCGCTTGTAGAATCAGAAGGTTCTTCGTTATCATAATATGTTTGTGTAATTCGTTCATCACCATATTTAGGTTTTAATTTCTCATTTGCAGCTACACCATCAATCCATTCTCCTTGACTATATTTACTGCAGTCACGATCTACCTGAGCCATCCAAAACATAAGCTCCGATGCACCGTTATCAAGGTCTATGTATATCTGTCTGTTGCAGTTGTATTCTCTTGGTATTAAGTCATAAGCATAAACATCAAAAGCAGCCATGACTGTTATAATCATGGCTGCCAGTAAAATATGTACTATATTTTTATATTTAAATGTTTTTATATTTTTCATTGTTTGTCCTTTCTTTATCAAATAAAGAAAAAGGCAGATTATAGATTATTGATTGGCATTTCCCCATACACATTTATCAATAATTAGAAAACAGAAATAAATTTCTCCTTCATCATATGTTCCTATAGGTAAATAACTTGAAGCATAGCCATATCCATTTCCTTTTACACCGTACATATCACGTATTTTCTTGCCAAGTCTCGGATTGCTTCCTCCGCCTACCTTATAATAACCATCAACTTCCCCGGTACGTCCGTATCCGTCAATAATTTTCCTTTTGGTGATCGTGTTCAACTCATACGGACATGGTCCTCCAGGATTGGCATCCATGTTTTCATCTCCATCTGTAGCATAATATGGTAGGGTTATATCTCCAGCATTTGTTATTCCAGTATATTCAGATGGAGAGTCATCATGTGAAGAATTACCAGATGATGAGCTATTTCCTGATGAGCCACTTGAACCACTTTCTGAAGAACTACTTGAACCCGAAGAAGAACTTCCCGATGAGCTCCCGCTTGATCCTGAACTACTTCCCGATGAAGAGCTGCCTGAAGATGAACCACTGCCTGAGCTGCTTGAACTACTGCTTCCTGAAGAGCTGCCTGATCCTGAAGATGAACCTCCGCCTGATGAACTACCTGAACTGCTGTCATCATTCGGTGCTTCTGTTACTTCCTCTGCGTCAGCTTCTGCAGTTTCTTCTACAGTCTCTGTTATGTCTCCGGCTGTGCCTGAGACATTTTCCTCCGTAACCTGCTCTGTTGTAGCTTCGATTGTTACCTCGGCTACTTCTTTATTCTTTTCTTTATTACCGCCACATGAAGTGCATCCCGTCATTGATACCGATACCATAAGTATTAACGGTATTAATGTACCCTTCACTAATTTTCTTTTTATCATATCTTTTCCCTCCATTATTTTTTATTGTTAGGTTAAGTATATGAGAATTTTTTGCGGCTGTCAAAAATTTACATATTTTTTATAATCGTGCCAACTCACATGAATACTGCTTTTAAGCACTTCCTATATTTTTTCTTTGAAAAAAATAAAATTTTTCATTTTATTTTTGTTACTTTTGCGTACAAATCATATGCTTTAATTGCTCTTTTATTTAAATACCGCAGCCCTTTCACACCTTGTTACCCCCTTTCTTGCCTTAAAGGTGTATTTATATTCTTCAGTTACGGTAAATGCAAAAACACCGTTTTTTCAAGGCCTAAGCTTACTTCCACATCTCGTAAGTTTTTATTCAAACACAACAACCCTCTCACACACTGATTTTCCCGCAAGTCCCATAAAGCCATAACAAAAGCTCTCCTCAACCACAATTCCGAATAAACCTTTTTCTAAATCAGCTTCTTTAAGCCTCACTGTCACTTCCCCATCACTTCCAATCATTTCACTTAAAGATTCACAAAATTTTGTCATTAGTTTATTAATATATTCATCTTCCTTAGCTTTATCATAGCTTATCTGAGAATATATATTTCCCATTACATCAATCGCATAATCAGTCGAGCTTTCAAGACCTGATGAAACTTCCATATCACGCAAATGTTTATTAAGAATACAGCTATGAACCACAATGATTAATGAAAAAATCATTATGAGTACACTTAAATTTATCGCTATTCTCATATTTTCCCTCTTCTTTATTAATTATTTAAGATACTCCTGCTATTCTTGCTATTCCATCATATGTATGATTTTTACCAAGATTAAACATTCTTGAGCGCACACCATATTTAACCTGTATTTTATAATACCTATAATCAGCAGTTTCTGTCTCATATTTGTAACTAAACTCAAACCCTCTGCTTTTCGCATAATTTTTCATCTCGCTGACTGTCGTTTCATCTATACTGTTTTCTTCATCATTAGTTCCGTAAATCTCTATGTAATCCTCTATGAACTGCTCTGTCTGCACCACCTGCGATATACCCAGATTCATAGATACAAAATCTATGCTCAGCATACATATCATTGCCATTATTATCAGATATATCGAACTTTCAAGTATTGGTTTCAACGTTATCCTCCCGCAAAATATAAAATTAAAAACTACCTGTAAAATACAGAATCTAAAACCTGCATTATTGTGTCTTTATAAGTTACACAACACAACGCCAATAATCCCAAACCTATAACTATTGCTGAAATCTGTATTATAATCTCCCCATAAGCCTCCACAATATCTTTCATACCTTCCTCCGTTTCTGAGCAGCTTTACTGCAAAAAGATGAATACAAATTTTCACAGTCCTTTTGTATTCTGCCTGTCCCTAAAAATACATATTTCATACTGCCAAACTCATAATAATTTTAACAAATGCCGGTATAACTAATGCACCAAAAATTATTGCAATTACAGCTGTTCCAGCCTCTTCAACTATACTTTCCATATTTTCCTCCAATTAGCTCTGTACTCTTATTAAATTCACTTTGCCATACCCACAACACATATAAAAATTTATTTTAAATTTTTTGTTTGGGAGGACTATATCCTCCCGTTATAATTACTACAGATAATTAGTGATAACAAGAAGCATATCTATACCTATCTTTATGGAAACAAATATCATAGGTATATACTCGCCGAATTTCAAAATTCCTGCAGAGTCTTCATTCTTTATTTTTTCATGCTTATCTACTATCTCATAATTTCTTTTAATTAAAGTATTTAACACCTTATCCATACTTTCCGGTTCCATTTCTGACAATGAATACAGTGTCTTGACTGTGGATGTTATATCAAGTATTTGAAATTCACTGCAAAATTCATAATACGGCCTTACATCTGTAGGCATAATTTCAAGTTTTTTAATAAAATCTGATAACGACTTTTTTAATACAGCAGGACAGGTATCATATGTACTTTCTATTGCAACCTGAAGCGGTACCTCGTACAAATTTATAACTACATCTCGCAGCCAATCAGGAAAAGATAAATAAACATCCTCTCTGAGTCTCTTAAATGCCTCCTTTTTATTTATCCAAGGAACAGCAATTAAATAAATTGTAACAATAACTACAACAATTCCAGCAAAAAAATTAACTGATTTTATAAGTATCATAGCTGTAACAATTCCAACTGCTCCGGTAACAATGCAGAATATCTTTACGCTTTTTTTCATATTTCCAAAAACAGTTTCTAAATCCCTAGATATAATATCATCATCTCTTTTACCGTTAATCCACTCCTTACTGCCACATACCTGCACCGCAACAAGAAAACATATATTAGCAAATATAAATAATGCAGATACAAGCTGATATAACAACTCATCATGAATATTTAAGTTTATACCGGAAGTATTATCCAAAATTGAACTTATAAGAATTGATGAAGATGCTAAAATATAGCTTAGAATAATACCAATAAAAAGATTTTTCTTAATATAAGACATGTCTTTTTGATGCTTGTAAATTCTTTTCACCCATCTGTCAAAATCATCAATCAAGACATTTAAAGAATTGTAATAACTTCCACCGCGTTCTTCAATACTGATAAGAAATCTGTGGAGCGTATTAATCCTTTGACAGTTATATTCTTTTTCTATAATTTCGAGTGCTTCTTTATATACATTATCGGAAGTACTGTTATTAAGAACATCCAGAGCACTGTTGACTACCTTTCTCATACTTTTATTAAGAACCTTTGCCGTATCTTCAAGTGCCACATTTATCTTTGGATATCTCTGAAAAGAATATGCCATCTGATGAAGATATATATCAATATCATTAAATCGTTTTTCCTCTTTTTTCTGCTTATAAAAATGCAGAAGCATTATTGGAATCATAAATATCGAAAAAGCTATTAAAAATATAATACTCATTATTTTTAGCCTGTAAAAAATACATATAAAAAGCAGTAATGCCACAAATACAGCTGTAAAAATAAAACTTTTTATAACAGAAAAGCGTCTGCCACTCGCCTTAGCCGTCTCGCATATTTGCATATATGAATAACATTTATTAATTTTCACCCAATCCCTCCACATTCTGTTCATAAGGATTGCTGATTCCATATTTGCAAAAACGTGCCATAATATCAGCAGGAATATCCTGCATTGTAAATTCTGCATTCTCATAAATAACAGTGCAGCTGTTCACACCTTCTTCTCTCGAAAAAAATGCTATTTCTCTTATGGTCCTGCGTTCCTTGCTGTCACATTCAACCAACACCCCAACATCTATGTACTTATAAATACTATTTATAAAACATTCTGCAACACTGCTTACCCCAAGCATATTATACATCCGGTCAGGTATACTCCTCACACTGTCAAGATGCATCGTTGTCATACAATAAGCTCCTGTCGAAAGACTGTTCATCAAGTCCACAACTTCCTCTCCCCTCGACTCAGAAAGAAGCATCCAGTCAATATTATGACGAAGCCCCGCCTTTATAATCTGCGAATATGAAAATTTATTATCCACAAAAAATTCAACACATTTCTTTCCAGGATTAATACATCTATAATGTATCTCCTGATTATCCTCATATACACCAACCTTCTCATATGCTGGTATAAATGTCGAAAGATATTTTAAAAGCTCTGTCTTGCCGGCGTGCGGCTGCCCTCCGATAACACAATTCATGTGTGCTTTAACGCAATTTTCCAAAAGGCTTATTATCGTTTCAGGACAATACCTCGAATTAATCAATGAATTATGGTCAAATCTTATACTTAGAGGTATTTTTCTTATAGCCACACTCTTCTTAGTGCATCTTGACTCATGCCATATTGATATTCTTAAACTGTCAGTATTAGCTTCCAATACAGGAACACTTCTGTTAAACGGTACTTTCATAATATTAGCAAGCTTTATTGCAAGATTATCTACATAAACATCTTTAAGTTTCTTTTTAGAAAGAAAACTACCCTGTGTCAAATCAGTAATCCACAAATTATACCCGTCCCATTCAATATCTGTCACATTATCATCATTAATCTCCTCCTTCAACTCACAAAATAAGTCCTTACTGTACTTCTCAAGATATTCCTTTAACTGTAAATCATCATCCACTTACTTCACCCCATTAATGGCATCATTAATCTCCTGTTCATATGAAATATTGTCGACCGCTGTCTTAGTCTTGGTGTTAACAATACTTACAACAGCTACAGTAAGAAGCACTGCTGCAAGTACTCCCGCAAGTGCCACAACCACCTTTCCGTAATGTTCAATAATATCATGCATACTTTTCTCCTCCTTTAAATAATATATTATTAATTACATTTTATATTCTAATTGTATATATTGTATTTGTCAAGTTCTTTTTTCATATTATCCATATATATTTTAACAATATTTTCTTTTACATTTATAATAAATTATATATGTCTTTTTGACTATCTTTTTATATCTTCTTAAATGTCCGCAAAGCCTTATTTTATCGGCTCTACGGGCATTTTGCTTTTGTGGTAAACCTCACATATCTAGGTCTATCTTCTTATATTTTCGCTATCAAACGTGGTTAAAATCGTGGTAAATACTTCTTATGCGATTAGACGCTGAACCTCTGATTTTGCGGTATCTATGGACGCATGAGCGTACCAGTTCATTGTGATACTGATATTTGAATGCCCCATGATATACTGTAAATCTTTCGGGTTCATGTTCTTGCTTGCCAGTCTTGTACAGAACGTATGGCGTAGCGTGTGCGGTGTGATATGTGGCAAGGGGTTATCCTTATGGTGCTTGTTGTATTTCTTTACCATACGGACAAATAAGGCGTTGTAATCAATGGCAACTTTGGGCTTGCCTTTCTGATTGACAAATAGGAAGTTGCCCCGTCCGTCTATCACAAATGGTTCTGCCTTTGGGCGTTTCTTCATCAATCGTTGAAATGCTTTGATTGTTTCCTCACTCAACGGTACTTGCCTTGTTCCGCTCTTTGTTTTAGGCGTTTCAATATAATAGCCTTGTTCCTTGCTCTTTAGTAACTGGTGGTCGATAATCACAACCTCATGGTTAAAATCAACGTCCATGATTGTCAATCCGCACAGTTCCGAGATACGAAGTCCAGTCTTTAACAGTATCAGCACATCATCAAAATACTTATGATACACATTGTCCGTCTTGATGAATGACAGTAGGGCTTGTTCTTGTTCCTCTGTCAATGCGACTTTCTCTTTTGTATCATTTTCTAAGACTTCACTTAACTTGAAATCAAAAGGATTTTTCCTTACATAATCGTCTTGTATGGCGATATAGAATGACGCGAGAGTGTAAAATAATCTGTGTAAGTTAAGAAAAATGCTTTATTTTTCCAACATTATTGACTATGATTTATGAAAGGACATTTACATGGAAGGACAAACAACAATGGCTAAGATAAAACATGACCCTAGGGGAGAATTAATTGCAAAACAACTGATGGAATCTTATGATCCTAAATCTGCTCAAGATATTCAGGATATATTTAAAACCATATTTGGTCCTATGTTCGAAAGTATGTTAAAAGGTGAACTTGAAGCACACCTTGGTTATTCTAATAATGACCATTCACCTAAAGAAACTGACAATCGAAGAAATGGTACCACTCCAAAAACACTAAAAACATCTATGGGGTCAATACCTATAAATGCTCCAAGAGACAGAGATTCTTCTTTTACACCAGTCATTGTTCCAAAGCGTGTGACAGATGTAAGCAACATTGAAGGTAAAGTACTGTCTATGTACGCAAAAGGTATGAGTCAACGCGATATACAGGATGTTATTGAAGATATATACGGTTTTGAAATATCTCCGACTCAAATATCCATAATCACTGATAGCGTTCTTGATGAACTTGCCAAATGGCAGGCCAGACCATTAAAAAAATTTTATACATTCATGTTTGTAGATTGCATTTATGTAAATATCAGACATGATTATGAAACTATCAATTGTGCCGTTTATGTCATTTTAGGTTATGATTTAAGTGGCAAAAAAGATATCCTCGGCCTTTGGATTGATGATACCGAAAACAAAGCTCAATGGATGCAGATATTTGACGAGATAAAAACCCGTGGTGTGGAAGATGTTCTGTTCATATCAATGGATGGATTATCAGGTTTGGAAGAAGGTGCTAAAACAATCTTCCCTGATGCCATTATTCAACGCTGTATTGTCCATTTAGTAAGAAATTCAATTAAATATATTCCAAGTAAAAAAAGAAAGGATTTTTGCAATCATTTAAAATTAGTTTATAAAGCACCTAATAAAAAAATCGCTCTTATTGAATTTCAAAAATTCAAAGAAGCCTGGGGAAAAGATTATCCAGGTGCAGTTAATGTATGGGAAAAGAATTGGAAGCATGTTGAACAATTATACGACTATACTAATGCTATCAGACGTATAATGTATACAACCAATGCCATAGAAAGTATCAATTCATCTTTTCGTAAAGTTACCAAAAAAGGGGTTTTTCCTAATGATCAGGCAGTTTTAAAAGTTCTATATTTAAGAGTTTTAGAACTATACGACAAGTGGATTGACCGCCCTTTATCCAATTGGGCAGAAGTCAAAAATCATTTAGTAATCATCGATAAGTTTACTCAACGAATTGAAAAATATGAGAAATATGAATTTCCAAGTTTGAAACTATAGTCATAACTTATAAGATTCGACTACAAAATGACAATTCAGTAATTATAAGGCTTTGCGCTTATTCAAAACTTTTATTCATAAAGGAAGGTAAAAAATGATATGTGGATACGCAAGAGTCAGCACCAAAATCCAAGAAAAAGATGGTAATAGTTTAGACTCTCAGGAACAACAATTAAAAGAGGCCGGAGCTAAGATTGTATATAAAGAAGCATTCACTGGAAATTCCCTTAACAGACCGATATTTCAAGAGTTGAGACAAGCTCTTGAAGCAGGTGATACTCTTATGATTACCCGCCTTGACCGATTAGCCAGAAGTGCTTCATCCGGCATCATGTTGATAGATGAATTATTATCACACGGAATTAAAGTACATGTTTTAAACATGGGACTTATGGACAATACTCCAACAGGAAAACTTATACGAAATATTTTATTGGCATTCGCTGAATTTGAAAGAGATATGATTGTTGAGCGAACACAGGAAGGTCGCAAGATTTCTGGTAATTATGGTGGCAGACCCAATAAATATAAACGAGAACAAATAGAACACGCACTTGATTTATTGCAGCATTATTCTTATCGACAGGTATCAGAAATGACTGGCATTTCAATGAGCACTATCTATAGAGCAACCCTGAAAAATAAGGTAAAATAAAAAAACTTACACAATTTACTTGACAACCCCAATGACGCTTTTAACGAGCGTTTATGGTTGTTAATGGTGTTATAGGAAAAGCCTT